>ENA-OREC01000885-OREC01000885.1-marine-metagenome-genome-assembly--contig:-NODE-885-length-13602-cov-10.300555_pt1 | contig 13602 bp, 9 predicted proteins | sample MGYA00248626_ERZ508543 | MGnify/ENA primary metagenome ERZ508543 (study PRJEB26211, sample SAMN05518279) | marine metagenome | isolation source: Puget Sound, Washington, USA | host: Bankia setacea... | reverse complement strand
TGCTGGCTTCGAGTGCGGGAGGTCCCGGGTTCAATCCCCAGTCAAGGACCGCGTCATACCAAAGACGTTATAAAAAAGTAATTCCCTTGTTTGGAACTCAACATTAAAAAGGGAAATACTGACTCTTTCTGAAGAATAAAGATAGGACAAAAAATGTAATGGATAAAATCTGGAATAGAAATCCTTTCGAAGTCGGAGGTCATTGGCCGTTGTGGCGGGGATGAAAAAAACGAATGATCATGCAGAACCAACAAAAGTTTAACACTAAAAAAAAATCAATAATCTTAGGTGTGTTAATTGTTCCTAACTATGATGTACTGTTCTACCATTGGTCAGTCATCATACCTAGGTGAGTTATCAGTCAAAGGACACATTAATGAAACGGCACTCTGGATATGTATAACTATGTAAAACCAATTAAACCATAAACCAGTTTAGAACTCCTTAATAGTTTACACTGATTGATTGCACAATGTTTTATTTACCCAAAGTTAGAGAACAGGTTTCATTGAAAAGAACAAAATAGAAGGAGCACACAAATAAAGGTCCAAACATCCTCCAACATAGTTTTAGACTAAATCATAAAAAAAAATCTTTAATAGAGCATTTTGATTTTTGAACAAGCAGGTTGGGACTTATTTTTCATCCAGACTCCTATTTACTATACTTCATGGTACAAAATGATAACTGTCTCGTTTACAATTACCTGGTATCCATTTCAACACCTTCATACTGGTATCGCTCACTGTCACCCATCTTCTCTCCCTGAAAAAAACAACAAGTATAAGATAATGTTAATCATTGACCAAATTCTACAGAGGTGTATCTAATGTCCTCCTACCTGGAGCCAACCAGTACTAAGGAGTTTTGACCCATACATTATGAAGACTTCATCATTGTCCATAACAGCATAATTCTACGGTTCAAATGCTCAACCTAAATACCTGGTACCATTTTTATAACATCTTTGGTATGACGCGATTCTTGACTTGGGATTGAACCAGGGACCTCCCACACTCTACCACTAGGCTATCGAGGAGGCGGTTTTTGACCAATGAAATGTAAGGGTGTGAATCAGAACAAAATCAACTTATGAATACATTTTTGCCAATGTTAAAAAAGGCTTAAATTATTAGGAAATTACATATATTTTAGATAGGTGGCAACAAAGGACAGTAGGTGTTCCTTTTAGTTTTCTTCTTTACCCAATCAAAACATATATCAAATGTTCTCTACTTCACTATGTCAACTAATCCAAGACAGCCTCAATGCATGTGTCCAATGACAACTCAAATAACACAAACAATGAAAAAAAAATCTCAAATATGGCAACTCAAAAGTTAAAACTCCAATATACAATTTTTTATTTCATACAATTCCGATTGAACATGTTGTTGGTGTTTTTTTAAAAGGGATATCATACTATGAGTATGACGAATATAGTTTGTCTGAAACACGATTTCAAATGTTGAACAAAAACCGAATGTTTAATCCAATTGTCCATGACAGAATCCACATATTTTAAAATAGATCTAGGAAAAGTTCAAACCCACACACCTCAAAACACCTCAAAACAGATTTTAAGAAAAAATATATATCTTGTCTTAGTCAAAACTAGGGGGGAAATCAAACAAAATGTACAAATTAATGACAAATATTAAGCAGTGTGTTTTTTTTTGTAATTATCATTTGGTAGCATACATTTGTTGAATTAAACATTTAATATGAGTAATATACTGTAACCGAAAGTAGATGTTTCAACGTTCAACATGCTTACGTAACGTACAGAATTGGTGTGTTTTTCTAATAATTTCCTGCTTTATTCCAAGTATGACAACACAACAAACCGTTTGAATCAGTTAAGTATTGTTTATTGAACATGTTTCCAATTAACTATGTTGTCCAATTAGCTTAATATGCCCTTTAAACGCCGTCGACTTTCCATTCCCCTTCAAGCAAAAACGCCGAGTATACGACACTACACACGATCTAACCAGGCCCGACATATTCAGTCGTTCATTTTACACATCCATTTACACGGCCAGTTTTACCTACTAGTTAACACTTATACCACCTCTATTGGTACACCAGAATGTAAACAAACACACGTGGTCACTTTGATAGATGCCGACACCAGTCGCAGCACCGTCAATTACGTTAGAAATGCGGTACTTGCAGCAAAATCTACACAAAAAGCGGACGAACCAGCGAACAAAGAGTGTCGCAGATTAATCGATAGAACAATATAACACCAAATTTCTTACCATTTCCTCACTTTATCGATAGCAGTTATAACTCGTTTGATGTCCTCTTTCGCCCTGCTGCGGGTTTCTGCGCGTATTGACCGAGATAACATACTTTAAAATTTGCGCTTTGTAATCAAATAACTCGTTATGCAGTGTGTCGAAAATAGAAAGATTATTAGCGGTGTTGCCCGGATGTAAGTACTCTCAGCGAACGTCCTGCGTTTTGATTGGCTGGTGGATCACAACACAGCAGTGGCATAGTAAAGGTGGGAGTGCGTGATAGAGTAAGACTGTTGAACCGATCAGTCGAGATTCGAGAGTCTTTAGGCTAACATTCAAACTATAGCAGACGACAAATGCTGGGATACGTAAACGGACTCATCTTCTTCGTGATTATCTTCTTTTCCAAAAGTTTAAATGGCATTTAGATAAATAATTGTTATTTTTACAAATAACAAGTTTATTAAACTGCACAAACTAATTTTAACCTAATTAAGTAGTTAATTAGTGAAATTAAGTGGTATCACAGCACGAGAAGTAGCATATATGGAACATCTTTGGGTGGATTTTAGGACGAATAATATAAAAGTCATACACAAAGCCAACTTAAAATGCAGTATGATATATTAGTTAAAACAACTTCCACGAAACGTTAATACTACACATGTATACAGGTTGCAGTGCCATGGTTGCACCGGTTTAATAAAGCCATGTTTATTTCCCATAACGGCCGATTTTAAAAAGGATACTTCTTTATTTTGCACATTACAAACAATTCAATAAAAACCTCGACACGATATAGACCATATTTTATAAAACGATACATTAGTCATCGTGCTTACAAACTAAAATATATGCAGATTGTACATGTACTCGTACAGAAGACTGGGTCTGGCTTTGGAATATGTACGGTAGCCGACTAACAAGTTATAAATAGACGCACAAAAATCCATCATGTTTGTTTTCCCCGCGCTGATTGGTTGACTGGCCGGTATCACTATATGAAAGCATGGTGCTGTAAACGTAAAACACAACATTCGGTTGCATCATATAGAGGGTATAAACCACGTTTCACCGGCAGTCTAGCTTCTGTACACGGCATATGAACAACGTGTGATTCTGTACTTTTTTCTCAGGAATCAATCGGAACTTTACAAGTAAGTGAAAACTCGCTTTGAACTTCGTGATTTTCAACCGACTAGCTTTCACTTTGAACGTACACTTATTTGGATTGCATTTATTGAATGACAGCATGTTTACCGTACCGTATATAATCTATATTGTACATGTTCGTACTTGGTAAAACTTTAAAACATGGGTAGCTCTAAACAGATCTACAATGCAGTAGGAAGTTGTATGGTGTTGTTTATTGATATAGATAATGCAAAACGTGACATGGATGCTCATTGACGAATGTCGTTATGTAGCACATTTATACATGACTTTGCACATTGATATTTTAAGCCGTGTACACAAATGTTCAATACAAATACACATTTCCAAGAGACACGTATGCATAGAAAATCTCTACCAGATTGCACAGCTGTTTCTCGTGTATACACTGTCGTCAGTCGTGCTTTGTTTTAGATGTCATTTCCGATCATTGTATTTTTTTTTTTTATATATCTCACGTTCCTTGGAACTGTTTGTTTTAATTTTCTTATATTATATTCCTCAATTATAACATCAACTAATCACGTGCTGTCAGTCTGTCACCTTGAATTGACTACCACTGACCTATTTTAAACATGTAATATCGAACATGCATTTGCAACAGTTATTGCATTCCTATCTCATATTTAATAGATCGTTCGTCCAATATCTGGAACAAAATACATGCATGCACATCTATATATAAATTATCTATAATTCAAACTATGTATATATTTACGTGAGTATAACATAAGTGTGCTAAAGCCGCGTTACTTGCTGGATAACTCGGGTTCTTATTATGAACAGGCTTTGTGCATGTAACGAGACAAAGATGCACCTCCGCGTCAAACATAACTTTTTGTCTCAAGTTACTTTCATCCCCCCGCGGGTCTTCTTGTAAATCAGCGTTACCTGTAAATCGGTTGCAACAACAACTCTTATCACGATGCATTGTACATATTGTACAGCTGTTTACCATTACGTAATACCAGATGGGTGCAATCTACGGCTGGACAAACAGGCAAAGTTTTGTATGCTTTAAGTCGTTTTAGGTCACGATAGTAGGGTAGGCCCTTACTTTAGTTAATCCCAAGGCTGTGTTTTATCACGTAGATGTATTGGTGTCAAAAGCGGTATTGCTGAATAGGCTACACGTATTAAAGAAACAATATATATTGTAACCGCTTGTCAATACGTGTTTGGACCATATTATATGCTTTGAACAAAAAGCTTTTAATAAACCCCGTGTTCAAACTGTCCAGCCGACCACCACGCCACAGAAGCGTTTTAAAGGGGTTATCGTTACCCGAAGGTTACCATTTAGGAATAGGTTTTACTGTCACCTTATTTTTGATGTTGACTTCGGTCGTTTTCGTTGCTGTTCGAAGTCTGAACTCTCAACAAGTTTCTTGAAACATGTTATAATGTATAGCCATTGTACACAAATAATTTAATTCCAACCATGCATCATTGCTAGACGTTTATAAGGATTGAGCTGCAACTTTGTCTCGAGTTACAGTTAAGTTGAGGCCGTGTCCGTACATATACCAGTGCAGAACGTTGAAAATGTCAGGGTCTCACGCATGCAGTCTGTGAATGCATTGTTAACATACTTTTCAAAATATGAAATACACGTATTAACGGTATCACTTACTCAACTCCAAAACCAAGACTTCCATAAATTCTAAACCATTGTCAAGTTTGTAAAATGATCGGAAAGCTCGTTATGTTTATATAGTATATTTTGTCTTTGCTGTCGCGGTAGTTGACGAGTATGCGCTGCTGGGATATGAGTTATAATGATTGGTCAATTTCATTCATGGACCATCTCAATTTAGAACAATTATAAGTAGTTACAAAAGGAGCGTTGGACGTGACATGCAATATAATACATGTAGTTAACAGGTGTTTAAATATGACATAAACATATGCCCCTATAGAGACCTGCACTATTTTGAGGTTTAACTAGTTTTTTTACATTGACTTAATTAAAAAATGGCACGTTTTATATAATAGTTCAAACTGAGTCGTCCACATAACAATGATGAAACTCCGATAAGAATGACGAGGTGTTAAATTAAAATGTAAGTTGTGTGACCTTGACCTTTGAGGGACACAGACGTGAAAGAAACAACACAACTTACATTCCACTGTTTCGACTGTTGGCGACAAAACACAAGATAAGAATCTGTGTTTAATCTTCAAAATAAACCATGTAAACCGTGTTAGCTTCAAATGTTTCTGCAGATAATACACCTCAAAAACGACACCAAAACAAACAAGCAACAGCAGAACGAAAAGAAAACATGTACGCAGATAAAACAGATGAAATAATAACAATATTCTAACTGAATTATTCTAGCTCAGTTGGGCGCGTGTTATTCTAGCTTCAAGAGTGTTGTGTACGAAGGCTTGTATAACAGTACGTTATCTATTACACTCCTTCAAACAACAACACACGACAGCAACAGCAGAACGAAGGAGAAAAAACACTCCGAATGTACACAGATAAATTTTTTTATATAAACAAGTTGCTAACTGAATTATAATCTAGCTCAGATATGCGCGTGTTATTCCAGCTTTAATATCGTTTTGTAAGGAGCCTTGTTCAACAAAACAGAGAAGATTATTTATTTCAAGCACGTCTTCATAATGCAGTTACAAACATAGTTAATTCGTTAGGAAGCGGGCTTCAGTATGATTCGACGTATGGAAGTTTACACACTACACCGCCGTAAACATTACATAAATCGTGACATTTGTAGTACCCCCAGCAAAACAGTACACATAGATCACTCGCAAAACACATTAATATTTAAACTTTCTGTAGAATGCAAACATTGAGTCGGAAACTGGAGCACGTCTCGTATTCAGACCAGCTGTATTTACTACGTGAAGAAGTTTATTAGCATGTAATTGAAGCGTTAAAATACAGGTCAACTTGTTTTTAGGGTTATTAGTGCATTATTTTGCTTGATTTTCCACGCAATCACAATATTTGCCGATGAATCGTTCGTATGTGTTTTAACTATAAAATAGCATGTGCATTGGCGGTGGTTTGTACTTGAGCAGCTGGTATTCGCACTTCTCTCATAACAGTTTATAGCTCAATAGCTGGCTCAACTTCACACACATCTTAGTCGATGTCATCTCCTAAGTTTATCATCATGTCGTTCATTGCCTCATTCTCGGCAGCCATTTACTCGATGTCGTCATTATATTCGTCGTCACTACCACGTGTAGCGTTATGAACAGACGTCAGCCCACGTTGTGTCACTACATTGAGGCGTGAAAGGAACGACAACTCTGCGAGGAAAATGATGTCACGGTGACTTACCGACGTCCCCTCGATCTCCTTCACAGAGTTATCGTTCCTTGCACTCTCTCTCTCTCAGTCTATTTTACGTGTCAGGGGAGATTACTGCATAGGAGATTGACGTTGCCGTTGTTGTTTTCTGCCGTCAACATCGAACTATTGATCGTGGCCAGGATTTCCGTCGTCATTTGTAACAGCAATGCGTATAAGTTAAAAGGGCGTGTATATTTTATTATAGTAAACGATAAGCAATAAGAATTATTCGTTGTTATAATCTTCCAAGGCAGAGACATTGTCGTCGTTCAGATCGACGTCTGGTGTCGTTGTTCTCGGAGCAGCAACGTCGTCTCTATTCGCGTCATGACTCACCGAGTTGTCTCCCTTGAACCACATTCGTGACTTGTCTATATCTTCACAACTACAGTATTTATTCACATTTTTTTTCCAGGGACATAATGTGTGGTATCTGGGCAATCTTTGGCAGCGATGGGAACATCTCTTACCAGTGTAACTCCGTCCATTCAATCACCCACAGAGGTCCTGATGCCTTCCGTATTGAGAACATCAACCACTTCCCCAACAGTTGTCTCGCCTTCCATCGTCTCTCTATAGTGGACGATCTGTGTGGTATGCAGCCCATGCGAACATTCCAGCATCCATACATCTACCTCATCTATAACGGAGAAATATACAACTTTAAAGAGGTACTTGTCTACTATTTAACAACGACCTCACCATATACTTTGTCATTATCTTTGTTATCATCACCGTCGTCGCCAGCCTCATCAGCATTTGTATCAACAATGTCAGCAGCAACATTTATATGATCACTAACGTCCTAGTAATTATCAACGCTGTCGTCATCGTCATCATCAGCATCATCATCATCATCATCATTATTTTTGTCCGTCATCGTGATTTCCATCATAATCATCGTTACCTCATCATCATCATCATCATTTTCAGCAGCAGCATAATCTTCATCATCGGCGTCATCATCACCAACACCACAACCACCACCACCATCATCATGGCTAATTCCTAAGCTCATTTTAAGTTTTATTGTCTTCATTGCCTATATAAACTTAGTCTCTGGTTTTGTTAAACTATTCAATAGACTTGCTACTAACTTGTATGTGCTAGTTATGACCAAGCTGTTTATGAGAATGCTTCTGAATAAAAGTTCGTTAGACTTCCAAAACATTTTTATATAGAACTAGCAAATTGCCAACAAAAAAGTATTCACTACTCATTCATGTGTCATTCATTCATGTGTCATTCATTCATGTGTCATTCATTCAGTCATTCATTCATGTGTCATTAATTCAGTCATTCATTCAGTCATTCATTCATTCATGTGTCATTCATTCATGTGTCATTCAGTCATTCAGTCATTCAGTCATTCATTCATGTGTCATTCATTCATGTGTTATTCATTGATACCCTTTTAAATGAGGTCAACTTTCATATAGTCAGCAGTTATCACTTTATTCATCTTCGAAAGTCGGAAAGTTCTTTTCAATTAAGTACAAAGGACAAATCTTACCACTATTATATACAGCTCAATTAAAGAATCATTTTGCAATGCACCATCATCATTGCCGTTGTCATTATCATCATCATCACCATCATCATCATCGTAGTTAACATCGTCGCCACCACCACGACCATCGTCTTCATAATCATTGTTGTCGTCATCATCATCGACATAATAATCATCATCACCATCATCACCAAAACCACCACTACCACCACCACAACCAAAATTATTGTGTAATTCAAAAACACTGTTTTAGTTTAGTGTGTAAGGAGATTTCTAGACTTATCGGTACTCTATCTATGTGTTTCTTCCCTTTGACAGATTGGTAAAACTTTCGGTTTCAATTACGACACAGCTTGTGATGGGGAGTCAATCATCCATTTGTATGCTAAGGGAGGTATAGAGTTCGCAGCCAAACATCTCGATGGCGTTTTCTTCTTCTGCCTCATGGATACCGCCAACAGGAAGGTGTACCTGGGCCGCGACACATTCGGGGTCAGACCAGGGTTCAGAGTCACGACAGAAGAAGGGTTCCTTGCCGTCTGCTCCGAAGCTAAAGGTAATAATTACATTTCAAGGCTTGTATGTGATAGGGTTTTTATCTGCTTTTGTATTCAATGACACTGAGAACTGTTTCACCTTCCTGGACTTTCGATTAAAATAAAACATAGACATATTCTAATTCATCTGTAATGCCCTTGTGGAATATATAGACAACTGAACTCGATCCTATAGACTAGTAAACATACACCAAAATTTGTCAAAAAGGATATTTAACTGGTCAGTCCTAAAAGATTTTAAGTACAAGCAGACAATGTGAAAGTAGGAAAAACAATGTTGTGTTGTTTTTTCTTTCAAAATCAACAAAGATTCATTTTAGTTGCAATAGTAATATATGCTAATTTCTTAAAATATCTTTTTTTTATGACATTAATTCATTGGGAACGAAAGGAAAACTTTAAAGGCATAAACAATAAGATGCAATATTAAATCTTCTGGTCTTCTGTTTAAACAAAATTAAGTCTTGAATAGATTTTGAAAATGCAGCGTATAAGTTTGAAATGTATTATATATGTATATGCATGTGATTTGTCATAGATTTAAACAAATCATTTAACTAAGAAAAGTTATTGTAATAATGAATAAATGGTTGCTAGGGTCTTATTTGTTTAGAGCATAGCTGGTTTACAAACTTTTACAAGTCTGGAGAGTATCTGTATAAGACAATTTTATGCCCCATGGTTTTCAAGTATTTAAAATATTTTGTTTATCTCTGCGTTACAATAGCAGATATTGTTTTTAATGATTTATGTATGTTTACAGGCCTGATAGATTTGACTTTCTCAAAGAATGGTGCGGTGACATCCAAGGTTGAACATTTCCCTCCAGGACACGTAGAAACCTACAACCTTGACACTCAGGGACGGGCTGTGTTGGCTGAGCAGGCTAGGTTCCACAAGATCGGGGAGCAACCCGCTTACCCAACCTTCCCTGTACAAATAAGTATGTGCATACAGTGTATTAAATAAGCACTTGCCAGAAAGGTTTTGCCAAAGAAAAAACAAACTAACAGACATTTTGTTTGGCATTAAATAGCATACAGCACATTCATAGCAAATGTAACAAACAAATCGATCAAAACAGGTACCGGTATAGAACATGGAAACAAACATGGAAGTGTTTCTGATGAACTTTTTTTGTGAAGATTTATTCTTTTGATAAAATGTGGAGTTTTCTGAAATCCTACATTTGTCGCAATCATGTTTTATTTAAAATGGTAAAACATAGAAGATTGAAAGGTAGTATCCATAACAAACTGTGTGTCTCTTTGATATAGCTGAAGACAAGAAGGAGAACATCCGGTCCTTGTTTACGATGGCAGTAAAGAAACGTCTGATGGCTGACCGTCGTATCGGGTGTCTTCTGTCCGGAGGTCTGGACTCGAGTCTTGTCACAGCGTTAGTAGTGAAACTGACCAAGGAGCTGGGGCTGGATTACAAGATACAAACTTTCTCTATTGGTATGGAAGGCAGCACTGACCTGTTGGCAGCAAGAAAGGTATGCTGGATCGCGTTGAACTTGTAAAGCCTGGTGGTGGGCGCAGTGAGTAGCATGTCTGACTCGTAATCGTTCAATCATGAGTTGGAACCCCATCAGAGTCTCGGTTGTTTCATTGAGCAAGAAACTTTATCCTCATTGCTTAGTACTAGTTGGTTTCAGGAACAGATTTGAGCGTGATTTCACAATCAAACTAAATAAATAGAGGGCCAAAACCCAAACACTTGTCCTTGTGTCTATGTGTGCCAGCAAAATGTGATAAAAAAACTTACAGGAAGAGTTTTGTTTCATCTATAAACTCATTTTAACTGTCAAAGTGAGTGAATATAGTTGACTGTTTTAGATTAAAGATTAGATAATTATAGACTGTGATTAATTTCTTTGTTTTTTCGGTTGATTTATAACAGTTTTTGTGTATGTTTATGACCCACATATATATTGTAACTTGTTTTCTTGTCTTTCATTTTACTGCATTAGCTAAGGAACATAAAATTTTATATCTACTAATTTAGATGATCGTTATGTCTCCAATTATATGTGATTGCATTTTCTATCATTTATTTCATTTTTTTCATGCGATAATTATGTAAGAAGGGAGTGTTTTAAATTCAATATATACACGGTACTATATATATACAATGGTTCCTTCATACATGTTTCAGGTAGCTAACTTTCTCGACACTGAGCATCATGAGATTGTGTTTACACCAGAGCAGGGTATAGAAGCTGTGGACAACGTGATCTACCATCTAGAGAGCTATGATATAACAACCGTCAGGGCCTCTGTAGGTAAGAACAGGTGTTAGAATGATCACACGTCTGCATTGGTTACTTAGACTAATCAAAGCGCAGCAACCTCTGTAGGATATGCACTGGTAGGTTTAGGATAGCAAACACTGCAAATCTACTTTCCTGCAAGCATTTTTACAGGCATGCTATTACGCTCTGCTACAATATTTTACTTAAAAAATCATTCCGATAATGTATTTTGGTATATAAAATTTACGTGGGAGGTAAAAGTAACAACCATATTTTATCGTAGAATAAAACACAGCTCGTTTCCTTCTTTGTGTATACGAGAAAATCACGGACAGTTTAGTATTTAGAATGCAAAGAAGTGCACACACTACAAATACATGAAATTGGACCTACCTAACCATGTTAGTATGTTCTAGGGTTTAGTTTGTCAGTGCAGTCACTAAGAGCTATATGTGTAAACAGTTCACTAGTTTGTTATTGTTGCATGGGTTATTAGACACTGCAACAAAAACTCTTTGTGTCGCCCAAGCATGTCAAACTGATCATGTTTTTTGCACAACTTTGTAGTACAGAGATATTTTTAAATTATTGAAATCTATGTTAATTGGAAGTTAACCATTATTTTATTTCCGTAGGCATGTATTTGGTGAGTAAGTACATAAAGGAGAAGACTGACACGACAGTGATCCTGTCAGGTGAGGGATCAGACGAGGTTGCCGAGGGTTACATCTACTTCCACAAGGCCCCGTCTGCCCAGGACGCCAGCGAGGAGAGCAGACGACTGTGTAATGATCTCTACATGTTTGATGTGCTCAGAGCTGATAGGACCACTGCTGCTTGGGGGTACGCACTTGATTAAACCCTTGGAAATCTGTACTCCAACAATTGTGAAATTCTCGAAAATCTGAACAAAAAACAGCCAATTGAATTTATATGTAAACAGATTAAAATCTTCCTTAAACATTTTAGAGGCTGCAGAATTGTGTAAGCTGTGAAAAAATTCATCCACTCGCCTTCACAATCAACTCTGTGGATCTATTTTGTACATCAAGAGTGGTTTTTTTTGCAGCAAGTTTGAAAGTGTTCCTATGAAATAGTTCTATAGATTATTTACCTTTAACCTGGAACATGTGTTTCTTATTTCAGACTTGAAGTGCGAGTTCCGTTCCTCGACCATCGGTTCAGTAGCTATTACATGTCTCTACCCGACGAGGTGAAGCAGCCACAGCAAGGTATAGAGAAACATTTACTAAGATCAGCGTTCTCCGACCAAGGACTCTTACCAGACGAGATATTGTGGCGACCCAAGGAAGCTTTTAGTGACGGCATATCATCTACAGCCAAGTCCTGGTACGAAGTGTTGCAGACTCATATAGACATGCAGGTACAGAAACACATGCCCTTATATTGTTTGCTCTCAAATGCCTTCCAGAAATGACTGATTTACAATGACTAATCTCACGATTTACAATGACTAATCTCACCAAATCTAGCTGATTGACATTTACAGACATTTGCAATTTCGGAATGTTTAAACTTTAAACGTGGGTTGCACGTCTGACTCGTAATGTGTAGGCCGTGGGTTCGAGCCCCATCAAAGGCCCCCATTGTTTCCTTGAGCAAGAAACTTTACCCTTATTGCTTAGTACTGGTTGGTTCCAGGAACGGATTCAAGCGTGATTTCACTATCGAACTGAAATAAATTGAGGCCCTTACTTGACTTAAATGTCAAATAAGCCCCCTGGTTAAATATCAACAAAACCCAGCATTCAAACACATTGATACGTCTTTGATTTTGATGTCATGCTTGAGACACATTATTTAGAAAGCTGGAATAAAATGCCAAATAAAACCATTACCCAAGGGTTAAACGTGAAACTGTTGTTACTGCTTTCTTATGTCCTCTTTATTTAGGATATTAGGACATATTTTACAAGCCTTCGTGTGTACACAACTATAAAAACTGAGGCACTAAAAACAATCTTAACGTGTTTTTTTCCCGGTTAATGTCCGGGAGATTCGCGCCAAACTCGTGTTAGTTATCAATATGATAGTTGTAAAAAGTTTGAGGTAATAAAGACATGAAGAATTAAACTTTGTGTTTCTTATTTTGTGGTTAAATTTGATATCATAGTTCAAATTATTTAATGCAAGGTAGTTGTTTTATTTGTATCAACTTAAAATTTGAAATATTTTATTTTCCTCAAAATTAGAATCACAACCTTTAATGTTTTTATACATCATAATATCTGTTTTCATATAAATTATAATGGTTGCTTATGGCTGTTGTACCGCCTCCTTTATAGTCTAGTGGTAGAGTGCTGGCTTCGAGTGCGGGTGGTCCCGGGTTCAATCCCCAGTCAAGGACCGCATCATACCAAAGACGTTATAACAATGGTACCAGGTAGTCCCCTTGTTTAGCACTGAACATTCAAAAGGGAAATACTGGCTCTCTCTCAAGAATTAAGATAGGAAAATAAAAGTAATGGATAAAATCTGGGATAGAAAATCCTTCGAAGTCGGAGGTCATT
>ENA-OREC01000884-OREC01000884.1-marine-metagenome-genome-assembly--contig:-NODE-884-length-13605-cov-15.417726_pt1 | contig 13605 bp, 4 predicted proteins | sample MGYA00248626_ERZ508543 | MGnify/ENA primary metagenome ERZ508543 (study PRJEB26211, sample SAMN05518279) | marine metagenome | isolation source: Puget Sound, Washington, USA | host: Bankia setacea... | reverse complement strand
TAGGTGTATATTTTACACTCACCCTGTACTGAAAGGAAACTTGTTACTTAGGTGTATATTTTACACTCACCCTGTACTGAAAGGAAACTTGTTACTTAGGTGTATATTTTACACTCACCCTGTACTGAAAGGAAACTTGTTACTTAGGTGTATATTTTTACTCACCCTGTACTGAAAGGAAACTTGTTACTTAGGTATATATTTTACACTCACCCTGTACTGAAAGGAAACTTGTTACTTAGGTGTATATTTTTACTCACCCTGTACTTAAAAGAACCTTGTTACTTTAGCTGTATGTTATGCATCTTGGATAGTCAGTCTTGTTTAATTTCTCATCAGTCAAACCTTGGACAAAATAAAGAGGAGAGGGTTTTTATAATCAGTATAACTTGTTACGCACCCAATGTCAACTGTTATTTCGGCAATTCATATGTTTAAACTAACAAAATACAGAGAATAAAAGTTTGTTCCATAATCAAAAGACTTGAAAGATAACTGAGCAAAATTGTTTGTAACTAGTACTGAAATCATCTGCCAAGAACTTCATTCCTTCAAGTAACAAACGAAGCTATATATACAGAAGCCATTACAGTCTAGAAATTAAGTAATTGTATTGTGGTCAAATACTGTACTCTGAAAAATTGTTTACACCTGAAATGGTTTGCAAACTCATTTGGTTTATTCACGTGTTTATGAAATGAACTTGAATTCTTGAGCAGGTGTCTGTTTTGTCAATAAACTAATTTTGTGCACAATGTAATTAAAATGAAACATTACAAATTTAGAATGTAACCTGTAAATCATTATATAAGGGTTTGACTGTTGAGAGAACAAACTGAAGACAATGGATTTTGCTACATTTTGATGCTGTCTGATTTTCTGTGTCCATGTTTTTCTTTTTACTTGCTGCTTTTTGCTACACAGGATTCAGAAACTCAACGTTCAAAGAAGGTGAGACTTGTAAAGGGAGTTAATCCACACCACCATAACTCATTTATATCTTAGCTGCAGTATTGCAAGGGAGACAACTATAGCTTAAGGCTGCAAGGCAGTTATCTCACACTTGTAAACCAATAAATTGCATATGTAGGAGAGGCAGGAGAGAGGAAGGGGAGGGGGTTGGGGGTTTCAGGTGTTCAAACGTGCTTAATCACAATAAACCATACCTTTTTTTATGTAATTGAAGTATTTCAAGGGAGCTAATCTTGAAGTATTTCAAGGGAGATAACATTGCAGTTTTTCAAGGGAAGTAATATTGCAGTTTTTCAAGGGAGGTAACCATAGCCTTATGTGACACCATCACTACTTGTAAACACTTTAATCCCATATTTTGTAGATGTAAGAGGGGATGTTATAAATGCATTTGAAAGAGTAGAGTTATGTTATTAGTTATACTCTAACAAGCTGGCATTTATACATTCTTATATGCAGCAGGTGCAATATATAGTTTCACAACTGTACTTGAAGCTTTATAAGTATAATATGGGAAATGCATTTGGTCTACAGCATGTATGAATTGAAAGGATTTGGTATAAGTTGGATTTGAGAGAGATACTAAACTATATACTTATCATATTGTCGTTAAAATGGATGTGTCTCAGTCTACTGTAAGAAGGAAATAGAAATAAGTATAGAGGGATATAAGTGTATGAACTAAACAGAGTTAAATCTACTGCATTATTATCAACAGTTTCTAACAAATGAAAAGATGACTTCTTTAAAGTAGATTGGTTATAGAGTGTGGGATAGTGTAGATAAAGGGAGATAACTATAAAAACGTTATTTATCAAATAGTTAAATATTATGACTTGTGTATCGAGGGTTTGCATTCATTTTATAATCAATCATATCATCAGTACACACAATACCTAACTGTCACTTTTTAGCTAGCCTTTTATAGGTCTTCACTGACTGTGTGTTTACCCCCACCCACCACCCTTAACTTTAAAGTCCATCAACATATGGTTTCATAGCTGTGGGTACTTGTTTACCTCCATAAGAACAGTCTATATTGAAGAGGGGATAATTCTATCGAGCATCTGTTCAAAGTTTGAAATACATCCACTATATACAAGGTTACGGTTTGCGTTCAACTCCACTCTAGTTTCATTGTCCAGTTAAAATTTTCTGAAATTTGGTACACTGCTTTACGACCATTGTAACAGTGTATATCGAAGAGAAGGTTACTTTTACTATTACTATTTTACTATTAATTCAAAGTTATTGGACATAATTGTTTGGCCTGTTGCTGGGCTTTGAAAATAACTTAAATGCATGGTCAGATTCAGGTTGTGCTCCATGTTTACATCTGAAGAGACAAAAATGGGGTTGTGTGTTTTGCTTGACACCAAGTATTACTGTATCTGGCAATGGTATAGTGGAGCATGCTGTCCCTTAATGACATCTCTTTTTATAACACTTTTTGCCCTTTCCCTGTGTTAAATTAACTATGCAAAGAGTTACGGTGCAATTTATAAATTGGTTTGTCGATGCAATATTTCTGGCATGTGATTCTATATTTACACTTGGATATTCTTCAGTCGAGCATCTGTCTTTTACAAATTCCAGGGATCTTTATTTCTTCTTTACACATTTGAGTAAGTCTATATCTTTGGGTATTAAAGGAACTCTGAAAATGAAAGAAAATGTACTGTATTGTACCATATAAATAATCGTTCATCAAATATTATATACATTTTTATGGGGAACTGGTGAAATATAAACTTGTATATAAACATTATTTACTATGTATTTGTATGCATGCTTGATAGACTTATTAAACATGACATTCTTAGCTTAAGTTGTCAATATTGCTTTAAATGCTCATGAAACTTTGACATTTATATTTGGTGTTTATGATTTTGTTTGCAACAAATTTTGCATTGTGGGTATATATTACTAAAACACATACATTGTGTATTATTCTCTAAACAAAGTCTGGTAAGTTAAGAAAATTATAAAAAAATGATTTAAATAAACGTTTAAGCATTACTGTTCAACTGTAAAAATTGAACAATTAAATATAAATTTTATAAATCTTCAGATTAATATAGAAAAGTTTGAATCTTTGAATGGTTAATATTTATTCTAACAGTAATCAGGTACTTTTAGTGTTGGTATTAGTTTTGATAAACATTAAAATTTTAACTGATTGAAAAGTTGAAATGCTATTTAAATATTCTGGAATTAGCAGATAATATATGTCATTGAAAAATATTGGAAATATGGAAATATGGAAATACTAGATGTTTTACCATGAAGTCAGTTAGATATTAGAATTTACAAATGTATGTTTATAATCAGCTTCTCTTGTAAAGGCATTAAGTTGAATATCATCTACAGAACATATATGAATGATCTTCTATATTGTATTCAAAGTGTCTTGTTTGTATTACAGAAGCACCAGCCAATAGGGTACAAGTGTTTGACTGTGGGAGCATGCAAGTATCTGTGGAAATGTGCCGTGGAACAACAACTCTTCTTTACGTAAACACTTTTCTCAATTATTCAACTTTACATGAACGCTTCACGATAATAGAACTAATTGTAAACATTTGTTCTTAATAATTGAAGTTAATGTGAAATGTTTCTCAATAATTGAAGTTTACTTAAACACTTTCCTCAATAATTGAAGTTTATGTAAACACTTCTTAACACTAACAGGGTTAATGCCTCCAACTGGTTGCTATGGCTACATGCATTTTATTGTTGCTATGGTTATGTTTATAGATTAGAGTATTCTGACAACAAGCCAAAGGTGAGGTCAGGTGGCAGCTTGTTCTCTCGAGGGTCCAAATTTAGGTTCAGGTAAAGTCGCCCTTTTGTTTTGTTTGTTCACCTTTTATTCATTTAGTATCATGTGAGAGTCTTATTAGAAAACTGAAACACTTTAGACAGAATCCTGAATCAATGCTACAGTTTGTTAATGGTTTAAGTCCATTCTTGTTATGCATACCTTGCATATACTTATGCTACCTTGTCTAACCAATAACTTTAAAACTACTGTTGGCATTTTAATAAAACTTGGTATATAGATAGATGACGATGAGAGGAAGGGCAGAACCCCAAAACCCTTACTATTACTGAGTTATCTCCTCTTAACCATTTTTTTCATAATGGTTGCTTATCCTGGCCATATCTTGGAAAGTACCTTAAGGGATTGAAACATGTTACATACATAGATGTTAATGAGAGGAAGTGCAGAAGACAAGAACCATAATCCTATGTTACATTTTACTTGAGTTATCTCTTCTTTATTTCTTTTCATAAAAGGTTATTTTCTTTGTCATGTCTTGGTGTACAAGTGGTGATGAATTACATGGTCTGCCTTATTATAGACAATAGCCATGTGTGGAGCATTCTTTGCTTCCAGCCATTTTCTTGTATATTCTTGTCATTCAAACATAGAACATTTGAAGAGCTGCCTTTATTTATTATTGAAATAATATGTGTTTTTGTTTAATCAATATAATTGTTATCTACTATGGCAGACTTCTATATTTGTGAAGTATATATCAATAGTTTTTTAAGGCAAAAGAAAACATGCAACATAATTAATTAACTCGTAGTTTTATTAGTGGAGACACTCTAGATTGGTCTTTGGGAAATGTTTTACTATCTGTTGTCTTTATGTTGATGATGACTTTTTCCAGTGGGCGTTGTCAGAATGAAGCATACCAGGCTAGCGAGACGATCAAGAGGGCAGAGCCAGAGTTCCAGAGGTAATTATTAGATCTATTTATCTCCCCCTTACCTAATCTATATCCAACTATTGCTACAATGCTTGTTTAACGCTTCTGTTGTACAAGTGCAATGAACCTAACGGTGTCAATGTTATCATGCTTTGTCTAATTTTGGCATAAGTGGTATTTTAGCTGATTCTATGTAACTGTTGCTCTGTTTTTCCATTGCTTATATGATTTACTTATTGTACAAGTTTAATAGAACCACCAACATAATTTTATCTTATTTTGCCAACCCCATATTGTATATTGCTTTGCACATGTCTGTCGGTTCATCTTAGGAAAGCTTTTCCAGCGAACGCTTGAACCTACAGTCCTTTGTCATCTGCTAAGAATCAGTGCCTGGAACGCCACACAATGTTTCAACTATGGTCCTACCGATTCTCTCCCTATCATAATTATAGCTAAGATATTGGAGTTACCATAACGTTTGTGAAAAGCTCCTACAATTTATCATAAACAAATAACTTCAGATGTTACTACAATATTATAACTGTATTATCTTTATGAAATGATCTAGTGCCAGCTTAGGACATGTTTGTTTTAACATGTATTTCAGGTATAGCATAGAAAGCTTCATAAAACAATTACATGGACTAAAGCTTGATCACACGTGAGCTTTCTAGTCTGGCTCTAATTAGTTGTGTTTTTCTCCCATTCTTCGTGACAAAAAGCAAAGTTTGAAACTTGATAACGCAATTTATTTAACTAATAAAATCTATTGAAGTATTAATCTAGAATCGAATATTCTACATCAAACTTTTGCTTTGCTTTTTGTCCAGTTTTAATCAAATCAAGTAGAAGGGGTTTTGCGGATGCGTTCCTATGTTTTCTTCAGGAATAAGATTTTTTTTTTATTGGATTTTTACGTTTTCAAACATAATGCATGATCTACATTAATGTCAATCCATTGGAATGTATTAGTCCAAAGAAAAATGTTAACTAATGTTTGGGTACACACATGTTTTTCGTAGATTGGCAGCTGGTGTTTCCATGCATTTAAAACATGTGAATTTCTTTTGTTTGCAAAACCTATAACAAAACAATGAGATGTGAGTTAGATAGCTTCATGAGACAGAAAATGAACATAAACAATTCTAACCACAATAGAGTAAACAAACTTTTTGTACAATTTCTACAACTCTTTTCATTTCAAGTCTTTGTGTCTTCCTCGATTAAACATATCTGTTACATGCATACTAAAAGAAATTTAGCAGCGCAATATAATTTGAAGTTTTACAGTAACAAGTTGATCTTGTTCAGGAGCAAAGTAACTTGGACTGGTTTAAAACTATCTGTGCAAATATCTTGTACTCAACCGTACAACACAATTATAATGACTATAAGAGTAAAGTCTGCTGGCATCATTAATATTAATTATATAATATTTAACCTTGTATTTAAGCAAATCATGCATTTTGTGTAGATTGAATTGGGTTGTATTGTTTTCACTGTAGTTGTATATATTTGAGCCACTTACAGGATTGCACAGCACAAGATTGTATACACTGTTTGTTAGCCTGTTGTGTCCAATGTCACATGCTATACATATTTGTGATCACTTTTTCAATACTAGTTATTAAAAGGCTATTGTGTTTTGTTTTTTCAAATGAATGTTAGTTGTACAGTTTAATTAAATTGGTGCTTCACAATCCATATTCACACCATTTAAACATGGCTGACACAGTGTTTCGCTTCTATTATCAAATGTCTTAAATAGCAGAAAGAACTTGCAACCTGTTGGGTACAATATGTTGAACTTACTTCACTTATACCAACTTTTCTATTATTTGTATTGCTTTAAGTATAGTGATTGTAGAAAGTGACACAACCAATGTCTGAGGACTTTAAACTAAAAGTGACCATATACAGATCTGTCATCTAGTGAAACTTAAACTTTATATTTTTCTACTTTATTTTTCAGGACATGTTCATTACCCAATTTTGCGAGGAAGACAGATGCAAAGATTCATATGCGTAATTCTGGCAATCTTTCTATCAGTGAGGGTATGTATCAAACACCTAGTCACTTTGGGGGCAGATTCACTCTATACCTGGCCACAATATCAAAAAACTCTGTTTACCTCGGATAGGCTCCATTTTTGAAATATTTCTGATAATGGTTTCTTATGTGATTGACAATGTCTTTGCATGAAGTATTGGTTGATATTATTGTTTTCAAATAGTATCCTCTATGAAACATTGCCTTGAAAAAACCCACAGCAAATGGGATATAGTGGTGACAAGTTCTTGCAGAATTTTGAATCTTCTACTGGTAGTTATACTCTATAGAATTTGTTACAAATGAAGCAAAGGGTAGGTAAAATACTGGGAATCATAAATTATAAAAACCTTGTACTGCCTGTAGAGGGATATTGGAAAAGAACCCTCAACATGCATAAAGGATTTATATTTATCAACTCTCTGTATCCAAATCTGATTGTCAGAACAATAGGACAAAGGATATTTGAAGCTGTGCCGATAGTTATGAATTATTAAAAGATATAAAAGGAATGAAGAAGAATGTTGTATGTGGAGGGGTGAATGCGTAATGGTTCTATCTACTTCTTTATTATATCGCACTTAGAACCTTTTCACTTTTACCTGTTGTTTTTAAGATTATGATCCAACAGGGTGCAGTCCCACTTCATCTACTATTATCAAGGCTTACTTCTACTTAGTCTTCTCTCAGTTTGTCAAACCAAAGCATGAGTATTCTTATATGTATATCTTTAAACTGTCATTCTTGTATGGTCAAATATACTCTTTGGTATTGTATGATCAGGAAATGCGCATGTGTTTAGTTTTATACCTTTAGTGATGAAATTGATGTAAATCCTTATATGAATGTGTGCATACGTCGTCGCTAGATCCAAACATATCTACGCCTGTGGTGCTACTTGTTAACTCTAGTATGAGACCCGATAAAACACTTCTTTAATCATAATTACTGAACGAAAACTGACTAATGAGATCGACTCTTTTGGGGATTCAGTCTTGAAATCTTAAATTAAACTAATTCTTGTTAATATAAATTTAACATCTGGTAAAAATTGTCAGTATTTCAGGTTGTTAAACAAACAATTTTTTCATTCTTATTATTGCAAAATGAACAACGGATATAAATCGTTTACATTGATGGTGATATTTTTAAGGAACTGCTAGCTTGGTTTTATTGACTGAGAGAGAGAGGTCGCAGTGTCACCAGCTTTCTGCAATGCACCTTTCATATAATAACTGTTACCTTATTGTAAAACTATAACTATGTAGTAAACTTCAATGTATAGACTCATTGGTCATGTTGTAATGTAATGCTTCCTTATCTAGTACGTTCTAGCTTTCAGTTGTTACAAGTGTATACTACCTTTACCTTGTTAAGTTTGTACGACATTTCTCTAGCTGAAACAATATGTATAATATATGATAATACTGCCAACTCTCATACTTACACATGGTGGCATTTTAGTGGAATTCAAACATTTAACAACAGGAGTTTATAGATTATTAAATGTTATTATTGTCACAGCAAACATCAGCAAGATTGAAAACAAAGATAGACAATATGTTTACTCTTTCACACCAATTTATACACTTTACTTGCTGGCATTGGTTGTTACAAAAACAAACTCCTCCAGTTGTTAAACTTTGGAAATGTTTCATTCACAAAATGCTCAAAGGATGCAAGTTTGTCATTTTATGTATTTAACCTGAATCACTTAGAGAAATGTCCATACTTCTATAGTAACAGTGATATCTAAATAGGTAATAAGTGTATTAATTAGAGGTGCATCAAAATGTTCTAGAACTAATTTACAAACTTGCTACACTTTTCCTTTTGTCATGATATTATTTTACATTCGCTTGCCTGCGTGGCCTTTGATCTTATCTTCATGATATAAAAAATGATAGTTCCAATGCTACATGCTGTTTTATATTTATTTTATCTATATATTTTATTATGTGTTTGTTTAATTTTCCTCAAATTAGTTCTCCAAACGTTTTGATGCATCTTCATTGACACATACTGATCCATGTGATTTCTGCTACTATTTGTGTTCAAATGGCAGTTTTTTGTGTTTGCTATACTTTTTCACTTCTCGTCTTTTGCTTTAGAAACAGCACAACTTCAGAGTCTGCAGTTATGTTAGGCCAAGCTGCTTCTATCTAATCTTTTGTCTACTACAAAAACAATTCCATACATCAAAATACCAATTGTGCCAGCTTTGAAAATGTACCTTTATCTTAAATGTTTGTTTTAACATTTCTCTTATACTGGGTGAACAACTTTGTAAAATTGTTAGTGCTACCAAAGCAGATATTTCTCTGTCAAGTAAATCAATTGAATGCTAAATATATAAGTCCAACAAGGTAGCCTGTCAAATCAAAAACAATAGTGTAATATTATATTTGTCACTTCTGCAATTCTTTTACTATACTGCAGCTCATGTTATACCAATAGTTGTCATATGGACCAGTATTGTGTTTGTATTGCATGCTCTGTCTTGTATGTAGGGTCCTATATATGTTTATTGTAAACTTGTATTTTGTAGATAAAATGGGGCGTGGATACAAAGGTAAGACACAAAATGCTGGCATAACCCATAATCCCGCCTTCATTATCTATAAAGCATTTCATTGGTTCATTTTCATATCATGTGATATCAAAAAGCATCCTCATTGGCTCATATTAGGCTTTGAAATATATGAAGCGTTTTAATTGGCTCATGCTCATATCACATGGTGTATGAATAGTTCTGGTTGGTCAAGATAACTATTCAACATGTATGAATAATTTTCACTGGTTCATTTCCATGTCACATGATTTACAAAATTAACCAATCAAACAAGGGAAACAGGTTCTTATTTCTGTAAAGCTAGTTATAACACAACAATTTCACTGTGATTACTTGGAATAAAGTCGTCTGTAGATTAAAGTTTAATTTTAAAGTTGTGTAGACAACAAAAGCTAACCCTGTAGAACTAAATCTGAAGATGGATAATACTGGGAAATACTTGGCCTTTTAATATCAACAGAGGGTTATGGACTGTTTGTTTAAAATAAAAAGTTGTGTCTTAGATTTATGATGTGCAGAACTTTAGGAGGAGACCCATTTAAAGCATGTTTTTTATGGAATATTTTACTGATTTCTCTTGGAAGATGACATTTCAAATATGTTAGAAAGGAAAAGGAGTCATCAATGCAAATCTTATTGAAACCATAATTATGTTTTTGACAGACTTGTAGGATTATGACGAGACCTTTAACTATTTGTAGGCACTTTGTTTTGGAAAGTTCCATTAAACTGACGCATATAATGCTTTATTAGAGCGTTTTGCCTGCATTTAGACATTGCAAGAAACTAGGCTTTTGTCCCCCTGCATAATATCTGTATTAGCTTTTGTCAAAATGTTATTGCAATCACTGGAAAGAAATATTATGCTTCCCAACCATTTCGTCTTTACTCGTTGCTACTACAGGAATTGTTTGTTTTTCTTCTGCATTCTTATGTTGACCTTGGCCTGTGGTGTTCCCTTTGTTTTAAAGTTTGCAGAAAGAGTTAGGTACACAGATATTGGAATTCAACAGAAACATGGAAATCTGTATTTTTTGTTACCAAACATACGAGTTACGTGTTGCTTATGTTGTGATCAAATCAATGTTTTGCCTTAATTAGGTTTTTAAACAACCATTTTGTGTTTTCCCTGCGCTGTGTGGTGTACATGTTTACCAGCATTTAAAGACAATCTGTTCAAATTTTGGACAATAGAGAAGGTCTTGAAACAAGCCCATCCCTGAATAGTGTGCATGATTGGAGAATAGAATTTACAGGTTGTTCTTGCATTGTCAGGTTTTTGTTTAGGCTGATTGGGGTGTCTGTGTTTGCCTAAAACGATTTCCATCTGTTTTAAAATAATGGTCATTTGTCTGTGGTAGGTTTCTAATACTTTAATCCTAGTTTTGTATTATCTAACTGCTGCATGGCTTCTTACATTCATCCATCATGCATCAAGTCCTTTCTCTCACCTTCTTTAATTACAAACCAACAAATCATCATCCTTTTAACTCAAATTATAAGTTCTTTGTTCTTGCATTTTTGTTCATTTGTAACAATGCTAGATTTGTTTTATTATGTTTTTTTGAAAATTACGTTAAAAATCACTATTATATGAATGATAGAAATGATTGTTTAAAAGGTTACAGTTGAATGTATGATTGATATATAAGTTAGAGAATGGTTATACTATATCTAAACCCCTTATACTGTCCATCTTCATGCAAGTACAGTATTATTGTGACTTATATATGTAATCAATAGTTAACCAAACAAAGCATGTATATTGTACTAACATTAATCTTTGCAGCTGACACTCTTCCACGTATGACCAGTGAGCCCTCTGTCTCTGCAAAACCTGATTCATACCAAGTTAGACACAATTCTAGGGGCTCCCATGAGAATGTCAGACACGACTCCCACGGCCAAAGGAGCGATTCCATTGGCCGCCGTCGTCAGTCTCGTGAAAAACGCAAATCTCTCGACATTGAAGAGCCCGAAAAGAAACATGAGAGAATGGAGACCGACATATCGACTTTTGTTTCGAAAAACTACAATGACGAGCCGAAAGTCATTCCAATTAAAGTTCAAGTCGAAGAAACGGCTCCTAAACAAGTGGTCATTGAAAGGCCTAGCACTCTAGATAATATTGGCAAGCAAGATAATGTAGAGAAAGTTGAGGAAAATCACATTGAGGCACAAGTTATTAAGTCTGTTGAAAGCTCAAGGCCCAAGCTTAAGGAACTGGCTAGATATTCGTCGAAAGATTTCACACGCACTGTAGAGGTTATGGAGAGACAGACGGTGCTGGAAGCTGAGCCTGTGGTGGTAGCACGGACTACTGTGGTCGAGACTAAACTTACGACCGAACCAGGGGAAGTTGATACACATATTGGCATGAACGGTCTGCCACACAAAGGTAGCAGAGATCATGGGATGATTAAACCAAAACAAACTCATTTAACCTATGCACCAGAACAGCGCTTTTATCTCCTTATCATTTACTAGCACTGACAATGGGGCTTGAATCATATCATGGGGCAGATCATTCATTAACCAAACCCTGGGAATCAAGACCTTGGAACACTCTTTTTCCTGTGATAGTACACTGTCAAAGGCCGAATTGCTATTGCATTTTTATATCCTAAACTAATAAGATTCCATGTATACAGATATATAAGATTGCTTCATTTATAGCTCCTTTTCACGTCCTGATGCTCTTGGTTTCAATTGTAAATCTAAAGTTGATTCCTATGGTTTCTCATTCAATTGCACAGCCAAAATTGGTAGTTATGGAATTCTTACCAAGTCTGTTTATCATGATCACTAGCAGAAAAACGTAAATGCACAAGCAAAAGACAGTCAACTAAAACAGGTCCCAACAAAAAAAATATTTGTCTTTTGTGAAATTTCAATTAGTCATGGCCTAAGTACCGGTGTCTTTCACATGGACTGCTGATTGTCATATGTGGTTGAAAACTTAGTAACTACCCTTTTCCCTATCTTGAAAATAGTCGTTCATAACAGGAATCCGAGTTTAGCTGTGCAGCAACATATTTATATCATCTTGTACTTATATATTCAGTGTCTACACCTCATTCCACTCTAGAGACTTACTAATACATACTTATTTTGCTTGATAAATATTTCAGAATCATATATATTTTGTTTGAATATAAACACTAATGTAAGATTTGTTATATTATACAAGTTCTTTATATCTTCATATCTAAGTTATTTTACTTTCTATCTGTACATTGTACTTTGTTTTGTTTGCATCTTCAAACTTTCATTTAACATGATACTTCACTCTTCTATCTGCTGTTAAAATGGAAAAACAAGTGTCTCCAAAAATCTGTAATATGTATGAAATCTGTCTTTATCACATGATCAAAAACATGCCTGAAGCAATTTACGTCAGAAAAAGGTCTACGAAGTTTGTGGGTTTTGCTATTTTTGCAATCAATTATATATCAGAAAAAACTGAAATGTTAAATAAGCATGAATTAGTTGAGCAAAATTCTTTTTAGAGGAACAATGAAAAGTGAACTGAATAATAAGTTGGCTGTATAGGTATATATAGGTATATCTGTTAGGTCAGAAATTATAAATGGTATAAAATATCAGCTTATTGATTTCTTTAATAATGTTTTGGACTATCTTTGTTAGATGATTCAATAATCAAGGGAGATGGTAAGGACAATTATTTTTTGTTTAATTAGGTCATAAGGGAATTTCTTTAATCATCTGGAACACAGTGCTGCAGTAACCCTGTGTGGCTTGCAAGCTTAACTATGCACAAGAATAGCTTGAATTTGGCTACTTCACAAATTAAAGGACCATATAGGATTCACACTCGTTGGCCATCCATCAGTCCTGCCCAATCCTGAATTCTTGTCCAGTTCATATTATTGTCATTCATGGTGGAGCTTAGATGATTTGGTGGAAGAAAAACCCATGTTCCTACATTTAAGATCACAGAATCTCACTGATTTTAGTCAGTTTTGCTATATAACTTTTTCTTATGATATTTTGTGTCTGGTCCATATTTTTGTCATCTATTTGGAATTTTAAATAATTTGGCAGAAGTTACCACAATAGTAGGAAGATATGTTGCACACAAGACCCGTGCTCCAACCTTCAAGGTCATGATCACACCAACCATGGTTTTAGAGGTACAGGCTCAGGTCTTCCAGAGTTATGCCCCTTTGTGCATTTCTTACATAGAAATGAAAACCTGTATTGTAAGGTGGTTATCGTCATGATTTTTTGTTGAGATCATAGCAAGTAGAGCTTGATCCTTGATGGTA
>ENA-OREC01000883-OREC01000883.1-marine-metagenome-genome-assembly--contig:-NODE-883-length-13610-cov-14.404197_pt1 | contig 13610 bp, 4 predicted proteins | sample MGYA00248626_ERZ508543 | MGnify/ENA primary metagenome ERZ508543 (study PRJEB26211, sample SAMN05518279) | marine metagenome | isolation source: Puget Sound, Washington, USA | host: Bankia setacea... | reverse complement strand
CAGTTAATTGATAAATATAGATATGACAATTGGTCAGTTAATTAAGATTGCTTTATTTAAAAACATCTCTAAGGTAAAGTAGGATTGTTTGTAAGTTAAGTGAGTTGTAGTGGATTGTATATAAAGCAATACAACTAGCAAAGGAAAGAGGACGAGTGCAGAAGGAACAGAGCTAGTTTTGACTCACATTGAAATAATAACATTGGCAGTGCATGGCCGGCTTTCTAAACACTGTTGGGGTCTTGACAAGTAGCATAACTAGGCCGTGCTTGTAAACATAATGTTACACTTACAGCTGTAGGTCCAGTGACACAAGTTTTTGTCTGTAGTTATCTCCCTTTATATGCTGACGTTGGTTCATGTCAAGTAGAACCATTATGCCGCTTCCACTGACAAAAATATCTGCGTATTTGTGTTTATGGCAGAAGCGAATTAACTCTTGTTGGTTTACTGTGTTAGTTACAATAGTGTTGTTGTCCACTCTCCATAAAACAAAACTCAACTAGGTGACTTGAGAAATATTAGAACAAACTTTAGGTATTTTGTGTTGTCAACTGTTTTAGTAGTTTTCTTATTGTATTGAAATATTGTAATAGTTATTTAACGCTATCGTGTGTCCCTGCCTGATACAGAACAAAACCAAGTTCTTTCTTTGTCACACTTCTTTCTCTTCTCTTTCAACTGGCCAAGTTAAAGATCTAGGTATATAGTAGGTGAAACATTAAGAAAAAAGTACTGAAAACTAATATTCATTGAAAGCTCTGACTTTTAAGTGTTATCTTACAGTACAGGGAATACACAGTGCGTAAAAGCAAGACATACTGTGGAAATATTGAAATCCACAACATTATTTATGCATTAGTTATGGTGTAGAACTAAACTCATGTTGGGTAGTATTGAAGACAGCTTTGTTAAATTATTGTAACATAGATTGTGCAGTCTTCTCCCTGTTCTAGAACTTTTCTATGTATATAAATTATTCTGCAGATAGAGATGCTTCCAGTATATGATTATATATCCAATTTTACACTGTCTCCTCGGATACAAATTACTAGTATAATAATTGCTCTCACAGCTCCATCTCCATAGGAAGCAAGAGTTTATGTTTCCATGTTATTTGTTGACGTAAAATCTATGTTTTGTTTATCAGGCACAAACAAGGGCCACCACGACTCCTATGTCATCCATGTCTAAGGTTAGGGCACCTCTGTTGCTAGGCAACCATTGTCTGTTGCTTAGCAACACTGTATCAAAACCTTCAGTCAGACTTGGTGCTGGATTTTGTTACTCTAGGAGTAATCTAGTTCCACATATTTCTAGATTTGTTTCCTAACTCACTGATCTAATTATGATCCTTTTCAAAATTACCGGCACTTTTAAATGATTACTATGACAACAAGGTCTGGATCTGACTGAAGAGAAGAGACAACTTGCCAGAAATACTTTGTTATCAAACATTAACTTTTGCTCTGCCTTGCTACAAAATAACATGCAATGAATGTATGCCAGCATATTTAGAATAATGTTCAGTTGGCTGATATATTCACTGTTTCCATACTAATATAAAGCTTTAATAGTGGACTCATTATTTCATCTCAAACAGTCACTCACTGCCTTTATTTCTGAATTAGTTATTGTCCCATATAGACACCTGTCAACAGTAGAGTATATACATCACTCAATAACAAGTCTGTATGTTGCCATAGAAACTGCAGATGCTGCTTAGAAACTGACTTTCACCTTGTTTCTATGTTCATATTACAAAAAGCACCAATATTTACTTTTTATTAAGTGTTTACAATCAGTATTTCAGCTGTTCTTTGTAGCAATAAACAATCTGATCTGATATTTCATTCACTAACTTATCATTTTTCATTAGACATTTTTTGTGCCATTTGTGTGAAATGCACCCCATATAGTCTGTGTTTCTTTTAATCTCCAAAGTAACCAAAACATGCTGCCCTTGATACTAAATCAAAACGGCTTTTCCCCCCAAAAAACATTATATTTTGCTTCTGTTTATATTGTTATGTCCAAACCACCTTTAATTTTCTATGAGTCATCCTTTCAAACATTCTTTTAGTATCATTAACACAACATTGATGCCCATTATTCATTCACCCTCTTATCAAAAAAATATTAAAAAGAAGAATATATATGTGCATATCAAATACAAAGGGAGGTAATATTATAAGACTTGCTTTACTCAAAGGGAGGTAATATTATACATATAAAAGGGAGAGAACCTATACTGGCTTATTCTGAGTATGGCTGACAAACTGAATGTTGCATGTTAGAGGAGAAAGGTTTGTCAGTTTTAGTCACATTGCAGTGTTTGTAGTCTAAAACCAAACAAACTCTAGAGCTTTAGTATAATTACATGTGTGCACGAAACAAACTTCAACAAGGCTATTGTGTTACTGTTTCTATGTTTTTCCACTACTCCGGAGAAAGCACGCTGATGCATATTTTATTTCTCTTATGTTTATTGTTGGTGAAATGTCTAATATTGAAATGACTCTGTGGTGAAAGCTAACTGTCTCAAATATCTGTAGAATGTTCTCACTGCACAAGGGGGACAACTCTAGGACAAAATGTTTTGCACTAGTTACTTGTCATAACAGTGATTTCAGATAATGGTACAGAACTATACATACTGTTGTTGAGTTAAATTGTTAAGTCAATGTTTATTATGATTGTGGAAAGAAATATTTGAAATATTTGAAGTGTATTAAAAAAAGTCGATCTCAGAGGACAATCTCTTGATGTTAATTGGTGTTTGATATTAAGTAATCACTTCTTTAAAAAATACCTACAAAAACAGTTCTAAATGTTTATTGCCTAAATAATTTTGAAAATCACCAACAAAGTTTTATTTTTGTTAATCAGAAAAAAGTCAGGAAAACAGTTGTTGTTGTTTTTAAAGTGTTTATTGTCATTAACCAAGACACAGTCTGGTATTTGGCACTAATTCCTACATTCACCGTATAGAACATAGTTTGCTAGTCTAAAACTTGTCTCAATGTCTTGTGGTGGATGGGAATCACTGGTTTAAAAACAAACTTACATAGCTGCATTCAAATACTTGCTGTTTATAACCATTTAAAAGTAGTTTGAAAAAGTAAACCCGGAAATGGCATGGATTCCACATCTTTGAAAATAGAAAAAAATAGAGAGAAATAAGTTTTTAAAAACATTTTTTATGCATTTCTGATTTACATACAATTAAAACAGAAAACTGTACCAGAATAAAACTTGATAAAAACAGATTTATAAACGTAAAATAGTTCTGATAAAAAAAAACCACACAGTATTCTTACAAGAGAGATCTATTTCTTGAAGTGATCTTTTGTTCTGTTTTGCATGTTGTTCATTTTCTTGCAAAAAACAACAGTACTGCTTTAACTTCTAGATTTCCATCATCTGCACAAAGCTATAATTGTTCTCAATAATAATCTACAAGCTACTACTTTAAATGTCAAATTAACATTTGTTTCATCAAAATAAGATTACATTTAATTCATGAAATTTGAGCCAAATGCATTTCTTCTGTTTTCAATATTAGACATTTTAACAACAGCTACTAAGGGCATCAGGACTAACTGTGAATGAATTTCTTTTCCTGAAATTTGAGATAAATTGTTAATATGCTACATTGTATTATAGGATATGCACTAAAACTGACAAAACCCTGTGACTGAAATTGAGAAGTTGTAATACCTAGTAAAAGCATGTAGGTTACAGTGATAGTAATGCCGTCTGCTGTTACCAAGGGAGTTAATCAATGTGTGTTTATCATTCAAGGGAAGGTACTCTTACAAATATAATACAGTTTATAGCCAACATTGTAGGTGGAATAACATTTCTCTTACAGCATCAACATAGCAGAACAGGCAGTGTGAATTATGTGATTATCTTAGAAATATTGTATGGACAACAATTCCTTTCTCTGTTGTTGTGGTTTTTTTATCCTGGAGGCTATTTAAAGACAGATTAAATTTAGTAAAATGTTGGCATTTCTAATAGTTTTGTAATATAAAATCACTGAATAGATGTATATGTACCCTTAAATACTTCCATACAACATGTTGATAGTTTAGAAACTTTAGTGCAACTGTATCACATAATGGAGTATTTAGAATTGAAGCCCTGTTGTCAGTTTGTAGTTGCAATTGTTACCACGGTGATTACATTCCAAATGCCAAAGTGTCTGCGGCTGAAAAATTAGAAAAGCATGCACGTATTTAGGAAAATGAAGAAAAGATGCATTTGTTTATGTTGAACTAGTTTTGTTTGATTTAGATGTAGAACCATCTTCAGTACCCAGGCTCTTCATAACAATGTTTTAATCTGTATGATAGCCTGAGTACCCCTGATGATGTAGAACAGAACATCCCATCCACTAGTTGCTAGCTATAGTGGTATGCTGAGAAGTATGAAGCTTTGATTGTACTTAATACTGGTGTGAGAGGCACTTGTTCAATGATGGACAAAACAACACAATATTCACTACAGTTGACCGTGCTTTCATATACTTTTTTACTCCAAAGAAAAGATTGTAATGTGAACTGTTTGGTTACCGGTTTGTGTACTTAGTGTGTGCTGTTTCACATGTTATATTCAGATTTATAACTAATTGTATTTCTAACTCTGTTTTCATTTCCTTATAGAAAGCAGCCAAATCCGTGTTCAAATGTTAAACATTAGCCGTTATATATCCTTGATTGATAAATTTTTAATATTTCTTAAATTACAAAGTCAAGTCAAAGTAAAAGAGTTGATTTTAAGCTTTAAACTCATATAGATTTATCAAGAACATGGGATTATCAATACTCTAGCTTTTTGTTAGTCAATTTATAGAGTAAATATATAGAATTATATTTTTGCTTATGATGTTAATGTTGTATTGTAACCCCTGGTAGATATGTTCACACCTTGTTTAATTGATAATACCAAGTTAGAAGATATATCAGCTTTGTATTTGGCAGAGTTACTTTCAAAATTGCTAATGTTTTGTCCATCTCTCTACATAGGCTGCCGTCAACAGTCAGAATGAAGAGCGAGACCGTCTACGCCAAGAACTAAAGTTAGCGCAAGAAGAACTCAACCGTCTACGGAGGATACAGAGGCTACAGTTGGAGGCTGAGAAGAACAAAGGACAAAATGGCGAGTCTGACGGCGAGAAGACAGAACGACCGGCGAGTCTAGCCTCAGATACGTCAACAGTCTCAGAGTCAGAGAATGATAGAGACTTGAGTGAGCTAGATACAGGTAAGTCTGGCTGTAATACAGGATCATATAGAGATAAACTTTGAATGAAAGAAAATATGTTTGTTGCTTCTTTTGAAATAAGATTTTAAATTAGTCCATGTAATTATCTTATTAGGTTTATATTGTAGAAAGCCTCATGTCAAACAAGTTGTTCATTGTTCTGTTCTATAGTAATGTATTCCCCTAATGAGAAAAATAAAGTATGTATGAATCAATTATTATTAGTTAATTGATGGATCATTCTCCTAAGAAGTGAAAATATTGTTGCTTACACTGTATACCGGAATAGTTGTAAATATTGATAAAGTGCAAATAAAGGTATACGGCATGTGTGGTCAAAAGCACTTTAATAGTTTCACGTATGAATACTTATACATGAATTACTTAATGCTTTCAGATGTTGCTGAAGACAACATGCCTGGTTTACCTATTGAGCCAGATACAATAAGTCAGACAGAGGTCCTAAGTGAAACTTCTCCTAGTGTCTTAGACAGTATAGTAGACACGGAACCCGTTCTGAATGATAGCGAACAAATCAGTGAAGATGGTGGGTTCAAGAATGATGATTCTGAACCTCTAGCTGCTGAAGATTTACATGAAATAGAACCACCAGATGAGGATCAAATGGAGGATGTGGAAACTCCAGCTGTAGAAATCACTGGTCCAGATACTGATCTGGATGATGATGATAATGATAACGATGAGGAGGAGAAAGACGAGAAAGAAGACAACACAGATAAAACTACAAGTGAAGCAGATGGACAAAGTAATGAGGAATCCACCACAGATGGTTCAAAAACATGTGCTAATTCAGAAGATGTTATGAACAGACTTAAAGTAGAAGGTAACGGTGATAGTGATGCAAACAGTGAAAAGAGTGATGGACAGGGAAATAGTGGAGAAGTGTTTCATGATGCCGTAGACAGTACAGACTTAGACAAACAACCAGAACAGCCTACTGGTGACCCAGGTGGTACAGATAGTGAACAAACTGATACTAATAATACGTCAGATAACACAGATAAAGGTGACCTAAAAACCCAACCTTCAGATTCCAGTGACACGACTTCAGTTGAAACAGAGACAAGTAATAAAAACATAAACGATGAAATAAAGTCTAATAATAACTTAGAAAAGAATAATAGTGATACGATAGATAAAGATGACACGATTACTGATAAACCTCTAGAACAAAAGCCAGACAACACAGTGAACAACTTGAATGAAAACTCTAGTGAACCAGTTTGATTAATTCTACAAAAAAACGGAATCCATCGGGGGCAAACTTTGTTGTCATAAAAACGGAGAAAGTGAAGGACTATCGGACCGACCGCTTTATCGTAAAATGGCCAAGGAAGTACCTGTGGTCTGGAATGGACGATAGTGGGTCGTAGCATAGCCTAATATTGCAGGAGTTACTTGTGCTAGAGGGTGAGGGTTTAAAATAAGGGTCAGTACATATCTGTTATAACTGATTGTGCACTTTCTTTAATCTATGTGGTGTATAGCGACATTGTTTTCACCGGACGTAATACTAACTATTCAGTATACTAGACCTGTTAACCTAGGCAGTGTAACATTTGTTTTTGTTCTGTTGGAAATATGTATACACTTTGTTTCATATTACTTTTTACTATATTGGTTCAAATATTAGCATAGATTCAAACAGCAAGCATTTTGTGTGTATTGTATACAGTTTAACAGATTATTTTGTGTGGATTATATAAATGAACTGTCTAAATATGTATAGTTAACAACTGCCATTAATATTACGATTATAATCATGAAACTGCACAGACTTTGTTGTGTGAATATAATACAGCTTTATCTTGAGTATGTACAGAACAGAATGTCTATGTGTCATAACATAGAAAGAATAGTTACGAGTGAAGTTTATACACGATATGAGAGAATATACTAAACTAGGAGTAGAGAGAGATGGTGTTGTGATGTAGGGGGAGATAAGTCATGTATAGCAGCTCCAAGGATACACACAGTTTGTAGAGATTGGAATTAGACTGTCGGTCTTTATACATCATTGTCTGTCCTTTGATAAAAATATGCAGCAAACTTACCTTGCCAGGTTGCAGACATCATAAAAACAGGGCCATAATTGACAAAGGCTTCAAAGTTATGGAAAAAATAAAGATGTCTTATGATTTTTTGCACAGATTTGCTTTTTTCAAAAACTGGACAAGATATAATTAACAATTTGATACACAGAAGTTAAAATGTGAATACTATAATCAAACTAGTTTATGTTTAAAAGTGGAGAACCTTGGTTTGAAATAGTTAGTAGAAGAATGTGTCTAATGTATATGTATTGTAACATTCATGTAGAAAACTTTGTATAACCATGGTAACTGTATCCAAGCAGCTGCTAAACATAGACTGGTATCTTACATTCACGTCAACAACAGCAGTATTGTAAGAGTATATTACATCTAAAATAAGCACCCTGTCTTACATCATGTGTACATGCACCTTTCAATATCATCTGTATATCCTGGCATAATACAAACATCCAAACTTTAACTTATACTGTTACCATAGAAATATTGTACCAACTGAATGTATACTTACACTTACAAATTTGACCCAAATAAATGTGTCAATTTGGTTCCACCATTCATTCTCAATATTACAACAATTAGATACCTGGTAGATGATGAACTGGACATTTCACAGCTAGAAAAGTTGATGTGTTAGTTTGATTTTAGAATTTTAAAGACAAAAGAAATGAGTACAAATAATTGACACATTTTACCACTAGCCCCAGCTCTTGGTTACATCAGTTCACCTTTCTGTACATACAAAACCTTGCATTATGTACACATGTCATCAAGTTTAAACAGGTCTGTGTGGCAAAATGATTTATCTGGTAAACTGATGCCAGAACGTGAGAGATAGGTCTGATCTGTAATTTGATAGCCAGTTGTCTTCCCTTGTTAATTATCTACTGGTTATCAGTAACAATTTTTCACTTAATTTAAGATCATCAGTGTTTCTGACACCAGTCAAAACATCCCAGCTTTCCCATTAAAACCACTTTAATGTATCTAGCCAAACAAATAAACATTCAAAACAAAGGCAATTTACAATCCATATGCATATAGTATACAAAGTTAAAAAGAAAACTTGTCATGTGACTCAATTTGTTCAGCAAATCTAAGTGACATGTGAGAGACCATCTATATATTCATTGTTTTGCCATAACAGACCTGTGTTGTTTTCTTCATCTAAACAACTTGATCATTAATATTACACCATTTATATGTGTGCCCTACATGTTTCCTGGTATATAAAGTTGTCCCTCTTTTCAAACATGTCCTATTGGCTTATCGTATATCCTGGCTTTTACAATGCAAAAACATGATGTCCCTAGCGACCAGTGTAAAAGGGACAATATTCTATTTAAGCATTTCATAAAAATTGGTGCATTAACCGTTTGTCTAGTGAGAATTAGTAATGAGGTGCAATCGTATGACGTGTACTGTATAGCCAAACAAGTTTACAAACCCTTTTTTGCATATTTATACCCCGATAGTATATCCTAAAAATGGCAAATTTTGTTTTTAATGAAAGGAATCAAACATTATTATTATGCAATATTTGAATAACCATTTAATCACAGATAAAATACAGAAATTCAAAATGGAACATTGAAACGAATACAGAAATAGAAAATTGATGTGTGACAAATTCATAGATTAAGTTAGTGGTGAAATTTTACAGGAAGGAATTTGTAAATGAATGACATATTGTACATGTATAGTTCTTAGTATAAACTAGCCCTGTTGTTAAATTATCATGGCAGTGCTCATTTGTTGATTCATTACTCATTCATTCACACTTCATCCCTCTGTCATTCCTATTTCTCTGTCTATCATTCACACCTTCCATCGTTTCTTTACTACAGCAAGTCACGTATACTTTCATCTTTTTTTTGTCTTTGATTACGTAATTTATTTGACTATCTGTACTTATGTGTATAACAATTACAACACTTTTCTCTGTATATATTTGTATATGCGATGTAGATAGGACAACTTTTAATGGACATGCCATATTATATATATATATGTCACAAAATATGTTTATACATGTAATTGTAGAGCAATACATTAATGTTTCAAAAAATGTCATTTCCATAGTAAATAGCAATTTTGTGCCTGTTTTTATATACCCACCCACTCATTGTTTTTGTGCAGACTTTTGTATGATGGATTTTTGTATACTGTTAAACTTTCCAGCCTTTAGACCTATCAGACACTTAGTGTGACTTTAATCCCCCTGAATCTTTGTTATCTCAATTACATGCAGCCTTATCTCTAAGTTGATACACCCTCCCCCTCCTATTGATTACACAATTAACCATGCTTTCCTTGTCTCCCAGTTGTACCTCTATACCAGATTTCCACCGTTAAATCTTTTAAATATTACCTAAGACAAACAAACACCAACCTGCTATACCACAGTATCAGCCATATGGTAACTATATATTGTGAGGTGAATTGAGAGTTTTAATCACTGGATTTGCAGTCTATCCAACAGTTTTGGCATCTCTGACTTGAACTACAATAAAATCACAATTCATTCTCAAAAGATGATTGTCAATTAGTAGTGTGTCTTACAAAACACTTCAACATTCAGACAGTATAGTATATGATTATTCACAGTTTCAAGAACTTACATCAAAATCACTTATTGAATGAAAGGTAGATTGTTTCCTTAAATTGTTACATAGACTTCTCTTAGACATAGACTGGTATTTCAACACTGATAAATGGAATTTTCACTGATGCTGAATCATTCTGTTCAAACAGTTTGTGAATTGGCCCCCCATTTCGAAACATGTTACTTAGAGGCTTGTGTTATATGTATTGTACACTAGATATACAACAGCTGTTAGTTATAACTCACTGTATTAGCTGATAGAGATGTGTTGGTGTTAGTTATGTTTCCTAACCAGGTACACATTGACTGTGTTCAACTCACGTTCATATAGATAGTAGATAGGACATGATAGGACAATGATAGTCAACATAAAACTTCTACTAGTAACTACTCTGTTGACTCCAGTAAATGTGCTCTTTATTACATAGTGTTTCATTTCCCTGCTCTGCTGGTTAAATGCTGGCTATACATGTATTTAAGTGTTTAACCTAAGACAAAAGTTTGACTTTTTTAGAGGAGGTAAACGATTGAAGTGAAATATGCAATGTAATGTATCTAATAGAATAAATCAGTATCAGAGATAACCTCAAATGTTTCAATTTATTCAAAAGCCTTGTAGTTGAAACTTCCTGCACTTCTGTTCAACTGTTAGCTATAGAGAGTTTACTTTATAGCTCTCTCCATTCTGTTCACACTGTTAATACCAGTGTTTGCATGTGCAATATCAGTTACCCTGTAAAACTTACCCCCACGAGTCTTTATTCTTTAGAAACAAACAAACTCTCGTCTCAGATAAATACGTATAGAAGCACTTGTGTTACTTAGGGCACTCTTAAAGGACATGTTCAATTTTGTTAAATAAAGTCAAAAAGAACCCTAATTATTTGTAACCTTTAATTAAACAAATATTCACTTGTTAACTGTATGTCTGACCAGTGCTAGAGATTTAGTCTTCATTTATACTGCTTTCCATGGCAAACACAGTTTCTAGTTAAAATTGTTAACTATTTAAAAACAAAAGAATGTTTTGTGTTTAATTTTTAAGAAAATCGATTTGAATTATATTTTTGTTAAAAGTTGTTTCACCCTGTTAGATAAGCTTAATTTGAACTAATGATTAGAGATAATCTGCTTCAAATACAAGTGTGACTAAGATTGTAAAAGTTGGAAGCTACAGCAGACAATTTACAGTAATCCGGATGTGTTGCCTTAGAAACTACATTTAGGCAGTTTATAGTTGGAGATATTGTGTGCGTCACGTAATTGTTAAACAGTGTTGCTATAAGCGTTAGACCTTGTTATACTGTTTCTCTTTGTTAAGTCTGTAAACCTTTTGTGTGTGATTTCCCATGTGAGTAATCAAGGCAACGCTTGTTAACGGACAGAAGTATACTGTACTATATACAATGTATGTCATATTATTATATATCGGATGGGGGGACTTGTTGCCTACACAGTTTGTTCATGTTATACCTATCCTCGTCATCTCATCATGTAGCCTTTAAGAAAGTTATATTTACAACAAATGCTATGTCAATTTTTTTTCTATATCTTTAATTCTCTGGCAAAAATCCAATGATTATTGCTTGATAAAATAAAATGATGAATAAATAATATCATTTCACAGCTGTGTGTTTTGTTTGTTGGTACAGTTGTAGAAGGTATAAAATAGAACGGGTTGTGCATCTTTGAATGTTGTTTTAATTTCAAAATGCCTCAAATATTTGGTTTAAGTGGGTAAAAAGGGCAGCTATTTAGTTGACAAAAACAGTTACTGCTTACATTAATAACAATATGTAAACTTTGTAAAGTCTAGCCGTTGAGACGTGAATAAGACTTTTGAAGTTTCCTAAAGTTGCCTTTACAAAGTCAGAAACCTATGCCTAAGTCTGTAACGGACGTCTATGTGTAAGACAATGTCAGTGAATACAGGCCCATGGAACTGTTTTACTCAAGCACTACCGCCTCCTCGATAGCCTAGTGGTAAAGTGCAGGCTTTGAGTGCGGGAGGTCCCCGGTTCAATCCCCAGTCAAGGACCAAGTCATACCAAGGACGTTATAAAAATGGTACCAGTAGTTCCCTTGTTTAGCACTCGACATTGAAAAGGGAAATACTGGCTCTCTCTCAAGAATTAAGATAAGAAAATAAATGCAATGGATTAGATCTGATATAGAAATCCTTCAAAGTCGGAGGTCATTGGCCTTTGTGGCGGGGATGAAAAAACGACCACAAGAATGACCACGCAGAACCGACAAAAGTCGAACGCTAAAAAAAAAAACTAAAGCACCAAGGCAAAACTTAAGACTAACGCACACATCTATGGCTTCACTAAAATCTAAATCCAAACGTAACATCCAACATTACATTTCTCTTTATATTATTTGGATTTATTGTATTAAATGATGTCTACTTATTTGACATGATCAGATATTTTAGAGTTAATAAGATCAAAAATAATCTATCTAAGTTTGGTGTATGTGCTTTAATAAAATGGTTGCCATTTGGTTGTTTCAGTGATACATCTTCATCAGAATGACCATATTTTCATTTGAGACCGGCTTTCATGACAATAATACATGTTATCTTTATTTATTACGGTGAATCATTTTAAAACAATTACATGTATACAGTTGAACAAACAACGTACAGCCATTATTTTGTATGAAAGTGGCCTTCTAAAACAAAAGTAAAAAATAAAGTGGAACAAGAAATCACACCCACAAGTACATTTAAACAAGAAGCAACTTAAGGTGGTATGGCCGTATTGCTCGACATGGTCAAAGGTCAAGGTCACAAATCACAACCACATTTGAGAGATCTTGATCATGTGTCCGTACAGTTTGAAGTTAATAGTACTTATGTGTTGTTTTTATAATGATGACTTACGGATAGACAGATGGACAACGGATAGACAGATGGACAATGGATAGACAGATGAACAACGGATAGACAGATGGACAACAGATAGACAGATGGTGGATAGACAGATGGACAACAGATAGACAGATGAACAACGGATAGACAGATCGACAACAGATGGACAACGGATATACAGATGGCCAATAGACAGATGGACAATGGATAGACAGATGAACAACGGATAGACAGATGGACAACAGATAGACAGATGGCGGATAGACAGATGGACAACAGATAGACAGATGGACAACAGATAGACAGATGGCGGATAGACAGATGGACAACAGATAGACAGATGAACAACAGATAGACAGATGGACAATGGATAGACAGATGGACAACAGATAGACAGATGGCATATAGACAGATGGACAATGGATAGACAAATGGACAACGGATAGACAGATGGACAACGGATAGACAGATGGACATACTCTGAAGCTGAAGGTACTAAATCTAATGCGATCTGACTAATAAAAACAAAGTCCATTTCTAACATTCAGAATATAATACATCCCCAATAATATACAAACGTTTATGGAACTGTTTTGAGAAATATAATTAATATTTGTGTAGCAGGTATACTTACCTATAATAGCATTTCTATTGATTTTCACTCCTTAAAATACCATATTGCAAGATATTTGTTCTCCTTTGTCTTGTTATGGTTTTATTAGCAGAGGGTCTATGTGCATTATGTATGCATCAATAAGACCTTGATATGAACTTTTAAAACTTTCTT
>ENA-OREC01000882-OREC01000882.1-marine-metagenome-genome-assembly--contig:-NODE-882-length-13611-cov-14.581277_pt1 | contig 13611 bp, 6 predicted proteins | sample MGYA00248626_ERZ508543 | MGnify/ENA primary metagenome ERZ508543 (study PRJEB26211, sample SAMN05518279) | marine metagenome | isolation source: Puget Sound, Washington, USA | host: Bankia setacea... | reverse complement strand
TAGAATGACATTCAGCTACAATACATTCAGACAACATGTAGAATGACATTCAGCTACAATACATTCAGACAACATGTAGAATGACATTCAGCTACAATACATTCAGACAACATGTAGAATGGCATTCAGCTACAATACATTTAAAACTAGACCAACACATATAATTATTAACCTTGACAATAGATGTTTAGTGATGATATGCATGTGTGGCGGAAGTCCTAAGCTCAGGTTTTTATTACATGAATTGCTAGGTAATTTTTTTCATTTTGATGAGGAATTGTTTTACTCAAAAAAAATATCTTGTCATTTCAATGAGGACACATCTTTGTAAACTGATACTACTTTAATCCATGCTAATTAATGTTTCCTTCATTTGTCAAGAAAAAAACTTTGTTACAAGATATTTCCTAAATATTGCAATAAGTATTATTCATGTGATGTATGTAAACTCCTACCTGGTCTATCATTGGTATTGTATACAAACATGGACAAGACACTCGTGAATTCATTACACAGACTGTTGAATTGTGAAATAGGTGGATTAGATTGTCGTGTTATTACAACAATGTATAGAACAAGTGTCCATTGTATACACATGTAACACCTAGTTTGTAATGAATTGGTCCATGTAATTTATTTGGGAGTGTCTGGTGAATGCTCTCATACAATATCATGCATTAAAAAGGTGTTTATAGATATCATTCACATAATTATTACCTGGTCCATCCAAGTTGTTAATGTGCCAATCACAGGGTTGCTTTGGTATCTGTGTGTATGACATGATAGAGGCCTGGGTTATACAGGGTTTGGAGGTCTCCAGACAAACACTCACATCTAGGTTCACTATGTATGTATCCCACCATCCGAGGTCGTCTATGGTCAATCTGAATGAACACAAACAGATTATACCCTATTTGTAACAATCTGTACCATCCTTATTTAGATTTAGGTCAAACTAAAACTGTACCTCAAACCACACAAGGATACCACCCGTCCAGCACTACTCATTATCTATATCTGAAATAGTTTGGAGTGGGATTATCCTCCTAAATGCACACACCCTGGTCTTAACAGCAACTGTGATATTTTTTATCAGAATCAGTTAAAGAGGAGTTGCGCTTACAAGACAATTGGACAGACGGACGGATGAACAGGGAATTTCCAATATACACATCCAAAACTTTGTTTGCCAGGGGTATAAAAACAGTGTCAAGTAAATAATTACAAAACTTATTAAAAGAGCTAATTAAAAGGTGCTTACCATGTTGATTGATATGATATCTATAGTGGATCAAACATAGTCTATTCCTATATTGATGTGGACAGATAATAGTAATATGTTTAGGGGGTGAATGCGTGAGGGTTCTATCTATCTATATCACTTAGAACCCCTCACATTTTTGCCACATTACATTTCTAAAATCAGCAGTATATAAACTAAGTATTGATAATTGTAGGTCAATAACTCATACTATGTTACAGTGTAATAAGTTTACTTACTCCATACATACTACTCCATATAGACAGAACCTCAGAGGAGTACCTGTAATCATACAATATATTTCATTCTGCACCATCTAGTCAACAGTATATTACAATGTGACTAATCCAAAGCATCTGATATAAACACAATTAATGGTCAAAAGAAGTAAAACAGAAATCTCCTTAAATACCTGCAACAAAACCTCAAAGCTACTGTATATTAAAATGTGATTAATCTAAAGCATTTTAAACACATCTGCTGGTCGAGAGAAGTCAATTTGTCTAAAACTTAAAACTTATTTAATCCACAATTCCCTAAGCGACACAATTTGATTACATTCACAATCTACATGCTCATGATATTTATCAATAGGAGGGACAGTCACAATTTGAACCTCTTAGCCAATCAATGAAGCACAATAAACCAAATGTCAACACGGGTAGCATATTGCCATCCAGTAAAATACTAAATTTCAGATGTATAGAGCTTTTCAGAACATTATTTTAGGTTTTAGTACCCCATTTGTAGTCTTTGAGTGAAATCTCATTAGACAGCTTCTCTATCTGTATGGTGAGACTTTCAGTGCATGGATCTAGCTGTACGTCCACCTGGAATGACCGTCCTACTAGATAGGTGTCTACACAGCAAGTGATATGGTTACATGACCTACTCAGACTACATGACATGCCTTGTGGTAGCGAGGGCATGGAGACAGCTCGAGTACACTCTGTAAACAAAACAAGAGACATGTGTAAAACATTATGCCCTAAATGGGATTTTGTCACAGATATACGTGTATTTTGTGGATTGGATCAATAAGTGCATGTGACACTGTGAGCTTGACCTTGACCTCTGCTATCCAATATGGATGTGAGAGATCAAAGTTTGAGGACCTTAGGTTCAGGTGCTATCATGTTATCGATTGGAAACATTTTTTGTACAATGGACCAATATGACCTTTAATCCAGTGATCCCAACATCAATGGGGTTATTCTCCTACCCAAATGCATGTGTGGATCAAGTTCAAGGAGGGTAGTTCAAAGTACGTTACTAGTCAGAAACAAAATGTTACAAACAGACCAAAGGACAGACTGACGGACGGACTGACATTTGCAAAGCAATATGCCCTCTCTTCTTCAAAGGGGGGTGGGGGTGGGGCATAAAAAGGAAATACAGGAAAAGGGTTTTTACATTTAACAAAAAAAAAAGTTAAAAATGTTCAGAAATGTTCTATATTTCCCCCAATTTAGACTTATAAGAATTGAGTGATCAATAAAAGCTAAAACTATATTCTAAAATGGTCCCGTGATGGTCTCCTATACACAAAGAAGGAAACTAACTGTGGTTTATTCATTGTTAATATATGACTGCACTACTTTTACCTCATGTGAAAACGAAAATACTGTCAGAACCGAAGGTATCCAAATCACTCTATATTTTATTATGAGTTCTTTATCTCTTATGTTAAAGTCTGAATAAGATTTTAGTATTTCGGACGTTTCTGTCCAAGAACTGCTACACTTAATTTTTGACGCTTGTTCAGTAGTTTACAATTAGAACTTGCAAGACCGACTTATATGAATTGAAAGATTGAGACATTTAAAAAGTGTTTAGTGATACAAAAAACATTAGTAAAAGTTATGCATCACAAAACCGTCTTTGTAAAAGTTGAATCAAGAGTCATTGAAATATCTGTAGCGTTCATTGATCTAGACGGTCGTGTTAGAATCGAAATAAAACATCTGTACCCGTGTTTTATCGCGGTAATAAAGTATGGGTACTCAATTTGGTGCTAGCGCCCTCATGATTTTATTCATAAGCACCCAAACTCGTACCCATGTTTTATTACCGCGATAAAACACGGGTACAGATGTTTTATTTCTTAAGTAAAAATAGGGGTAAGTTTGCATGGTACATGAACTAAGCACTGTTACTGTTTACAACATCAATACCATCATGTGACTCTAACCTTTCTTCCATCCTCTGATACTTGGAGAGTACAGTGTGTCTTTCCTGCTACACATTGGTGAGTTCATGTACTGAGTGAGTCCAAGTATTTCAAACAATTCTTTTGTTATTTCTGTTCCCAGAGAACTGCCAGCTGTGTACCCACTCTCTGTCAACCAGTGTTGTAAGGAGAAATCTGAAAATTATACAACATACTCATTCAGTTTCCTGAGATATTAAAGGCCATGACAATATCACATATACAATTCAACTTCTGTGATGGTATATCATATTTGAGTGAATGTGGTACGGACTCTTAGTGTTTTATTAATAAAGAACCAGAAAGAAACCTCAAGCATTAACCAATGGAGTCGGTTTAGAGAAGACGGCAACATTCATTGTTGCAATTTATCACTTTCAATAACTGATTCAGCCACATGCGAAATATAGTTCAGTTATGGTTAGGTCATCCAGAAAGATAGGTTTTAGAGTTTAAAAGCTTTGGGGAAGTAAGTGTTAAAAGCTCACCTGTGATTACAAATCCAGTGTCCAGATTACATGGCTGGATAGGCAGCATCACATGGTTCAGGATGGATACATTGGTCTCACAAGCCAGGGCAGATTCCAGACATAGAGCAGCTTCCAGCTTTACAACATACATTCTGGCCAGGTCCAGGTATGAGACGCTATACCTGAAGATGTTCAAAGATTTCTTTTATCTTTATGCACTCAAAAACTAGGATGTAATTTCTCTGGTGGTAAGATAAGTTTGAAAATTGCTGTAATCTTTCTTTTACGTCTGTATAAGGTGAATTAACATGTTTATATAAGAGATGGTATTCATGTACAATGAAAATGTCTCACTGTTGTGGCACTCAAAAACTAAGGCCATTTTTTCTCTTTCAGTAACATAGGTATAAGACACTGGGATTTCAGCATCCAAGTATTTACACTAAAGATATTTTTTGACTCTTCAATAAAAAAAATCCAGCCTATTATACATCTGATGTCTTTTTTCAGTGTTATGCCAATACAGCAATACGGCAGTTAATGTTTAAACGTAGACAATCTAGTGTCATTCTAAGGCAGTGTACATGGCACCATTGTTAACTGAAACATGTCAACATACCTGAGTCTTATAACTCCAAACAAGCTGAACGTTTGCTCCTTGTCTGCAAAAACAATTTAAGGAAATTCCTATTAATATTTTCCATATATATGTGACATGGCAAATATTGTACATTTTATTTTTTGGAAATTATATGTTCTTTCTCTTTGCCTTGATATGTTTACTTTAACAACAGGTCAGGGATTCAATCTTAATGCAGAGCACCCCATTGAATTCCAGCCAAAATTTATAACATAGGTCAGTTTCGGCATATTTCGTGACGTATCCGTTTAATTTTCGATACTCGGGTAGTTTCCGGAAATAAACGGCAAATGAATATGAATCGACCTATGTAAAGATTAAGTTAAGAGAGGGGTAAAAGGGTTTTAGTGCTATTGAATAAAGAAGGAGATCGGACCCTTTTCACAATCCTCACTCAATTTACTACCTCCTTGATAGCCTATTGGTAAGAGTGCTTGCTTCAAGTATGGAATGTCCTGGTTTCAATCCCAGTCAAGGACCGCGTCATACCGAAGACATTATAAAAATGGTACCAGTAGTTCCCTTGTTTAGCACTCAACATTAAAAGGGAAATATTGGCTCTTTCTCAAGAATTAAGATAAGACAAAGAAAAGTAATGGATAAAATCTGAGATGGAAATCCTTCGAAGTCAGAGGTCATTGTGGTGAGGATGAAAAAATAACCATGCAGACCCGACAAAGTTGAATGCAATTTTTCTTTTAATCAATTTCAATTTGGTATACTAACCCCAGTCAAAGTCAAACAGCAGTATCTCATATTCCAGTTTCTCAATGGTGAGCCTGAGGACCATGTTACAGGAGTCTATATCAACCTTGAACTCAAAGTTTCTCTGTAGAGTGTCCGAGTTCATACAACAGTCTACAGTAGTACATGATGATCCTAGTACACAAGATACTGGGCCATTGATAGTGGTAGTTACTCCACTGTCTACCATACAGGCTGAAATAAAGCAGAATATGTGTTGTTTACTTGTAAATTTATAATAGTACAATAATAAGTAAAAAGTTTAAATTACATTTATTATATAACAAATAAGAAACCAGGGCCCAATTTCATAATAATTCAATCCGGCTTTAAGTTTAATCCAAACTATTTAAGCCAATATTATACAGTCTTATTTCAGACAATTTTATCAGGACTTTTAGTAGCAGTATATATATTACCTATGCATGTACATAAACAGCAGTTGTCCGTGTAAGGTCAACACAGTGAATCATTTGGTCAGCCTAACTTTATAAGAATTAATACTGAGAGTAAATCGTTGATTATAAAATTGGGCCCTATTATAACAATTCTAACAAAATCTGTTTCGGTGATAGGGATGTTCAACCGAAGGGGCACAGATAAATGCAGTTGAAGGATTGACAAACTACAGTTGAAAACAATAAACTCATCTTAATCACTAAGCACATTTTGACAAGCACTTTAGACAGCATGTACCTTAGGCTTTCATTCTTTTAATATGGAACAATTTATCTTGTTTCCTAGCACCGAGTTTTGTACTACATAAATGAAGTGATAATCTGACTAATAAAGCTTTCTACAAACAAATGTTTATTACTATAACTTACAAAAGACAACCACACATTTCTCCCCATAATTCATTATAATTTAAACAATAAATAATACATACTAGAGTCCATGGCTGTGTGTGTATTGTTGTCCATTGTACAAGGATTTGGAGAGAGATAGCGAGATATTCCCAGGTCCTGGTACAACAGGGATAAAGATGTAGGGTCCAGGGAACCAGGTGTAATATGATGCTGGCTTCTCCATGCAGTGTATGAGAAATCTGTAATAAAAATACATGGTCATGATTGATAGATACATGTGACTTTGCACAGTTTCATCAATATTGGTCCGGCCGTTAAGGAGAAGTTGCACTTTCAAGACATTTTGATACAAATAATGGATAAACAGACAGGGTTATTCCTATATACAATCCCAACACTTTGTCTGTCCCCATCATAATGTGTGCGTGTGTGTATGATTTTGTTACAGAAGGCCAAAAGGAAAATAAGATATGTATGTGTTGTTAATTGATTAAATGTATACATGTTTGTCTAATTCTACCACTTTCTATAAATAAAAATTATTATCTTTATTATTAATTTACAAGGTATCTAGATAAATCAAATCAATACTTGCCTTCAATCTTAAAATCGAAGTTTACATCACAAGTCTGCTTTGGCAACCTGGCATGTTTTAGTACACTTGTTAGCTGGCAATCCTTTGTAGTACTAAAACAAATGCTCAGCTCTGCATCCACAATGTAGAATCCTTCATTAGGCAGATCATAAATGGAGAATCTATACAAGAAAAGGGAGAAGAATACAGAAAAGTTTCCGTTTTAAAAAGGTTGATTACAAAATAAGTTGCCAAAATGTTTGTTTTAATTAAAGCATGGTTTAAGTGTTTTGTTTTATATATTTGTTGACATTTTAACTTATGGCCAAGCTGACATATAAAATCAACACAATTTTGAGCCCCAAAAATAATGAGTACTTTACAGAATATGAAAATAGAACTGGAAAATGCACATACTGACAGTTGTAGAGACCGCAGAAATACTGAAATTTGATCAGTGAGAACTAAAATCACACCTTCATTTATACTAGCTTAAATTCAAGTTGATTAAGAAACTAGCAGTTTTGCTTATCTAACCTTAGAGTGAAGACTCCAAACAGACTTATGACATTTTCTTCTCCCCACTTGTAATCAAACAATGTGAGTGTAGAGTGCAGTTTTTCTATGCCAACAGCGAGAGTGAAGTGACAAGGTTCCAGGCTGAGGAAAGTATGAATGTCTCGCTGTAGTGTGTCTACATGTGTACAACAATCAATGGCTGTACAAGAGGAACCAATGTGACATCCCATGGTAGCAGGCAGATCTGGTGTATCCACTTTGGATGGACAGTCTGTAGAACATGCAATCCAATACAATAAACATTCACGCAGACATTGTGACAGCTTGTTGTTATTAACCATGTCTGATGACCTATACAACGTTGGACTACAAACTGCTCTATAAACAGTAGGCTACTGATAGACCAAGATGTGATACAAATAAGAGCCGTTGAATTTGGTTTTCAACAATTTTACAAATATAACATAAATATCAAAATAAGTATAAGTATAATTATTATCTCAGTCATAGTCTTAAGAACAAATATTTAGTGGACATTTAGAAACTTATACCCATATAACCATACCCATGATGAGCAGGACGAGTAAAACTTTCATGCTTTGTTGCAATCAATCAATTACTTGTTACAATCAATCAATTACTTGTTACAATCAATCAATTACTTGTTACAATGTTGTAGATCTAGCTGAAAATATTATAATTTGTTACAATCTTTTAAGGTCTCCTTAATATTCAAACTTGTTTCTTACCATCAACCCATGTGCCTGCTGTCGTGTTAGATGATGTACAGGCATTGTCTAAATATGGAGTAAGGCCTAGTTGATTAAGCAGAATGTTGATTTCTTTGTTGCTCATTAGTCTGCCTGGTGTTATGTCTTCTCCAGATTTCCAAGTTTGTAAGTCAAAATCTGTGATAAAGAATATCCATGTCAGCAAATGTACTAAAGCTTTATAAATATGTGTTCATCAAACCAAACTGACAAAAACTTCAACTAAAGACATCTTCAAAAGTGTCACAGAATTACTATTCACAATTCTACTACAGTTGCTTTGTAACATCCCTTTTGACTTAGCCCTTCTACAAGATTTGCACCTATTAAATATAGTTTATACCCACGCAAATATCAAATTCAGTGAGTTCACCCTGTAATGATAGATGATCTTTAAAGAGCTCTCCTGAAGAATCAACCCTTGTTTCATTAAATGTATAGCATACTAAAATATTCTTCAGAACTATTTATAATTTTGGGAGGTATGAGTATGCTAAAAGGAAACTTGATAGAACGTAGATTTTGATTCAAAATAACTTGAATGATTAAAAGATAAGACTTTATCTGTACTTCAAAGCCACTAAGTACATATGCAATAATGCCCTTGTGGAAGATATAGACAACTGAACTGGGTCATATAGCATAGCTATCATATATGGAACTCCTCAAAAATAATAATTAACAGGTCAGGCATAAAATGATTATAGTACTTAGGCAATTTGGAATTAGGGGAACTAATGATGTGTTGTTTTGTGTTGTCTTTCCAACTATACACAGATTCCTTCATAAAAACATTCATTATAGTATAAGTAAGGTCTTAAAATGTTAAAACATTATAGTACAGTAAGACTCGGGATTGGACGAAAGGTTCGAAACAAAGGGGATTCCAAAGGGGGGTAACTTATATGGGTAAGAAAATAGAGATTTGGGACCACAGGCCATGTTTGTTGTAAAGGGAATTCCAGTATAGAGTTAAGTCCAGTTTAGAGGGTTTTCACTGTTATAACATAATTTGTTAGAGATGGCAAATTAATATTCTTTCTTTTTCCATCTTTGATTTGAAACTTGAAAATATTCATCAATTAAAGATTAAATTATGGAAAATGAAATTAACTCCTACTACTTCACTGATTGAAATATTTACCTGTATCCACAAATTCAAAGTCCCAGTCACAGGTGTGTTTAGGCAGTACAGCATCTTTCAGCACGACTGTGTCTGTCAAACAAGGACCAGTGCTCTCCAAACAAGTACTGATGTTTAGGTTCACAATGTACTTATCCTCTTCAGAGATCTCTAAGGAAGACAGACTTAGGAGAAAAGAAAGGAAACATGAATCTAACATCTAAAATATTTAAAAGATGTAAATCCAGAATCGTTTATGTACAGTCACAGCTAATCTTTCCTAATAATTATAAAGCACAAACTACTATGGCATTCTTAAAGTTGAATGAAAGATTCCATCAGTTATTTAATTGAGTCAAGCTTCAAGTTTATTTCACATGTTAAAGTCATATATAGAACTGTTACCTAATATTTAATCAGTCAACAATGACATTTATGTATCTGTATTGGTTCATTATAAACTGAATAAAAAAACTGCCAAAAAAAACAATCAAAATAATTAAAACAAACAGTCATTACACACATTGATTCAAACCTACTCTTGCCTTTAAATACATAAAGGGGCAGTGTGGTGCAGTGGGTAGCGTCTTACTCGTGATCGGTGGATACCTATCAGATGTGAGTTCGAGCCCCATCAAAGACACCCTTGTTTCCTTGAGCAAGAAACTTTATCCAGGAACAGATTCGAGCGTGATTTACATACGCAAAACAATCAAACTAAAATAAATTACATGTAGTTTAAACTAATAACATAAAGTAATAGCCACTTACATGCACAGTTATTGCCTACTTTAACTGGTACAGAATTTACTAACACTTGTATAAACAATGGACTCACCTAGCCCTGACCAGTCCAAACATCCAGACCTCATGCTGTTCCTTCCTACCATCAAATAGGTATTTACTGAAGTGATAGTTTTCTATGTTGACCTTTAGAGTTTGTTTACAAGGGTCTATGTCCAGTGATACAGTAAAAGGTCTCTGAAGTTTGTCTATATAAGCACAACATTCTACAGATGTACAGCTATCAGCAATGTGACACTGTATGGAGCTTGGGAGAGCACTTCTTTGTACATTGTAACCACAGTCTGAAAACAAAAGAGCTTATGAAACTACACTTCTAACAAACAATGCTTATAAGGTAGTACAGTATTCCCAATTTAATCTACTTTCAAGAACTGTTCAGGTAACATATCTAAATAAATGTGTTTCTTATGTACTGAAAATAGCCCATACTGTTTTAACTTTTGAAAAATAAATCATAACATTGAGCTGTAAGAGGCATGCATATTCTTTATTAATGTTTGCTACTGTCAACTATACAAGGGTGGTTAACCCTTATCTTATGTCTTATTAACAATCCTTTTTCTTTTTCCTAACTAATGTATTCTGTTTTACCATCGGTCAGTTTATCATATATGTATTGTATTAGAACATTGACCAGACACTCTTGAATAAATAACATGGACCAATGCAATACAAACTAGGTGTTACATGTGTGTACAATGGACACGTGATCTATACTCTGTTGTAATAACACGAAAATCTAATCCAACTATTTTACAATTCAACAGTCCATGTAATGAATTCACAAGTATCTGGCCAATGTTCACATACAATACATAGGAGAGACATCGGTCCTAGGACACTTTAATGATATGGTTCCCTTATAAGATTGGCTTTTTACATTTACATTTACCTGAAGACCATGATTTGGCTGTAGCCGAGTTGTTGAAGAGACAGGCGTCTTGTTTAAGGAATGGTGAAATTTCCAGAACATCATACAACTGACTTAACTGGTAGTCACTTAGTGGAGCTATCTGTGGTATTCCATTGTCTGACAGCCATTGTTGAAGAGAAAACCCTGAAAATTCAAAATGAAAGTAGGAATGAATAAGAATGTATAGAAGCTGCCAATACACTGCGACTCCATTATAACACGGTCGTCTTATAAAATCTGCTTTATAAAGGACCGCCTTATTTACATGCGACCGTAAAATTGTTAATGCGACCTCTTTATCAGGTTTTCACATACGTAAACAAATGCCCCCACCCACCGTCATTTGGTATGGTACATCAATCAGTGTATTTAGTTTTATACTTAGGCACAGTGTATTTTAGTATTGAATAAGTCTTAACGAATTATATAAAGATATTGTAAATATTAATGTATCAGATTCTAGGTTACCAATTTGCAATCCTAGTAATGGTAAAAAAAACACAACAAGTTATATAGTTAATTTTTAGGAAACTCAAGTGACAAAACTCAACTGTTTAATTCTTAGAGCAAATATAAATTGTAAGCTGTGTTTTTGTTACTCACATAGGAGCAAAATCAAACCTCATTCTTTAAATTCGTCAAAAGTAACAAAAGACACAATGTATATTATCTAAAAGAGAAGTAAACACTGACCTGGTTGAGCAAAGTTCATCTTGCTATCACACTGTGGTTTTGTGAGTAAGGCTTGGTCTATCAATACAATACTGCTACATGGTAGGGCAGCCTCAAAGCATGTCTTCAGTGCAACACTCAGTTTAAAGGAGTTGGCATATGGCAGGTCATCTACTGTAAATCTGGATAGATAAACAAAATCAGTACTTTATTCTCATCTGTATAACTTTTAACTGATAAAACTTGACCTGTGAGTGAATCATAAAAAAATACCATGGTCTAGCATTATCTCCCTTTGAACCGGAATATCCTCCTTACTCCCTTGTGCACATCCTCGGGTCCTATACTGCAACTGTGTAAAGTTTCATCAATGAGTATAAGGTTTATCTGTTAAGGGAGAGTTGCACTTACAAGACATTTCCAGTGAAAGACAGACAAATAAAACAAACAGGGTGATTCCCATATCATTGCATTGTAAACGATAAAAATACAAGCCTACAACTTACTTTGGTTTGATCAACAAATCCGCGGCCTTTTAACAAGAAATATGCATACTCCTGGTGAGGTAAAACCTACGGAATTGTTCTTAGTAACATTCTTTTCTGTGTTGCGTCTAAAAAATATAATACTTACTCAAAACGAACCAATCCACCAAAGTTTAATTGTTTTGTTTCACCTGAAAGAAAATACAAAACCCCAAATGATTATGCACCAAAGCCCTCCTTGGAAAATATAATTTCCTATATAAAAAAATTAAATTAAATTTCTATCATATAGTAAATTAAAAGATATAACATACATACTGAGCAATGCTGCTATTTTCTATTTTATCTCAATTGGTAGATAAACATGTAACATGTATTGAAAAAAATAACACTTTGGTTTCAAAACTAAATTATTCGTTGAGCTGAAAACCAAGACAAAAATACAAGGAAAAGCCAACGACAATGTAAAATCTTATGTGAATTTGTATGTTTTGTTCTGTGTCGTCAACTCATGAATGCTATCAATGGGTAGATTTACTGTCTCCAGTTTTAGCTTACCCATTTCAAATTCGAGTAGAGATCTTCTGATGGCCATTTCGTTCAGTTTAGCTTCAATGTTTGACAGACAATCATCTACTGTTAGAGCTATTTCAAAGCTTCTGCCTGTGACATCATCCAAGTAACAACAGTGCATCTCAAGGCAGGAGTCCGATACATTGCAGTGTAGGTTGGAGGGTAGGGTGTGGAAAGCCGTTTTACCAAAGCAGTGAGAAGCTGAAATAACAGAAGAAAAAACTTTGATTTCAAACAACAAATTAAAAGATTCTCACATGGAATTAGACAGTTTAACTTCAATACCATTCTGTCATGTTAACATAGAAATATCCACTGAAAGCAAGCTTAGTCTCTTTATTGGAAATTCAATTGTTGACAAACTTGAATGACATATTGTTTTAGATAAAAATGTTTACCATCTTAGGGGGATTTTACATATATTTATGGATTGGAAATCTATAAAAATGGTAATAAACTACTTCTAATAATTAGCATTATTCATGTTCAAAAACTCATATCTATAGCAGAAGTTATCTAGTAGCTCATTAATTTCACATACTCTGCTTTTTTGTGTTTGTTTAACTGTTTATTTTCAGTTTAATCATGTGGAATTTAAAGATATTCACTAAATGTGTAGTTATCACAAGGCTCTTTTAATACTTGTAATTTGTATTCATGTTGTGTTAATCTTTGTCTTGTTTGAACATTATAGCATCAGTTGTTTTATATATATTACAAAGGCAAACAAACAAGTAACAAGATGGGTCTGAAAAAAAGATGACATAATCTAAATATAATCTCATTAGCAATGGTCTAGAACTAATGTAATAATTCAGTACAAAAGAAATGGAGAGCCTTTCTACCCACCTCCTGTCCATCCAGAGGTAGAGAGTGTATGAGGACATGAGTTATGTAGGTACTTGGACATGCCCAGATAGTTGACCAGCAGTTCTGAGCCTGTCTCGGACATTGGACTCTCTTGTGTGATCTCATTGTCTAACATCCACTCCTTCAAGGAAAAATCTGCAACAACAAAAACAACATAGAAACTAAGACTGAT
>ENA-OREC01000881-OREC01000881.1-marine-metagenome-genome-assembly--contig:-NODE-881-length-13614-cov-15.402748_pt1 | contig 13614 bp, 2 predicted proteins | sample MGYA00248626_ERZ508543 | MGnify/ENA primary metagenome ERZ508543 (study PRJEB26211, sample SAMN05518279) | marine metagenome | isolation source: Puget Sound, Washington, USA | host: Bankia setacea... | reverse complement strand
ACCATAAAAAGTTAATACACATCCCGTGAATTCATAAACATATGATGTATTTGTACATATATTTGTATTATTTGTTGCCCTGTTGTGTATAGGAAAAGGAATCGGTGAAGGAAAGAATTACATTTATTTATTTATTTTTCAGTGGAATGCAGTAGCACTATGGGCTTGGGGTGAGTTTTCTTATCTCATTATTTGATCATTCCAACTAGAATTTGACTGACACTGTCCTTAAATGTTTGTTTGCCATAGAATGCTGCAATGAAGAGTTCCAATTGTGCTTAGGTTGAATATCACCTGTCCTCTTTCAAGCAAAATCAAACTACTTTTTCTGTAGTCAACTGTCTGTTTCTTGGTTCTGTGAAGATTCAATTCCCATTGTTATGTACCTTAGCTTTTAGAAGTGTCATTGTAATGTTATATGACCGAGTTTCTTTTTTTACAGATATTGTTGTAGACAATTGTGCCATTTGTCGCAACCACATTATGGACCTGTGTAAGTGATGGTTTTAAATACATACTTTATTAGATTATACTTTTAAATATAAAAGGTTTTTTTTTTTAAGTGACAAAACTATGGAAATTTCTTTGTATTTTAGTGCAGGTCCTTGAGATGTTTTAAATTGGTATTTTTCAGTAACTAAATCAACTTGTATTTCATTCTTTGCTTATTATACCCCAGACTAATGGAATTAGGTGGGGGAGGGTGGCATACTGGAGTCATTAGCAGTCGGGTGGTTGGTGAATAGTTGTGTCTCAAACTCTTTCCACAGTTTTCAAGACGTCTAAATGAAAATTGTGACACATGATCCCAATGAAGTAGTGTTGTAAAATTGGTTCCCAAACATAATCAAATCGAATTTCAGAGATCATTTCGAATCACAATAGATTATTATAATTGAAAGTTCAAACATTCAGAACAACCTCAAACTATATTGTCATTGTTGACTTAGTTGCCAATTAAGGAATGCAGTTCAGATAATGTTATGCATGTTTTAAGAGTCCCTTAAAGATCGAAGGTAACAGATGTTCTCTTTTATTTGATCAAAAGTTTTAACCATGTCCATATCCAAGAAATGCTGACTAAACATTTTAAAATCTAAATTTACAAAGTACAAAATAAATGGAAAGGAATCAATTGCACGAAAAGCACAAGTTAGCGACATCGATTTCAGAGCTCAAACATCGATAGTCCACTACTTGCGGCTGTCAGCGACAATTATTCGATTTAACTTGATCATTGTCTTATCACTACTATGAAGGTTGGATGCTCATGACATATTTGTGTAAGGCCTAGCCATGGGGTTCCAGAGTTATGCCCCTTTTTGAAATTCTTATATAACCATTTAGAGAAAGTTTGTGCCTCAAAGTTAAGTAAATATTGTTTTACAATTCAGTCTGTGTAACAGTTAGCACCTGTCATTTGTATGATTTCTATGTTGTTAATTTGTTTAACCATTGTGTATAGGTATAGAATGTCAAGCCAATCAAGCTTCAGCAACAAGTGAGGAGTGTACTGTAGCCTGGGGTGTATGTAATGTAAGTACAACTGTATTCACAACTATATTCAGTGAGATCCACTTATATGACCAAATTACAGGCTAACAGAAAGTTGTATTAAAATTATGTTAAACCAGTCAAACCAATTAAAATTGTCTTAAATGATGCGCAATTTTCCATACCGTACCGTTCCATACCTGTAGTTAGAATTTCTGTGAATTGGAGAAATATGTTATACAATCTTAGGAATAAAGTAAATTTCACTGTTGTTTTGTCACCATTGCCTCACTGCCATATATGATGATTGGCATGAACTTTAAAGGTGCTAATTGATAGTTGTGACCTTGTTAACATATTCTTATCCACTGCTTTACTTCTTGTTTCAGCATGCATTCCACTTCCACTGTATATCACGCTGGTTGAAGACTCGTCAGGTGTGCCCTCTCGACAATAGGGAATGGGAGTTCCAAAAGTACGTCATTTTAAGACACTCAGATTTTGAAAAAAAAGGATATACTTTTTCATGCACGTACATGTACTATAAACATACAAAGTTCATTAACACAGTCCTATAGAGATGCCTAACAGGCCTCCATATGAGCTGCCTTTCCACATAACTGTCAATAGAAAGATTTGTGATAATAAATACAACCGTGATAGTATTTCACAACTTAAACTCTTTATTTCAAGAATCAGTTTCTAGTTTACCACAGACTATCCAAGAAACAAAGTTGATAGCAGGCAATAAACTCTTTCTTTTACAGGTATGGTCATTAGCGACTGCTTGTCAGCATGGACGATAGGATGGAACAAAAGAACATCATTCGACCAGCCAGTTTGGAAACCACCTCTATGTTGCTTATCAAAGTGTTTTGTTAGTTTATGGGAGAACATGTCTTTGATTGTGGTTAATTGCCGATAATTGATAATATTTGCTTAATTTGATACTGATTTGATAAGTAAACATAAAGTTGTCCTAAAGCTGGTAATTTAATCATATGTTAGCAGATGGCTATTTGACAGGGCCACTTCTCCAGAGTCCTTGTATTTCAATTTCATTATTATATATCAAGACATTTAGCAGCGCTTAGCATTTCAATATTAAATACAGAAAGAAAAATCACAGAAATGTCCTGAACACGTTCACTACCCGCTATTGTATTAAAAACCAATCTTACAGGGATATATGGCTTGTGTCATATAACTGAATTCTTAACTGCTATGCTTAGTTTGAAATAAATCATACAATTTTAATGGACACTGGTATTGACTAGTTTTTAGAGTGTTTTGCAATGTTTGTAGGCACTGAACCACTTTATCATGCTGTTGGTTTGTTCTTGTTAAAAAGAATGGGATAAAAAAAAGCTTTAATTTTTCTTTTCTTTTTCTAACCTGTAAAACACCATTAAAACAATACAAATATATGAATTTCATCTATCTAATGTTCTTTGAAAAAGATTTATCATAAATATGTTTCAGTTGTCAATATAAATGTATACAAGTAAATGTTTTGTTTGTTATTCTATCTCTTAAATGGTAAGACTATTTTTGTATGACATTTAACGGAGAACAATAAAATTTCTGTTTGCAATGTACCACAAATAACTTCCTTATTAGCCTACAGAAATTGATAAAACATCTTAGCAGAGGTAAATTAGAATACGTATTGTACTCTTCACATCAGGTAGAAAAACAGTGTTTACATAATACAATGAATGGTGAACTTTGAGCCAGCAATCTTTGTCTGGATGTCTGAGCTTTTGTAAACGTTTTTTTATATTTTTTTCCAAACGCTATATATAAAACTATAATAACTACTTTAAACAGTTTCATATACTGTTGACCAGTCATCAATACAAACTGTTGTCCATGCTAATTGGTTATTTATATCATATTTCTGTTTTAACTTGTGCATATATGCTATAAATAAGTGGTATAGACTTCAGCCTGAGCACGCTATAATTTACATAGAGGATATTTGTGGATTACTATGGATGATCAATGTTTATTTCACAAGTGGTTAAAAGAAATATGTATTTTCATGTGTGGCAGATTTGAAGGCCAACCAAAGCCCATGAAATAGCCGAAATGTTCTGATGTAGACCATTGACACTCCTTTGCTCATAAAAAAACATTCACATTTCAAGGTGTGCGGATATGTCAAAGCTTCACTGTAAACACATGTGAGATGGTTGACCAGACCAGACAAGAGACATAGATGACAAATGCGTGTACACAACTTGAAACTTTATTTATAAATGATAAAACTAATTCATTAACAAAACAACATAGAATAATAGTTTGACCCTCACAGTAATATCAATGTAATGATTTCATAGTCGTGAGGATCTCCAAAATTAATAAAAGACAAACAAAGAAACTCAACAATATGGCATTTTTTACAATTATTTGGCCTTGAAACGATAAAAACGAGAACTGCGAGTTGATACCTCCCGTCCCGCACTACTTATCATCCACCTTGAAATAATTTGGACCAGGATTGTCCTTCATGCAGATCCTCAGGTCGTGTACTGCAACTTTGTAAAGTTTAATCAGTATTGTTACATCCGTTAAGAAGATACGCTTACAAGAAATTTGGACATACAGATAGGGTAATTTCTTTATATGAGGGGGATAAAATAACATGCACAAATATGTATGACCGTTAACATGTAGCCATTTATCTGTGTCGTGAGTAGTGAGAAATGCTGCCTTGTGTTACAAAAGGTGTTTAGGGATGAATTTTTATTTTATTTAACTTTGCTTAAAGACGAGTGATTTAAAAAGAAAACCAGCGTAAAGTGATACCACACCTAAAGACTAGCAACTGACATTTTCATGACCAAACTTTTCATGATTCCAGCAGCCCAAGGGCATTTTCCATGACACATCCAGTCAAAGTTATTTTATACTCTTATGCAACAGTCTTAGAGAAAATTGATCATTAGTTGGTCTTAGATAAAGGTTTTTTTGTTAAAGAGAGGTTACACTGTACTGTTAAAACATGTCAAGCTGTATATAAAGCAAAGGATTCCAAGTGCTACTGAAAAAGAAGCATTCACACTGCCATAAACGTTGCAGATGAACACTTGTAACTAACTGGAATGTTAGGTGCTTTGAAACTGTTCTATTGAGCTTTCAGAGTTCAAAAGTTAAACAAATCTAGATTGGGTGCAAATACGTCATACAGAATAAACAGGTAATGTCAAATACATATCATAACTGGAAAAATCAATACACAGTTCAAACATCTAGAGTTTTGATAAGCAGAGTTTGAAATTTACATAGACTGTAAATAAGTGTTCAGATACTTCTGAGTAACACTTAAATGTTTGATACAAGAGATCAATCACTAGGATAAGAAGTCTAAAACTTATATGAATTAGTATGTTCTGAAAATGGTTAAGATAGCTGCTTACTTTTCTCATAAATTGTATTTAACGTCTTAATTAGTACATGTATGTTGTCTTAATCAGTACATGTATGTTGTCTTAATCAGTACATGTATGTTGTCTTAATCAGTACATGTATGTTGTCTTAATTAGTACATGTATGTTGTCTTAAATAATACATGTATGTTGTCTTAATTAGTACATGTATGTTGTCTTAATTAGTACATGCATGTTGTCTTAATTAGTACATGTATGTTGTCTTAATTAGTACATTGTATGTTGTTAGTGTCATGTTTGCACTGTCTCTACAACAATACAACACTGAAACAATGATGTTGAACAGTTAAAATGATCAGGCATCACTAAGTATACAGTCCAAACATTCTCCCATTTTTAGTATACAGTTCATAAAAGTCAAGCTGTTACATGTACTATAAAAGGTTTTCTGCCCAAATACTTGAACATAATACAACAAATAATGTTGACATGTGAAATACAGATAAAATCAAGTTTTACCCCACTTTCATTTTCTTATACCTACAACAAGGAGACATTTTCAGGTCTTAATCCAGTCATAAACATGTGTACTTACAGTTATTTCAATGCTTTATACAACTAACGTTTCCAAGGCTGATCATTAAAATATTGGTATATTATTTGTATTTGAACGAAACCTGTTAACCCAAACAATAATTAACTGTTAACCCAAACAATTATTAACTGTTAACCCAAACAATTATTAACTGTTCAATCATTCATATTCTTTTACCAAAAGTGACCTTGGTTTTGTGTGTTATCTAAACCAAAAATTTAAATATGGACCTACTTTACTCACATAACTAACCTTGTTTTCAATGTTATATAGCCATTGGGAATATCTTTATATTACAGTCGTCTAATATCTCCTTAGTTACAACATGCGAGAACCCTGAGGAAAGCATGACCCCTGAAAAGTCATGTGATCAAAAGGATCTTATGCTCGCTGTCATTTCAATATAAACTTTTATGAAACTTGTTCCGAAAAAGTTATAAAGTTTGCCAAAGGTGCACTTAACATTCCCTAATAGAACTCCTTTTCATAAATGTTTATATTAAATGACAACTTATGTAAGATCCTATATATGTTGAAAAAGCCCTATGGTCCTATAAGACACTTAATCTAGGATATAATGAAAGGAATTGTACATGTTAAGAAATACAGACAAGTGTGCCAGCAGTCAACATTAAACAAGCTATGAGAAAAATAAACAACAACATGAAAGTTTCTGTTAACATTTGAGCATTACTTAATAGTCATTTAAGTCAATCAATAAAGCGCTTTAACCAACATATAAACACAAATAGCATTTTTTCAATCCAGTTAACTACTGTGAAGTAATAAAATCATAATAATAAAGACCTTAGACTAATGAACGTCTCTTGCATTTATTTAAATCCCTAAAGTTCTCATAAATATCATTCACAAAGAAACCATAAACAATTTTGCCCACAAACATATGCATGTACCACAGTACGCGTTTTCATTTGGAACTTTGTCCCCCCAGCCCGAGAACATCATCTGGGTGGGGGTAAACAAAATGGCTGTATTTCACCACTAACAATGTATACGAAGTAAAATAATAGATCTGGAGAATGACAACAATTCATTATTCTTCACACAAGATTATAACATTTGCAATAAAATCTGGAAAAACTTATTTCAAAACACTGGATAAAAAGTAAACAACAACATTGAGCAAGATTCAAAAATATAACTTCCGCCAGAAGATATTTCTAATTTTGTTATAATTGTTAACAAGATTTCATATTGAACAAATATAAATATACATGTATATCTGAAACAAAACAACCTCATATAGAGTTTAGTACTAAAGATAATAGAAATAACCACTGTAAAGTCCTTTGTTATCTAAGGATACAAAGTGTCAAGGATTTTATGGATTACCAGAATCAAGAATTCAAATGTCAATTGATACAGTTCCAGTAATGTTCATTTGGTGATTAGCGATAGAGTTCTAAGTGCTTTTGGATTAAGAAGCAGATACAACCCTTTTCACATTCACCTTGCTATACGTATTTCAATACCAGAATCTGTAAATTGAAAAAATCATCCAAAAAAAAAGGAGAACATGAAATGAACTGTCTACACATATAGATGGTTTACAGTAAACTACGAGTAGGAAGTCGATGTATGTACAAAATAGATTGTCATGGCAGCTGCCTGTATCAACATATTAAAAGTATGCGTTTCTTTTCTTGACCTCGACATTACAATGTAAAGTACTCTGAACTTAGAGGAAAACAAACTTCATTTTTGATTAGTTTAAAATTACATAGTGAATCGATACAAAAAGCTCTCCTGTGTCTCTTGGTATCATATACAACAATGGCAATATCAAAAGCTCACTAAAGGTTCACTGTATAACATTTCTTAGACATGTTTTTATAAAAGTTTATATTAAATGAAAACTCATGTTAGATGGTCTATATCATTGACACATTGATATTGAGATGCTGGTGACACCTGTATGGTATGGCGTTGATGACACCTGTATGGTATGTAGTTGAGCAGTATAAGACATTATACACAGTCTGGAGTCTAGCCCATAGTTCATCGTGCAGGCACTATGATGCCAATGGATAATGTGGACTGAACAGATTTGGTCCTTTCAAAGAAGTGTTATAAGCATTTGACAGGGTATGTACATGTGTATTCAATTACATGTATATAAACTATGCTGAATGCAGACAAAGTATCAGATTGTATAACAAGAATTAAGTCCATGATTGTCTTAGTACATATTAGAACATACCTGTATCCAGAATGATTAGGAGGTAAAATAAAACCATCAACAATTTGTATTGTTTAATTTCTATTCCAAATCTCACAGCTTTATTCAATATACTTTCCAGATGCCATGACTGCTTAGTGTGTGTGTTTTTAGTGACAATTAAAATCTAATAATCAAACGTTGAGCATTTGCACTCCCACAAAGCTGGAATCATTGAAAGACAACAAAACAAGCTTAACTTAATTTAATGACAATAAAATTGCAACAACTTAAATCTCCAGAATTCTTTGAGTTACATATAAACTCATCTTGCCTCAGACTGTTGTCTCAGAAATGCCCAGTTTTCACTGTTATAATAATATTTTCTTGTCAACAAATTTCAGGCAACACCATGATTTAAAGCCCATAATTTTCAAATATAACAAATTGACTGACCCAAAACATTTCTATAACTTTGGAAAGTTCATTTACATAAGTACATGTATACTTGAATCACTGACAAGTCATTTGTTTAAAATTGATCTATTTTACAATGATCACGAACCAAATTATAACAACATGTCATTTTTTCGTTGGCATTGATGTTAACGTTACTGTGGATGAAAACTGGAGTACCCAGCGGTAACTCACCTGCCCTACTTGGTGACATGACCATCTCACATGCACACGCCAGGTATCATATCCAGGTCAAAGAGGTGTGTGAATGGAAATGTATGAAAAATTAGCAAAACTGAATTTTAGAATATATCACTGAAACTTGAGTTGTGAGTGTTGATTTTTGGTATAGACATAGCTGCAACAAGGTGATTCTTTGGTACAATCTGAGCAAGGCATAGCACACCCATAAAGGCAGAGATAATATGGATGTGAATGATTTAACAGTGAGCAATGCCAGAAATGTTTCATCATAAATGTAAAGGCCCCTATACTATGCTATAGTAATAGTTGTTGTCTAAAGCTACTGTATGATAATATTGCCTAATAAAACATCTCAAGTTCTACCACTAGAGTTGAAGTTCTGTACAATCTATCAAGAACATCTCAGTTTATCTCAATATTCATTTCAGTTTGTAGACATTGGCATGGATGGGGGCTGAACACTGTCAATTAAACAAATGGACCAGTAAGGAATGAGAGGGTTCAGATCTCCTCTATTGTTCTGAGGTTTAAACAAATCCCTCTTACACATCCATACTTGTTAAAGATTCTTCTTCTTGCTTTCATCATCAACACAAAAAACAAGATTATTCATTAAAAAGAAAAGTTTGATGATATTACCTCTCATTGTGTTAGTTAGCAGTGAAGATCTCTTGTTTTGGTTGAATCTAACCCATACACAAACAACAAAACAATGTATACACCCCAAAAAGAATTAGTAAAATGACAAGAGAAATAGTTCCCCAATCACATTTCTGGATTTCATTGTCACTCTGTGAACAGTAGGGTAAATATATGACAACTTAATATATATCTACATGCACCGGAAATAACAAATATAAAATTGACATCAACTATAGATAGATATACATAAATAAACTCAGTCTTTAACAATCTCTTAACTTTACAAACACATGCAAACTTTTTGCCCTACACTCTTATAATTTTGCTAAAATAAATATTTAAACTTAATCAACAACTGCTACAATATGCCCCCATGCCGGAGTAACACTGACCATTAAGCTTGGACAAAAATATATATCTTAAGTATTCATACATCTATATACAAGTATCAAACAATAAAAAACATGTATTGGTCATAAGTTTCTGTGCAATATGATTGTCAGATGGATAGTAATTTGTATAAACAATTATGAGCAAAGGTGATGAAAAGTTTACAAAACAATGAATTTACAATAATGACAATTTCACTGGAAAAGGCAATATTTTACAATTGTTAACAACTCATATAAAATAGCTAAGAACAATTATATACAGTTAAACCTGTGTATAACAACACCTGCAAGTAGCCGTTTCCTGTTCACTACGGCCAATCTAATTAGGTCCCATGAAAATCTCTATATAATAATAATAACGGCCATGTACCAGATAATCCAGGAAGTGTCAACTGAGATTGCCATCTTCATGACGGTTGGCTCAAACGGATACTCGTTTCTTTCTTTATCATTTAATTGAGTAAGTTATATTTAGTACAACACATGGATCACAGCTTGGAACAATGTTCTCAATCATTATTAAATTGAAAGGACCAACCTGATTTCTTTGTTCGGAATCACCGCATTATTGATCTGTCACTATTCTGCGTTTTATACACACACGTTAAACAAATTAACATGAGGGACCTCTATCCGCGACCTCTTTAGGGATTTTCTAACACCTTAACTCATCTAGATGGTTTTAGTTCCGATACGTAGTATTTTCCTGACGTTTGCAAACATGAAATATTTTATTTATAATTTACAGTTATACATGTTCAGTACTGTATATCTCTCTAAAATGCAATGTTAATATCACAAAGAAAACATGCTTAATCCTTCTATATCTATAAACGTTGATCGTCATATTTTCCCGCCCAAAACGCACATGGTCAGACTCTGACTCAGAGATATTGAGTTAAACGATGCCATCGTTATTCAAACTTTAAAGCTTTGGATATAACAATAATGAAGAGACTTCTTTAATCTGCATCATGTCAGACAACTAGATCTACGTTCTGGCTCGACGAATGACGATTGTGTTACCTGCAACATTGCGAAAACAGGTGACACATTTGCTTTACGTTGCCGTTTTCAGTCGTAATAACAAACTTTTTCTTGAAGTGAAAGTTGACATAGAGTATCATATATTATGTTTGTGTAGAACCTGCAATAGGGATTCGTGTGTTGGACAATGGTATTTTCGCCGGTCATGTCGTGTGTCCGACAGTTTAAGCAGAGACTGCAACATGGTCAGAAGAATTAACTGTGTATATAATATGTTCCCGTTGTAAACAGGTCTGACTGTACATAATGCAAACATTAGCTATGTTATTTTGAACGCTTTCATATCATTTATATACAAGAGGTACAACCAAATTCTTTAGTTATAAAAAAGTGTCAATAAAATATTTTAAACAAGAGAATTCCCAAACTCTAATACTATGCTTTATGGATAGGTTATGGATATGGATATAACCAAGTTGTTATTTGTTTGACTTACAAACTTTATAAACTGTTTTACTTTTTACAATAAAGGGTTAGTATTCTCTGAGTATACCTTGTACACACTTTCTTTAAAACATTGAAAAAGTCCAGTGTACCCAAGAATCTGTCTATACTTCATCTAAGTTGTAACTTGTATACATTACTTTTAGGACTTGTTATCCTAATGTGCATGCTGCCATATCAATATGGAAAGGTGAACTATAGTGAAAGAGATCTTGTCTGATCAGAATTCTGACCAAACATTCAAAACAAGTCGCTACTAAGTACGGTTGAACATAAAACTAGTTCTGCACATGATAGTTATAATGAGCTATCATCAATCTAAACTCATACAAACTGCAACACCTCTGAAATCAAAGAAAAACATGATTTGATCTGAAAGGAGAGAAATCAATATAAAATCACTGGATAAAAGAGTTGATTTCTGACCATATTGTATTGGATTTTCTTCGATTAGCTGTATTGAATTATTTTTGATTTCTGCTATCAAAATGATGTTCATCATATATGGATACTTAGTACATTTTATTATAGCATGGATCACTGAATTCTTCCACACTTGATAGTATACTATGTGCATCTGTCCAGTCTCTCTCGTCGATGATAGTCTGATTTAATGGTGACAATCCTATTGAATCTAATGATTTTGCTCGATGAAATTGTTCCTCCTGAGGTAGATCTATCGTTACCTTTGCTGAACACTTTCCTTCCTCTGCCTTTAATTTATCTTCCATGTTTGAACGTTTACCCATCCTCATACTTACGCTACCTTCTAGTATGCCCTTTAACAACGGTACTGTATTTGAGACAGATTGAGCATTGTTCGCATTCTTCATGTGATGTCCATTGTGTTTTGTGTTGAGTAATTGTCTTAAGAAAGGAGAATCCTCACAATTCACTAATCCACCATCAATGCCCTCTACACAATTTGAAGCATCGACTCCATTATATTTCATCCCTAGCATGCACATGTTCGAGCCTCCAGGCAACATACTGTCATCAATATCACTATCGTCTATACACTCGTACGACCTTTTCTCCGCCACAGTGTTGGAGCTTGAGCAACTAGCGGAGCTATCCTCATACAGATCGGGTACAAATCTTGCCCTTTCGTCGTGAATCTCCTGTAATGACTTGCCCTGTTTTCGACCTGTCTCCGTACACTTTTCTATACCGTCCAAAGCTCTTAGAGTCCACACCTCCTGACTACTTACATCACTTTCGTTACTGTCCTCAGAGGAATCCGTGTCCGTACAGCTACTACTGAATGAACTGCTGATTTGTTTTTGTTGATTGATTTGCTTATAAGCCCTGACCTTCTCGTTTTGTAGGTCCAGCATTTGTCTGCCCACATCATTACTGTCAAAACAAACAGTTCACATGTAAAACAAACACCATCACAACAATACAATGTTTCTCCACATGAGTGTTTTTACATTTCATAGAAGAAAAAGATAAAACAATGAAAAATGAAATTTGAAGCAATATCATCAATTTGAACTGAAATCAATCAGGCAGGTGTATTTGTTAGGTAGTGAATAATCTATATATCAGTATAGTTACACTTTTGCAGCCTTATCAGTCGATGTACTGCATCCTATATTCCAACACATTGTGTCAGCCATTTATAGATACAAGTACAATATTTTTATATAAAGCAGTCAATGTTTAGATTAGGCATTAAAGATATACCTGGCGCATCTGAACTACTTTTTTTCAATTGTACAATATTGCAACAGGAGCTTTAAACGACTTTAAAAGACCCTTTACATGTATTAGCCGATGCGTACGTCCTGGTTTTTAGCAGATACAGACCAAAACATTTTTGTTTGCAGATGCTTTTCGCTCCTGTCCATCATTCACCTATCTATAATTTATGCATATCATTGTAAATTTTTGAACATCGTAAATGTCCGGAACTCGGTTATCTTTACAGTTTTTTTAAGGTTATGAACATTTAAACTCCGTTTTCAGAAATGTACGCAGGGATATATTTGGCCTTTATACGTTCATTATGTATATTTGTTGATACATTAACTGTCTATTTTCCATTTATTCATTTTCCTTAATATCAGGGATAAGCTAAGGCTTTGTAAATAACTTAACTGTCTCTTAAAAGTGGACTTTCACTCTTCATTCCCACAAAGTACTTATGAAATAATGCCCTTGTGTAATATATAAACAACTGAACTCAAACCTAAAGCCTAGTAAGCATATACCGAAATCGTCCCAAAAAATATTTAACTTTAAGTATGAACTTGTGGGTTATTTGGAAGTAGGAAAACCAATGTTATTTTCTTTCAAACTCAACACAGATTCATTCATAAGAAACATTGATTATAATATATGTATGCTGATTTCTTAAAATATTTTTTTAGGAAATTAATCAATTTGTAACGATTTGCAACATTAAAAACTGCTGTAAACATTATGGTACTTACTCTAAAACTTTATTAACACTGACGATGGACTTTGGTTTGTTGGTCCACTTGTCCTTTATGATGACAGATCTTGACTCTACAAACACCTCTTTCTTTAACAGGTTATTCATGCGGAACACAGTTGATGGAGTCTCCTGACTTTTCATGACTAAAATGAAGTAAGGTAAATTAACATACACAATGACTCATGGAAAATCCTTTAGGACATCACAATTCTAAATACAAGGAAATTGCAGGAAGCGAGGAATGCTGCCCAAATGCCTATTGTCTATAAAAGGCAGATCTTGTAATCAAACACCACTTGTACACCAAGACATGACAAAGAAAATCA
>ENA-OREC01000880-OREC01000880.1-marine-metagenome-genome-assembly--contig:-NODE-880-length-13617-cov-13.282792_pt1 | contig 13617 bp, 9 predicted proteins | sample MGYA00248626_ERZ508543 | MGnify/ENA primary metagenome ERZ508543 (study PRJEB26211, sample SAMN05518279) | marine metagenome | isolation source: Puget Sound, Washington, USA | host: Bankia setacea... | reverse complement strand
AGAGAAGATTAAGTGCTGAAAGTATTCCTGTGGTCAAACAAAACTCAAGTATCATTTGCATCCTCCTCAATTAATCTCAGTTCCTAAAAGTCTTCTAATTTACCATTAAAACAACAATGTTCACACAGTCAGATTGGGATCCACTTCAGAAATGTTCAAGATAAGAGAAAAGCCAACATTTGTATAATTGGATACCAAGTGCTGTTCTAAGGCGGCAAATACACAAAACGTTTACAGTCCAATGGTAATTAGTTGGTCTTTATAAAATAATTGATATAGCCCCCAAAAAGTGAGCATCACACAGCAAGTTTTTGTTGGAAGAAAATTTTATTCAAGTATCAGTTAAATTCTCTGTATTTTTTTATCTATTCTCTGCCAACTAGGAGAGAGAGAATATTTCAACCCTAAATTACAAGCTAAACTGGCAGAACATTTGTTCAGAATGGATTACAACAGGGAAACTATTGAATCTGAACAATTTAACACACCATATATTACAGAATTTCACAAGAGAGTCTGTTGTTTAAATTGTGTAGTTTGATTGTGGGTTTTTCTTTCTGTTTGTTAAATGTAAACTAGCAGCAGCCCAGGTTATCTGAGACACATGCTTTGTAGCTTGTTCAAACAGTTTGAGTTGTAAGAAATTTTATTTTCTATGACAAATACAGCTGCTGGAAAAAAAATTCTACAAATTGCTAAGATAAGTTTCAGCCTAACATATAACAAAGGGTTTTTGGTATAAGATCTACCAGATTAAAAGGTTATGAATGGAACTGTCTCATCATTTTTACTTCATGGATTTTTAAGCTTGTCTTTATAAAACAGAGGAGACACATGTTGTTATCAAGATTTCACAGCTTTGCCCATATGTGGTTTTATTTCTCCAAGCGCTCTTATATGGTTAATCTGACAGCTTTTTATCTCAGCTATGATCTGGGCCATGATTTATTCCTACAAGGGCATGCATCAACACTGTAACTTGTTAAGGGGCTGCACCTCACACACATTCCCTCCACCTCACTAGACCTCTAACTGGTATCACGTTAATAATATTGAAAACAAAAATAAAATAAAAAATCTTCATTTCCTGTCCCTCAAGTCTTTGAATTACCATCTAGATTTCATATCAAAATTGACATTTAGTGTTAACATAAAACGTTAAGGCCTTTATTATTAAAATCAGTTGATATCCCATTAAACAACCTAATGTCCATTTCATTGATTTATAGTCAATCCAGTAAATTGATAAAGAAATATAAAATCCCCAAAGCCACCTCCCAAGTCCAAACAGTATAAACAAAACACTGGACAGCCTCAACAAAGGGTCGACAAAACAGCTACATCTTTAAAACAGTCAATGTTGGTCCGACACAAGACTTGTAAATGAGAGACAGAAGCGTTATTTATGTGACAAGAAAAGGTCAACAAAATACAGCAAAGAACATCCAGACTGAAACATCCATATAATTAACATACCTCTCACACAAATGCATGGAAATTGTGACCAGGGTTCTGTAGAGGCTATTACATACAGAAAAAATTAGATGTTTGCATGAGGATACTGCATTAAAACTGTGAAGAATCTCCCTGGTTTCTTGTGGTGCAACAAAGTAGCATGTGTGCATAGATCATTGTTAAACTAGCTGAATACCATTAATGCAACTGATTCTACACAGACAACATTAAGCATTGACTATTTACGAGTGCAATTTTGTGGCCTTTGATTTAAGAGTGTTTTTTTTCTTCTTCAGTTTGATCAAGTTGCATAAACTATCACAGATCAGATAGCTCAGGTGCCAACATCTTAAGTACATGTAGTCTGCATTTCAAAGGTGTCACTGTAAATTATTTTATCAGGAATATTTGTTGAATTTGGCTGTGTGCAATCATGATTTTTGAAATGTTAAATATTCACATAAATATCAATTTTTCATTTCCTTATAACTGACTTTACATCGGTATGTTTTCAAATTTCACTATAATAGATATCCACGATTTTTCCAAGACTAGATCCAAACAATACCACCTTTATTCCAACTGTTATACTGACAATGAGATTGTGCCATTAATGTAGGAACCTTCAGCAAAATGTTCAAACAGTTATGGGAAAAATAAACTGTACTCCAGAGAGATAATGTACATTAAGCATAAAAATGAAATAAATCACCATGTACAAGTAAAACAAACAGGTTTGAGGAATAGATTGTTGTTATACGCAATGTTAGTGGTCAGTTTTCATACGCTCAATATAATAACAACATGAACACAACAACGACAATTTCCTTAACAATCATCTAACAAGTACCGGTATGAAGTTTACACAGAGATTTACAATTAGTACAGACTTAATAATCTATGATAAATATATCAATCCTAAAAAAACTAAAATCTAACAATTTCGAAAAAAAATAAAATTGTTTATATCGCCAAATGTTATATAGAATGAGCACCTACCTCGCAGTACTAGATCAGCTGCACACATGTATAAATATTCCGTGCAATATAGGCTAGCTATCCTTGTAAAGATACACTAAACAGTTCCTCTAAATGTTTTCTTTTTTATAATCTGAAACTAACAAGCTGTCTATCTGATTTCAAGTATCATGGTTATTGTTCAGTTTTATCATTGCCCGTAACACAGCTATCTAACTGCTGTGCCTGTGAGAAACAATCAGACAAAAAATGGTTAGTAAAGCAGCAGGACTTGGGTAACTCTCTAAAAAAAACGATCACATCGACTGCAATCACTTCCATGCTCTGACATTGCCTATGAGAGCCGTTACTCTACGATAGCAGCAGGCACTCTGAACACCTCCACTGCAACTAGGCTATCAATCCGAACCTATGTAAGTCATTCTAACAACACTTCTATATTGTAAAATGGTTCGAATTTTTTTAGGACTAGATACAGAAGATATAGAAGAAAAAAAAACGCTTCCAAGAGAATAAAGACTTAAACAGAAATGGACCCTTTACCAACTTTTCGACCTATTTGCTAATCAATTAAGACTTACTGTTATGACACATGGACTTATCAACATTGAGGGCTGAGATTACTAATAGACAGGGCTGACACACGCTGGGAAAATGTTACTGAGGGTTATTTGGGTGGTCCTAAACAGATTTATATGGGCGAATGGCATAGTATAAACATAATGATAGATATTATACGATAAAGAAGAACAATGTTTAATAATGATATAACAAAACATTCGGATTAGAACCACTAAACTGACGCTCAGGTAACCGCATAGTGTGTGTGTTATGCAAAGTAAATCACGGGAACTTAAAACACATATAGCTTTATGTATTATTGATTTTTTTGTGTTTTTTTGACAATATTGAACGAGGGAGTTTGTTTGACATAAATGTAAATCTTTCATAAGGCCCTCAATTTAATTTGATTGTGAAATTACACTCAAATCCGTTCCTGGAATCAACCGGTACTTAGTATAATTAGGGTAATGTTTCTTGCTCAAGGAAACATAGGAGCTTTTAATGGGGTTCAATCTCACGACTATGGATTACGAGTCAGACATGCTACCTACTGAAGGAATAATACAAAGGAGCAATACTGTATTGTGATAAAAATATAAGTTCATGTAAATCTATTCTATGATGATATTGTAATGTTGTTAGTAGTTAATAATATGTTTTATTTGATTGATATCATTTGTCATTTATTTATAAGTATGATGATTTAATATTTTATGCTGTATTTTGGCATGCAATGTGTGTACATGTATATATGTTGGATAAATGGCAATAAATATACATGTGTTGATACGCCAATAAAGTTTATTTGACTTAACTTGTCTTGATATTATACAAATATTGAAATGTAAATTGGAAACTTACAAAGTCCTAATACTCCCTAGAATATTCAGTTTCAGTTATTGAATATTTTGTATAATTTGTACTTTGACCAGACAACGGCTTAATGTAACTTTCTTGTGAGCTTGGATAATTTTGATTTTCTGGCTAGTTTGTCTTATTAAATCCAGAGCTGGTCCTAAAATGATTTTCTTGTCAAATAAGTGAAATATTGACATTTTGGGGTAAGCATTCTTTAAGCCATAAAATAGAATCCTATAAATCTGGTGTATAAGACGTAGGACAGACAAAGTTTGCGACTGTTTGATCTAATTTCTCACCCAGAGTCCGCCATATTGCTGCAGATTTATTTCGAAATAACTATCTAAGAGTTGCGATTTCATGAAAATATGAATATCGATCAGTCTCCATGTCACAAATGCGATCACCAATTTTATTTGCGAGTTTCATCCCAGTAGTGAAGGCAGCTATAACCTCAGGGCAAATTGCATCATTAATAACCGCAGTATCTTTATCTGTATTAATAATAATCTGATATAAATCGTACTGACAATACCATCAGACCAATGCTTTGAATGGAATCATATTTTGGAATTATAGTAACTATAGAAACTACTGCCACAAATAATATCAGGTTCTGTGAGATAACATCATCTATTGCTGCAAAACTGGGAAGAATGCTGAAATAATTACACCAATCAGAGAGGAAACCAGGTTTGCCAAAACAAATAATTCCCCGGACAAGTGAAGAAATGACTGCCCAACAAAACCAAATAATTCCCTCCCGAAGTCATGTCAATATTTATAGTTCACATTCATCATCAAAAACCCTGCCTTTAACTATATATACAATCAAATCACGCCTTGCTACTGCTTTAAGATTAGATGTAGAAAGCTTGTAATTGTAAATGATGAAAAAGTGCAAACATGAAATTGAATCCATTAAAAAGATAGTTATTGAAAGAGACAGTACTAAAATATAATCAAGAAGTACCTTTGATAGTTGGCTATATCCGTTTATGTGAACATGATGAACTGAAGACTCTTGAAAACAGAAGTTGGCAAAGCACAGTTGAGCACATGTAGATAGTCCTGGATATTGCTTCGCCTTGGTACATATTTATTTTGGCAAACAAATATTTTAACACCTTACCTGGTTGATAAAGCACATGTCATCACCATCTGATGGCAAGGTCTAAGTTTTAATGAGTTTCCTAGCAACCAACAATATGGCCACTTGAAAAAAATACCCGGATTCATGTAATACAATTTATGGTCCGAATAACCTATTGTACGAAACAACTGGACTAGAAATCTCATTATCAACTGAAAAGTAGAAGTGTTTTAAATTAAATGTAAACAGAGTGTCCCCGCCTCTCCAGGGAAATAGTTTGCTACAGTCCATGACAGGAACACCCCTACTAGCCCTGGTCTAGCCTAGAGACCTTGAGTTACACCTGATAGTCCGTGATCACCCAGGCTAGAACACTTCACAAACTCATCACAAGTACACGTTACTTCTTTCAATTATAAACTCTCCGTCCTCTCGCAAACAGCACCAAACACACATTTTAATTTGACACACTTTTGTTTTTCCTGGCTGCAAATATTTGTAAACTACTCTTGTTTGTAAAGATTACTGGTAGATATCTAGAATGTTTAACACCAAACTAAATCTTGCAATGTTCCATATCTCTTTTATCTTTTTTAACTTTTCAATACTGAACCACTTGTTAATGTTAATTGCTTTAAAATGCAGCATAGTTGTTCATATTTTGGGATAAATCATGAAGATATGCAGAATATCAGAATAATAACAAGTGTTATCAAATAAAATCAATAACTCTCGAAGGCAGAGGAATTTCAGACAAATTTTACTTACTTCTTGAAATCCAACCTCTAAATCAATGTTTATCTATTTTATATACAAATACTATGATGGTAGCAAGTCTGCTTGACTCGGGACAAAACAGCATCATTTATCAATATGCCTAATCAGGGACTGAGATACATCATGCTGCCTACACCATTTCAGACACCTGTCCAGCCTAGCAATTACTTAAGTAATAACCACAGAGATTTACTGGATTGTTTCAACACTGCTGTGCAAATGTAAGGCACCGGTTAGGATCAAACTCAGCAACAATGTCTCATAATGAAGTCCTACCATTGCCCATAACTTTCACTTTGCAGGGAATCTGGTACAAAAAGGTGTTGCAGTTCTTTCATGGGGCTCACATTTTGAACATTTTCCAAATTACAATCACAACTAGACTTGACATGGCAAAACATTGCTCATTAACGTAAAGCCCGCAGCTGGAATAAGTGTTACATGGAAACCTAGATAATGACAACAAAATCTGCGCAAAGAATTTGTTTAAGAACAACAGCAAATTACTATTACTGTAAATATGCCAAGTTAACGACAAGTCCTAATTGGCATGGAGGAAAACAAAAAACGTCTCCCCTGTAAATCATGTAAGTAAAAGAACAGTGGAACCCTCAACCAGACATGTTACAGACAAGATGTCCAGACCTATGTGTGAGAACAATCATTATCATACAAAACTAACACATAAAACGTTCCTTACATCTTCGAACATTATTTTTGTTCAGTCTCAACATTCGGACATTTTCTGCATGCGTATTTTAACATTACTTTAAGCTATTCATTAACCACACAGAGAACCAAAAAAACACACAATTTGAAACCAGTGAAAACTTGTATCTACAGTTCAATCAAGTAAGCTTAGTCTTTGTAGAGAGCTCAAGTACCCAAACAAGCATCTAAATTATTCCAATTACATGCCTTTTGTCCTTTTTCTCTTTTTACAAGTGTGCACGCAATTAGGAAAACAAATGCACATAGAAAGAGTCTTTAGCATGTCCAGACTTCAAAGCTTGGTTACACTTACAACAACAAAACCGCCCAAACCTTCACAGCCAAACGATTCTGTCAGTTTATTTACATTACATGCCGAGGTAAGCATAGTGTAGATACATGAACACAGTGCTGAGTACTTTGTGTCATCATTAACAGGTATCAAACAGTTAGAATGTAACTTGTGTCTTGTTAATTTCTCACCTGCAGGCTCCTCTAGTCTACAACAAAGACTGCCATACGAAAAATACGAAAACATCACAGGTTTCTACACCACCAACTCAGGCAGCATGGAGGCTTCGTGGTCTGAAAATAATCAAACACTGAAACATAACCAATTGTAACCAGACTTTAAACCATAGCAAAGCAGAATAGCAATGCATTACGATCCTCCAAATTGTTACAGGATTGCTAAATTGAGCCAATTATGAAAGAATGGTAATTAAAAAATCATGCGCATATCTGATATTCTACAAATAAGTTGGAAACAGAACATGATTGTCATCTCTAATGTTGCACCTCCAAAAACAAACACGCTCGACATAGGTAGATTTGTAGAACATTTAACTTTTAAAAGATAACATACTCTAAGTGATCTTAATTCAATCTAAAAGCCAAGTGATAACATGTCTTCAAGAAGTTTGACCTCATACATTCCTTTGTTACATAAAAAAGTAACTTCTGCACTTTAGCTCATTTTTCAAACAGTTTTCAGTCTATTCAAACACTCTAGGTACTGCGAATTTGGTGTCTGGATTTCGTAACATTAAAGATGAAAGTTTCAATGTAATTGTTTAATCAAGTTTAGAGAAGCAGTGGAAGATTGTAACATTTGGGTTTCGCTCTAACTGGATAATTAGAAACATAGATCATCTCCCTGATCCTTTACCAGTCAGTAGTTGTTACAACCAATAAACCACAGATTCCTTGTCTCACCTCTTGGTATGGAAGCCAGAGCTCTCATTGCCTGACTATTTCTTGTCAAATCTAATTTTCACTGAGTTACTATAATACCTATATCTTGTTGTACCTGGACACAAGATCGTAAATCACATTTTTTCTCGTATCTACTCTGGTATAGTCACCACACGGAGGCAAAACCTCTCTACTAATTAACTTTTTAAAAGAAACAATTGATTGTATGAAAGCACTTTTGGAAAAGGCATTTGGAAAATTGTCAATGAAGTCATAACATATTCTCAGCTTGTAAATTCCTGGAAGAGATTTTATTCCAGACAGAATCACTGCTTTTAACCAAGATTTAAAACAAGAACATGATAGTTCAAGTTTGGCACTTGTAAATGTAAAGCTGGGAATTATATTTTTCGACTATCTACTGCATAAGACTTGTATAGCATTTTACTTAATGAAAATGTAAAATGATTCATGAGTCCACTGTTTTCCCAGAACTATCAGAATATAGGCATCTATTTCAACGGTATGTCTAAAGCCGTGTAACAAGATTACATGTTATATCAGAGAATGGGAGCTCCCGTTGGACTGCCAAAATCAGTGTTTAGCCCTGTCAGTAGATCGTAGCAGTCCCTGTGGCTACCATGTCTCTACAGGCACGTCTTAACCAGTGATGCCATGGGGAAAAATGATACTCCTCTCCCACAGCAATTGAATTACAAGAAATAGATTTCCTGTTCCTAAGCCACATCAGGCCAGGAATGGAAGATTATTACAGATGATGGAAGAAATGAAGTCCTTTTGACACACAATCCAATCACTGATAACAAAAAGACTAAATAAAGAAAGCCCACAGAATCATGGCTAGGTATTACCATAGTAATCCTAATACAGGTCCAGTCTACAAGTCCATACACGCTGTAGGTTAATCTCACAGACTCATGTACAGGGATTCACAAATGGTAAATGTCTAGTCTGGTTGGCTTACACATACATTTCAAGGCATTTTAGTTCTACTGCCCGTACCCAGACAACTACAATACTCAGACACCTACTATATTCAAACAACTAGTCAGTTCTAGGAAAACAAGGATATGATTGTACAAGAGATCTATGGAAAACCTAGTGAAAACTAAGGTCAATAAACTGTTACTTCATGTTAGAATTATTACTACAAAAAACACTGTAAATATAAATTTTTAAACAGGAAAGAATCCACATAGTTAGGTTTGTAGCAAATATTTCGAAAAAGTAAAAAAATAATTCTTTGTTCGCTCTTTACATTAATAGGTTTAAGATCATCTCAAGGTCAAGGCCAATGCCACCGAATTGGCCTTGCAGTAGGTTTTGAGGTTCAATGATATCATAAAGATGACACAAGTACTGCTGATACCAAGGCTTGAACACATCAATCAACTTGTTTCTGCAAAACAGGCAAGCTAAACATGTTGACACTGTAGACTCATGTTTCCTTTATTCTAGCTTTACTACAATGTACCAAGAAATAAATGACAGTACAAAAAAGACATATGATAATTTACAAACATTTAGTTAAAAATTATATGTTTGAAAGGTGCATTTGGTGAGCTTAAACAATTAATAGCATATTTTGGAATGATTGTAATTGTCGTTAAATAGGACAAATTAACAGGGCATTCTTTCTAAAAAAATGTTTGGTGTCATTTTTTTATGAATTTATTGATTTGGCAGTTAAATTACTTCAAAGATTGGATAATGACATAATATTTTAATCGGCTTGTACTGATTTCATAGCTCTCAAAGTAACATAAACAAACGAACTTGTAATCCATATTGAAATTGGTCAATTCGTCATGCAAACTATCAGATACATGACAGTTCCTGGATTCCATAAGTGCAGTACTCTTAACATGTGAAATATGGTATTTAAGATATGAAATTGCCCCGAATTAAACACAGAATAGAGTATGAATGTGTCTATTCTAACATGAGATTGCCAGGTCAATCCATTCTTAACATCTCTCAAGCATAAAACATTGACTCCCGAAATTTCCGTGAATTAACAAACGGCGATGAATATGAGCGAAATGAGTTCATGAATCAGTGAGAGAAATCTGCAAGTAAAATGTTGCCTAGGGATATGTTTAATACAATTGTGACAAGGAGTAGTGTCTATTTGAGGGTTTATGTGACATTTGCATATGCCTGGCAATTCGCGGACACATCTGTACTTTGTAATTACGACTTTGGAATGAGTCTTGATAAGCTTTGTGGGGTCTGGGGTAATTTGGTTGACTGTCTTCAGAGACATATGACATGTGACTGCTACCTTGTCAAAATCACTCCCAACTGTTTCCCATTTCTTCCATTTCCTTTGTGACAGCAATCATGAATACAAGATGTGACAATTGTATAGCATATATATCATTTCTTTGTCATCTCTCCAGAAATATTAATGAAAGTCTCATGAATTTGATACATCAACTATCCCATTGTCTTTATTCATTGACAAGCAACAATATTTTACCACTTTTGAATACTGAAATATATAGGTTTAAACATGTTTCATCAAATTCAATAGAACCCTAAGATCTGAAACATAAATTCCATATAGCTATATTACACTGCACACATGCACACTTTCTAAATGTACAAACATCCATCTAGAACTTCCTGTGTAGTGTGCCACAAGTTATTTATGGCCATTGTAACTACATCTGACATGGCACAACCCAGAGCACTTTGACACGTACACAGGATTCCCACAGAAAGAATGATCCTCCCTAAAGCCCTAACGTTTTAAAGGGACAGTGCAGGTCAGCCCCAGAGGGAGCTCAGACATATGGTCAAGTGGACAGTAGGTGTAGAAAGTTGATTTACACTGACCCATGTCCACACTTTGACCACACCAGTAATGACCTGTGTAATGAAGTTATAAATAATCATGGAGTAATTAATGGGCTCACTGACTCTTTAATTGATACAGGAGACATGAGAATGGGCTGATTTCCACAGAGCCTGTAATTGTTGCCACATTCTGCACATAATTTGCATGCGCTATGCACATGTTTGGTTTATACAGGAAACAAGGACTGTGTTTTGTCTCATTACCATATGCACAGAGTCCATTATCTTGTCTTAGAACTCACTTTCAATTGCAGATGAAATGCTTTCTGTGCTTAAGAGAAATAATTGATTGAAAACATGTAAAATTTCAATAAACTGTGGCAATATTGCTGACAAGGCTATGAAATGTGTATTTTCATCAAGCTCTCTCTCTCTTTTTTCCAGCGCCTGTCATTCTCTACAGCTATTGTACTGTTATAGCTAGGATGTGTCCGTATGATTTGACTGAACCAATTGGTTGGGATATTCTGGCTGGTTAGGTAATGTCATCATTACACATGAACTACTAAATATCCATTTACATAAAGCATGGACTTGAAAGGCAAGTGCTTGGCTAATTGTACATGATTATCTGCCCTTGATTGGAAAGGATGACACTCTATTAGCAAATAATTGTCACATGATTTTCATGAAAATTGTCGTCAAAAATAGTCCAAGCAGCTGCTAGTCTCTGTGGATTAGAGTCTAAATCTAGCACCCCGATTTGGTAAGTGACAGGATAGTGTGAGAGGTCTCTAAAGTGAACAATAACCAACAAGAAATAATGTAATCATATTGAATGTGTCTACCAGTAAATGTCTTAAATCCACCACAGACACTTTCACTTTGCTGTCAAAGAAAATTGTTTTATACTGTGTAGGAAGCTAGGGAATCATGTTGTCCATTTTCTTATAGTGATAAGTGAATTCTATGAGAAACAAAAAAGTCTCGTTTATAAGACAGAGTAAATAGAGGTTGTGAGGCCTTCCATGACAATCAGACAAAGGTTGAGCAGTTATAGCCACAATGTGTGCGCTGAGCCAAGATATAGACATCAATCAAACTAAACCACAGAGACAGTTTGTGCATATAATTTTGATTATATGTCATATTTTCTTTTCTATGAATGGTTGCAATGGTGATTTTTTGATTGATTTCACATTTGCCACATTGATCAGCCAGTGTCTGAGAATCCTGTGGTTACAGGGTGGAATCAGTCTCAGCTAAAAGAGATAATTTTCTGAGCAACTTACAAGATGAAGATTTCCTGTGTTTACTAGACCTTTGTTAGAGCTGCGTGTTCTCTTGAATTATTTCCTTAGTGTAAGCACTTTGTGAACTGTTAACATGTTTCTGGGCTTCATATTTTGTTCATTTTTTGCTGCTATACATAGACCCCTATCACTGCGTTTGTCTCCCCCAGACACCAGCCCGACGCGGCCCAAAGTACAGGTGTTATCTGGGACCAGGTCTGGAAATGGAGAGGGGCAGTATGGGTCACAGAGTTTACTAGACAACACACAGATAGGCTCCACGATAACAGACACCATTCGGGGCTCTGAATGGACCTATAATTCATCTTTTATCAGATATACCTAGACACATGTGACCATCTTCAACCTTGGCCTCATTGGTGAAAAACTTTGATCACAGACTTTAATGTGCAGAATCTTTAAATCAGCTGCTTGGAAAATTGCAATCATATGAACATCAGTGCTGAAGGTTTTATGTTGAGTTAATTGATATCTCAAGATGAAGGGTTACAAAATGGAGAGCAGTTATTTCGTTTAGCGTTTGTACATGCACAGTTGTGAAATGTTCCATCAATCCATGTCAATGTGCCTCTGCTAGACCGTGGATTTATGAAGCAACATAAAGAAGTATGTTGAACATGTGGTACTGAGCTTCTGACAGATACTGGACATCTCTTCCTCCATTAATCTGCTCTGACCAACAGGACCGGCCAGTAAATCAGGGGATTCCCTCACCAACATGGCAACTAATGTTTCCAAGAACCATCAATACAGCAGAATGTGTTTGTAAACAGGCATCTATAGGCAGTTTGTAAACTTGACTAAATAGTAATTGTATACACATGGGCCGAAGGGTGACATCAATTATTGGTTCTTAGTAATCTACATTGTATTCACATAAACAGATGTCCGGCTTTTAACAACTTCACCATTGTATAAAAGGTCATTGAACTCAAAGACAATTCCTAGTTGAAGCCCAATGACAGGTCTGTAGTTGATACATTGTACTTTACTGATACTTTGATGACTGGGTCTGCTTGCAAACATTGGGCAATATAAACTAACTTCCGTAAAACAAACTTCATTCGCATGTGGTTAAGTTCTAGGAATTGTTTGCTGATATGAGTTTGGATAATGTAAAATTGATGTATAAATCACAATACTGCAGTATAATGTTCTATGTGTGTAGAATGTGTAATTTACAGAGTGCATTGACTGGCCGCTGTCATCTAGGGTATGGTTTATAGATTTACATCTTCTTCCTTGTGGTATATATAGTTTCACCAATGAATTACAAAGTGAAGTGGTTCTTGCAGGCTAACCAAGTATAACTGCACACAACCTCTCCGTTTTACTATGCCACATTACTGGAAGTATCTAGACGTTGAACAAAAATAAAACTGTGGAATTCAACTCCCGGCTATTAACAGTGTTTCACTTTAAATGACACTTGAGTACGTTTTTCCTTCAAATGTTTGAATATAGAGGTTTGTCACTGAAGGCAAATTGCAGGAATATGTTTCTTATTAAAATTCCAGTTTGATGATGTCATAGGAAAAGAATAAAAATCAATCATCAAGGAATTTTATATGGACCATCTAAGTGGCTGTCTCAAGTATCAGGGTCCTTCTGTTCCTTGGTTTTCATCTTGAACTCAGACTCTTGAATGCCTAAATCATGGGAAATACGTAAATCTCAATACAAACTTTACCTATACTCTGACTATTTTACTTTCAAATTGTTGATAGGTAATTAGCTGATGATGGTTTTGTAACTACTTCCAGATGATCAGCCGGGGCTTTGATTTCAATTGTATTGTATAGTGTTACAATTTAATGGATTTATGCAATAATAGTCATCAAATGTGGCAAA
>ENA-OREC01000879-OREC01000879.1-marine-metagenome-genome-assembly--contig:-NODE-879-length-13619-cov-13.249668_pt1 | contig 13619 bp, 4 predicted proteins | sample MGYA00248626_ERZ508543 | MGnify/ENA primary metagenome ERZ508543 (study PRJEB26211, sample SAMN05518279) | marine metagenome | isolation source: Puget Sound, Washington, USA | host: Bankia setacea... | reverse complement strand
AAACAATGAATCAACAAACCCACTCCAAACAATGAATCAACAAACCCACTCCAAACAATGAATCAACAAACCCACTCCAAACAATGAATCAACAAACCAACTCCAAACAATGAATCAAGTGAACATAATCCATCTTTTATATGAATTCTAATTCAGACAAGGCAGAAAATGCATACTGAGTTTTTATGTATACAGTGAAACCTCTCTAAACTGGACTACCTCTATCAATATTTCACTCACCTTGACCTCATCATTCTCTGTCCGTAGTCGTTGTATATCACTGGCCTGTGATTGGAGGGTTTCTCTGAAGTTGTCTGCCTCCTGTAACCACTGGCACTCTTTGGCTTTCATAGACTTCAGGTTGGACATGGAGGTGACAATCTGGTTAGTCTTTGTGCGTAGTTCCTCTGTAATAAGCATCCACTTTGTAACAATTGCATTTTTCATTGAAATGTTCACCCAAGAAATGTGTTTGATGTTCATGGATGCACAAGCTAGAGTTTTGATGGATGGTGAATGACAACAGCTTTCAAACAGCTCAGTGCATAAACAAGCATATTTGCTCGACATTGTGTGATCATCTTCCAATAGAACTGACTTGTACGTCCACACAAATAATTCTAGTAAAACATTTGGTGAAATCTAACTGAATCTGACTGACAAACTATGAGTATGGCATTAAGGCATTTTTAGAATATAAAATAGTCTCCAGAAATAAACAATAAAAATACAACCTCTAGGGCTGGTAACTGAACAAAGGTAGAACTGCCAGCATTGACATTAAGTTAAAAATTAAATAAGTTAACAACTATATAAATATTAATAGTCATGTCAGGATAAAATCATGTAAAACAGTCAAGATATTCTTTCTGACCAATTTAGTAGTCTTTTAGTACATCATACATGCTTTAGTTCCAGTCAACACCATCACAGAATGAACACAATTTAAAAGTGAGAAAATGTAGAGAACATGCTGATCTATAGTTAGCATCCTCTCTTTGTTAATCACATCTAACTACTGGTATCTCTAACTCCTCCATCCACATCTATCTACTTTAGTCTATGTAAGAGAACCTAAAATTTCCGCATCTTGATTTCCATTAACAGAAAGTTCCGCTATTTAGACCCTTTGCTAGTAAGACTGGACCTCTATCAGAACCCCAAACAGCTCATTTCTGAGAACAGGTTTCACTACAAAGAACTACTTCAAGACTAGACCATTTTTTGTTTTTTTGTCAGTCCCCCAAGGGAATTTTTATTAATAAGGGGAACTTTGCTGTAAAAGAAGTCCTTCTAAATAGTATCCAAACCCAGAGGAGAGAAGGTAAGAAATAATGTTGATGTCTACTTATAGCTGTTAAACTGAGACACCTGAAGGGCACCATGTAGTCTGTATAGTGTATGTATGAACATTGTCTGTGATGTCTACTTATAGCTGTTAAACTGATATACCTGAAGGGCACCCTGTAGTCTGTATAGTGTGTGTATGAACATTGTCTGTGATGTCTACTTATAGTTGTTAAACTGAGATACCTGAAGGGCACCCTGTAGTCTGTATAGTGTGTGTATGAACATTGTCTGTGATGTCTACTTATAGCTGTTAAACTGAGACACCTGAAGGGCACCCTGTAGTCTGCATAGTGTGTGTATAAACATTGTCTGTGATGTCTACTTATAGCTGTTAAACTGAGATACCTGAAGGGCACCCTGTAGTCTGTATAGTGTATGTATGAACATTGTCTGTGATGTCTACTTATAGCTGTTAAACTGAGACACCTGAAGGGCACCCTGTAGTCTGCATAGTGTGTGTATAAACATTGTCTGTGATGTCTACTTATAGCTGTTAAACTGAGATACCTGAAGGGCACCCTGTAGTCTGTATAGTGTATGTATGAACATTGTCTGTGATGTCTACTTATAGCTGTTAAACTGAGACACCTGAAGGGCACCCTGTAGTCTGTATAGTGTGTGTATAAACATTGTCTGTGATAGCTATGTTAATATTCACAGTAGTTTGTTATGATATAAATAAATATGATCATATAGACTACACAGTGATGCAGGACACTCACATATAAAACAAGCCTATTGATCAGTCAGGAGTATTAAAATCTATTCAGAACAGTTTAGACAAGTTAAGGTAAAGTGCCTTTTTAGTCAAGGAGTTAAACTTTTACATATAGAAAGCATGAAAAAAAGGAACTTAGGTGTCAAATTTGGAGAAAACTGTTATTGTTTAAAAGACATTTTGCATGGAGGCATAACCTGTAGATAGCTACAGTTTAACAGATAAAACCATGTTTACTTATTGTACCTAGGTATGGTGTACTGCTCTACCATTGGTTGGTTGATCTACCTAGATGAAATATCAGGCCTAGGACACTTATGGGGCCAATATATGTTGTGAATGTTATATATATTTCCTACAGTGTGCCCTACAGAACAAAGATTGAAAGAGGAAGATGGGATAATATAATATCAAAAAAGAGGTTACCATATTGTTCTGCAGCATAAAAGAAAATCACATATTATGAATGTTTCTAAATGTTCTAGTTGTTTACACAATATGTCAAATGTTTTCTTTGTTGCTGATGAAGTTATCTTAGAGAATAAACTATTGATCTGCAAGGTGGAAGTCCAGTGAATTACTGATGAGCTTAATATGTTGGAACTTATGTCAATGGACGTTTATGTTTGTACTGCACATTTTAATTCAAAGATACAATTGCTTTTTCTAAAATCATTTGTATAGTTTGAATGCTAAGTAGAGTTTGTTGCATTTAAAGATGATTAATTTTTTTTTAGAATAGACCAACAGGTTTATTGTTGAAGTTCAAAATACTTTACGCTACAAAATGGGTATATGTAATAAGTAATATGAAAATATATAATAAGGAAATAAATAAATACAGTTAAGTAATGCTATTCAACCACTTGAGTTTTAACCAGTCTGCTTTTAAGACTGTCCAAAACTTAGTACTCAAGGTGGTTGAAAAAATTTGGAACTTTTCTGTAATAACATTTCATTTCTCATAATAGTTAAAGCATTACCTTCATACTGTACAAGTGTCTTGTCAAGTGTTGCGAGTCTGTGTCTATCTTGTTCCCAGGCAAGAAGTTGTTGTTGATGTGCAGCAGCCATGTCACTAAGCTCTCTGTCACGGTCCTTCAGCTCTCCCATCAGTAACTGGATCTCCTGTCGCTGCTTCTGTAATGTTGTATTCTCTAACTCACAAAAACTAGAATTCTGAAATGGCAAATCAAAATAAGTACATTTCAAGAAAACAATGTGCACTGATAAAAAAAGTTGGAATTTGAGACAGAAAGACAATTTACTTAATTCAATATCCTTTGACATTGTCTATTTAATGTTTATGTTCATCATTTTAACTACATTGTTTGTACACAGCAGTGGATATCTTAAATTATCAATATGACGTATATATACTGGTTTATGATACCTTTTTACTTTCATGGCAACCTGTATATGTTTTTGGTCTAGATTTATTCCACCAACAATTATATTTTGTATCGAACCATGTAGTGATGTAGTGAGATGACAAAAAAGTAATTTCAAAGTGTTGACCTTTTTAATATTCTATACACTTTTCAATGAAGCTATGTCCTTCAACAGAACTGTATTTTATAGGTATATTGCATTTTAACCAATTACAAAATTAAGTTTCCATTCAGAACACTATGCATGCCTTACCTGTTTTACAGTTGATGCTGAAGTATTGAAGGTGGCCCGTGGTTTCCTTTCTGGTTTAGGACTATAACCATCTCTATCGTCCTTCCCCTTTACCTCACTGGTCCCTGGATTCACACTACTTCTACGTGTTGATGTTAACTTTGGGCTAGAGAATGGACTAGATGGTCTGTATCGTTTGTCATCCTTACCAAAATCATGACTTCTGGTAATATGAGTCTCAAACCGTGCATCTTTATCCTCCCCTATCATTCCTTTAGTTTTTACAGTCACTTTACCCGTCTCACTCCTCGATTCAGTTTTATACAATTTACCAGTAGATCGTGTAGCATCGTTTGGATAATCTTTCAATCGGGCCCTAGCAAAGGCATTTTCATTATTATTTCTAATTACTATATCCTCAAGTTTGTCCTTCATGTTGCTACCTCTGTTATAATCATCAGCACCATATTGTCTAGAATCATTTGGCGTGTGTCCATTTTGTCTATATTCATCACTGTTACTATTTATTTTCTCAATTAGCAGAGCATATCTTAAATCGTCACAGTTACGTTCTTTACGTTCGTGATCGTTAGTAGATCTTTTCTCATCATTATTTCCATACAATTCATTACTGTTAGTATATCTTTTATCAACCGGATATGAAGATTTCCCTGCCCTATCCCCTTCTAACCACTGACTATACAAGGGAAAATGAGCTTTCTCGTGGTGGAATGCTTTCTCTGGTGGGTGATTCTTTGTTTGTGGTCTAAGGTTGTCAATGTTGGATAAGTCTTTATATCCATGTGGACTATCACCGGTACCTTGCTCTGGTTTACTACCTAGTCTACTTAAAATATCATGACTATCTCTATGTGCACTGTAGCCATTATTTTTACCAGCCTGCCTCGAAGCCCATCCCAAAGGTGGCTTTGATGAGAAGTCTGACGAACCTCTTATAGACAGCAGGCTTTCAGAATCTAAATACTCATCCACACGACCTTGCTTCTTTGCCAAATGTTTGAATACATTTTTTGTGGATGGTAGAGGCACTTTGGATCCCTAGTAAAATATCGAAATAGTAAGTTTAAAAGAAAAGCATTATTTATACTTGATTTATCTAATGTCAAACAAATACTTCAATGGTCAGACATATTGCAATCAACGTTAATGGAAATGGATGAAATAAAGTCTTAGATAGGGAAGAGGTGAGATGATTGGAATACATGTACAGGCACTGGTGTTCTTCACATTCATTGTTGTGTTATCATACTTATTCACTGTATCCAAACAATGGTATTGCAGGAAAGGGTTTGTATTCAATCAAAAAGGAGAAGTTAATGCATTTCAACATTTCAGCACTGAATGTTGCAGCTATATAAACAGCAAAAGAAGAACAATTTAGCAGTGTAGAAAACATGTTCTTTAATCTCTACTTGTCACAATAGTGCTGTGTATATAATGTTACCTTGATAGGAGTACTGTGGATGGGTATATCATCTGCACAAGACAAGACTGGAATACCTATAAAACAAGACAAAATATGGAACTAGTCACAAAAAGAATTATCAATAAAATATATCGAGCAAACATAAAAATGTACGCTGTTATCCAAACAAATATTACTTTTACAATGAACTCTGTTAATGTTAAACATCATTCGTACATAAAGGTATATTTAGTTAAGAGATCTTACATGTAGCTTTATAGTTTGGAATTTGAAGTCAACTAATATAAATGTACTTAGAATATAAATACCTTGACACTATGGCTGGGACATGGAATAGTTAAAACATTGACTCTGATAATCATGAACTTTGTATCAATTTAGTACTATATTTTTTCAAAAGCAAACTTGAAATTGTGGTATAAATTACACTAAGAGATTATGTATAACCTCATAAAGTCATATATATTTAAGCTAGATATTTCTTTTCACATAATTATCTTCATGTCTTAAACGTAAAACTTTAAAAATGTACACACCTGATTCATCTGCAAACCCAATTGTATCATCCATACTAACAGCTGGCATCCAGTGTTGACATCTTCAGAATACTTTCTGTAAATTAAGACATGTATTATAAAACTATAAGAAAAAAACCATAAGAAAATTTGATAATCTACTGTTGATAAACTTATATTGCTAGTGAAATACAAATTAGCTGAGCTACCATAGAAAACATAGATTTATCAATCTGTCTTCCAATAATGTCAATATGATTTGTCTTGGTCTGTGTATACAATTAAAGTGGGAACTTTGTTTCTTTTTTTTAGATATATAAATTTGCATTGGTTTTTTAGTTGGTGTTCTTTAGATTTTAGTATGTAGCGATGGACTGTGTAAAACGACAATACGTCTAATTTACAAAGTACGAAACTTTCTTACCAGTGGTTTTGAAATATGTGCCATATGCGCTGAATGTTTAGTAAACAAGTTGTCACAGATCTCTGATGTGAATAGTGGGTTCATACGTCATATTGTAGGCCAAATAAGGTAAGAGAAATGGTGACCCATTTGGGTACACGTTTGTTTAAAAGGATACCTCCAATGTATGCACCATGTTGCTAAAATGTATTGGAAACAGACTTTGTTTAAAGTGTTCAAATTGTCACAAATTGATGATAAATCATAGACTATGAACTAGCTTTACATATAATTTAAGTTATGCAGTGTAGTTTTATAGCTATTGACCTTTGACGGTCGGAAATAGAACACATGACTTCAAGACGCATGCTCAGTAGGTACCATGCAGCCAATGTGTGTCTGATGTAAACAAACGCACACTAGCTTGACGATTTAAGCAAATGACAACGATAAAGGTTGCATAGCAGGTTAAAATTGTCTAGGTATTTGAAAATATAGCTTTAGTTTAAATAGGTCATTCACTCGAAAACCGCTTAATCCGTCGAAAACTCACTAGACGGGATAAGATTTTTATTTAGAATAGTGAATACATCTGTGTACATTGTTTTTACATAACAGCTTAGCTCAGTGATAATGATTCCATACACATAGTTCATGCACTCTTTTCAAGCATATGCTGTGCAATACATAGTAAATGGTTAGATTACTTGAATACTTGATCAATAACACATGTTGAAGTTCGAATGGTGTTGGGTACAAAACCGTTTTAAACATGTTTCCATGGTGTGGAAATCTTCAAATAAGTCTAACGTGCATCTTACCTGCTACATATCTTTCCACTAACCAACGTGCAATTGCTTGCAGTAAAGGTTATTGGGAGTTATTGAACGTAAAGCTATTGTAGCGAAGGATTGCACCTTCTGTCAAAATTTCTTTGTTTACATTCGTGTCCAAACACGCCGCGCATGCTCACTCACTTCCGTACCCAAAAACTGTGCCCTATCTTAAATAAAACGAAATAGTGAAGTTATCGAACCGAATGTTAAAAAATGTTTATGTTTTGCTAACATGAAATGCAAGAAAAATTGACTGAGAAAATGTTAGTTCTTCAAAGAAAACTCTTCGCATTTGAGCTATTTTTTCTGTTTGCATTTGACACATCAAAAGTTATCACACATGCTTGGTTTTCCATGAAGAACTAAGAAAATGTGTGCATGAACAAAAGAACAAACAAATATTAATTTTATTCCTTTAATCCTTTATTCTTCACTTATACACTTTACTTCGTTCGTTCGTCCGTCCGTCCATCCGATTGTTCGTTCGTTTTTCATTCATTATATTTCATTATACATCTATGTATTTATTTATTTATTTATATATTTATGTAGATCTATCTATTTACTTATTCGATTGAAATTTTCACTTATATGCCCATTCATATTTCACTAATTTTAGTTTCTTTCTTCCTTGATTTATTAGCGACTATTTTACTGTTAGGATTAACTCGGACCTAGCTATATATTACCACGGTTTATAGGTCCGTCGGATTACCAACTTCCCCAAAACGTAAATAATCAAATATTTATGTTCGTACTTTTCGGTTGTATGATCAGAAAACTCATGTTTCACGTTATTGATCTGAGTTAATAAATATATTGTTCTGTTCTGTTCATTTCAAAGAAAGTTGAAGAGTTAAACATTGAATGTGTCAAACAAATTACAACAATTATAGAGACAAAAGAGTCTAATCCTTCTACCATTCATTGTTTCGTATTATCGTTCACCATCAACCCCACTCATTATCTCTAAAACCTTCTATGTTGTGTATTCGTGTCTCACCATACATTACTCAGGCTGGTTCAACTTCCTATATAAGTGTATCGTTGAAACCGCCATGTGAAATACAATACGTTTGTAGTGTTACCAAGCTTAACCGCACTCGTACTTGAACACAATGTATATGTAAGTGGATCTGCATTCCCTGCACACTGCACACATACTATCGGTTCTGTCCAGTCATGGGTCAATGTATACCCTTTTGTCCAAGTCAGTTACTACATGCACTACTAAAACAATATTATCAATAATTATATATATTTATTAAAAGAAGATAGAATATGTACTATACTAAAGAAGAAAGAGAACACAGATTTCCTATCTACATTTGTATTCCGAAGTTATAAGACATACATTTAGGATATTACATGAGTTGTCATTTAATATAAACTTTTATTAAACTAGTTTTGCCTAGGGAATGTTAGTAAGCGAGCCTTTGGCAAACAACATAGTTTATCTTGTCGCAGAAGCATACTCAAAACATAACAATAATCGGTCACCGTTTTTATTTCATTGTTAAATCATGTCATTCAAATATTTCGGGGGTTAGACGTAATCTTTTGGAATCAATGAATATAACTAATTGCTGTATGATTGATTATGTACAATTGGTTTAACATGGGGTTGTGGCACTGCATACATTAGCCATAGATAAGCCTATCCATGGCGAGGTATTGGAATGTGAGCAATGTGGTGGTAGAAATTCCTACACGGTTTGATATTCTCTCAATGAAATACTTAGACAGTTTTTACCTACAGCCACACCATCTACAATATAACATTTTCGCTGTTCACTTAACTTTGTGCACAGTTGAAAAAAATAGGATCCATGTGTAGCATTTGATATAACAGATAAAATGACCCAAAAAAACCACAACACCCGTCGCACAAATAGCAGCAGCAACAACAGCAGCAGTAGCAGCAGCAGCAACAGCAACAACGACAGCAGCAACAACAAATTCACACACACGACTGATGGTAGTTCAAGTGTTTACAATATGGTATGAGTTTATTTAGCACCACCATTATTTAAGTTTGGTTGGCAAAAAACACTACTCGACATCAATTCCACTTTTCAGACCAGCTTAAAACAAACAAACACACACGTTATCTGTTTCTGTTGTCGCCGGTGCTGTCGATCCTGCTGTATTGTATACATATACTATGCATTCGCACTAACTGTCAGACGTTTTGTATTACAGATCCAGCTATCTAGCCCTGGTCACATTTAAACACGGAGTTTCTCGGATCACGTCGGTAACGTCAATTCAGACTTATCAGAATAGAATGTATAAAGCGGATCGTCGTGATATCTGAGGTACCAAGTTCGAACTAAATGAATATACATAAAGTGGAAACAAATGTACTCACATGGTTAAATAAAACAAGTGGTATTCAACGAAAAAAAGTTTAAAGAAATTGTGTTCAAAGGGTCAATGCATGTATATACGCCTTAGAAAATGTTTAATTGATGGATGAATGAACACAATGATGTATTAGGGGCAGAAGAAACTCGGCCATTTCTATAAGATATTTTTCTACTATAATGTACAATGGTAAATGATTGCTGAAGAAAAATGACGGAACGGTTTGTGCGAAAAATACATCGACCAGTACATTACAATTAAATATCATTGACAAATTAAAATTGAAAAGAATGACTGATTGAGTTGTTTAAAAGTGTGACTTTTGTGACTGGAAAACCGTTGCATCATTTTTATGAACTAAACATAAATTAATAAGTTAATGTTTATGTGGATGTAGACGAGTAAAGTAACTTAGGACGAACCAAATATACTTAATGTATTTTAACAGAGTGAAAATGAAATATATATTATTGTAGTATTGCCAAGAGATTGGATTTCGCACAGCTGCACTCACACATTCATATACTTGTTAGTTATATCGATTCTTTTGTTATCACATACACACTAACAATGAAAAGGTGTTTTTTTAATAATTATTTAATATTTTGTTGACTCAAGAAATACGCATTCAAAATATCCCTTTTTTCTTATATCACATTTTATTTAAATCAGGAACAGTGTATACATGCATCAACACTATGTAGGCATTTGTTTCCGACCTTTGATAATATTAAATAGATTCATCAATCTGTTCCAGTACGGAGGTATTCAATTTATCAACTGCTATATTCTTACATGTATTCAATTCATCACCATTTCGAGACGCTGACATTTATGGTACAAGCAGGTTTCAACATGTACAACCTACAGTAATGTGTATAGAACTATGAAACGCTCTGATGGTGACCGCATTCTACTGTATTTTGAATGTAATTAATATTTATATGGCACTGAAACTTCCCCGTAGAACTATGTGGATTTAAACAAAGGCGTAGCTAAACATACTTACTAACATAGCAAAACCCCCGACGTTGTATTTAATTGTTTGTTTTGTTTTTGTTTTAAAACAGCGGTTTCAATGAATTAGGCGGCTGATATTCACTATCTATATATTGAACAGTGCTATACAGTAAGTGTTCGTCAATAACATTAAACCGTACGTTAAACAATTAGTCAACCTACCTATATGTGTGTATATTGTTAAAAGAACCACTCGGGAATACTTAGTTTGTTTTAGAAACTTGAGCGTCGTATGTACACAAACTATGTTACAATATTTTGGACAGGTTGTAGGATACTGCATCTCCGTATATACAGGTGGTAGGGTAGGGGACAATGTTTGTGTGTGTGTGGGGGGGCGTCTCAAGATACTGGGGGTGGGGGCTGTGCTTTTTTAACATGTGTCTTAGTTAATTATATATCTTCCATGTAAAATTCAACTTCCTCCATCCGTTAATGTTCTTTTACTGTCAACTTCCATGTCACAATAAGGAGTTGGACATTAACCCCATCAACGAAACTAGTGATCGCATTTCATTTTCCCAGAAGTGCACTATAGATCATTTGTAGGTTAACTCAATAGACAAAGTACGAACAACTTTAAAGTACATATAGTTCTTCATTGTTGGGTTTAGGTCACTCTTCCCACATAACTTTTACCACTATGTAACGGTATTAACAATCGACTTTCACTTTAACTTCCCACTTTCATGGATTCAAGAGTCCCCTATATATCGTAATGAATTTACCTTGTCCTAACTATTACATTTATATCACGATTTATCAAACAATGTCGTGCCCACCACTTTCACCATAGCAGTTGTCGTCGGCAGCAGCTGTCCGTGGAAATTAAATACCATCGGTAGGTATAGTCGTTACACATCCTAGTTAACCTTTGTTTAGTTGCTTCTGTAGACCGCCCCACTATCTAATGTACCTAGCTACGCCCTTGCGACATTGACTGGGAGCTTGTATTATTTTTAGGCTGAGGGAAATTATTTCGAAATACAAATACTTTAGTGACGGTGTGTAGGGTTAAACGTGCTAAATAAGTTAAAGCAATTCCATATATGAATGACTAAACGACTAATTTACAGATGTTTGCGGTCTGAACTACATGTTGTAAATCGTTATGTGGTACAGTCTAACTTGTAAGTGCATATCATCTTGTCAGTTTGTGGTAAAGTTACTAAATTACAAGCACTGGATATTTAGAGTGATTCATTTCGTTTGACAGTACAAATTGTTATAATAAGGTACTCTATCACACACACACGGACCATTGACAGGAACTCGGACTTACGTACCAGGAGTACTTGAACATTGGTAAATGAAAAAGGGTAAGAGTTTTTGTCTATATTCTTCAATTTCATTGCAACCAATTACGTTGTCATCTCCACCATGCTCATTCTCGTTTTCCTCGTCATATTTACGTACTCAAACCCATGCGTCTTATTGATAGTGTATTATAATTTTAAACATTCACCCGTTGACATCTAACGTATTGCCAGAGTTGGCAAACTTTTGTTGTTTCTTATAAGGTAGGATAAGAACTCCGCCAATCAATACAATTCTTCTATTTCACATTCCGAGCAAATATATATAAGGTACGGTCCAAAATGATACAGATGTTGCCCCCCCCCCCCTTCCCCTAAAATGAACCCTTGCAGTACATTTAATTAAAGAACGTTATGTTTGTAATATAAATCTGGATTTAGGATCACCACTCTGAGCAATACGCTGTTGGATTGAATGTACACGTACACCAAATACTCTATAAGTATACACTTGTTTATCAAAATGTGTTTATACAATGTGTTTATAAAATGCAAATGTAATACCACAACTGCACCAGGGGATTAAGCAATTATTATAGGAAATTGTTACTGCATGTAATTCATTATGTAGGCGGGCACATTTTTTACCAGATAAAAAAGTTCGTCCGCCACAGAGTAGTTATCCAGGGTCTCCAGTTAAATATAGTTACTTTACAATACAGTAAACTATATAGCAACAATTCAACGTGATGATACTGTGTTTGGTTGTGCAGTGATACCGACGGCTTGCAGATGTAAAAAGCTGGCATTTTGTTAAAATATTCGCTGTGCCTGTAGGTAAACCAAATGCACAAACGTATTTTAATGATTCACCACACGAGCTAAACATTGCACACATTGCTATTATTCTATACCATTGGCTGTTATGATGTTGTTTCTTTTCCGTAATAACAACATTACTTGCTATCAAAATGTAAGAGTTAAAGAAACTAACAACTCATGATCATTTTGATTTGTTTCTGAGTGCAACCTCAAAGGGTCATTCGCATGAGATCTTTTTCATCAAAGTTAGTCTTGAGCTTAGCCATATATCTAAAGAAAAAACACCTTCTTGTATAACCCTCGTGAACATGGACAGTAAACATAATTATGTGTTTATACTTGTCGCACATATCCCGTGTTATATTCGAGTAAAATAAATAGCTTTGACTGGAAATTAACTGTGCGTCAAACAAGAAAACGAAAATAGAGCCAATAAAGTCGCACAGTTAATATAATAAAATCAACTTTTTTTTTTTTCCATATCTTTATTATTCAAGATGGAGTTTACAGATACAATACAGTCTCAGTCTAAACCGTAGTAAAGACTATTGAAACGTCTCTTTAACCCTAAATTGTCTTTGTTTGAAAAATGTGGAGACCTACTTCTCCCTGATGGAATTCTAACTAGATTATTATTTGAAGAAGGTATGGACTCAAGATCAGGTGCGTTCACTTGCTTAATTACGAAACACTTACTCTTACGACAGAAGCACTTGTTTGTATATACCACCGCCCTGTATGCGAAAAATGCGGCGTATTTTCCGGAACATTACGCGAGTGTCTTGTTGAAGGAATATGCTAAACGCGTGTCTAGTTGGGGAGTATTCTAAGCGCGTGTCTAGTTGAAGAGTATTCAACACACGTGACAAGTTGAAGAGTATTCAACACACGTGACAAGTTGAAGAATAGTCTGAGCGCGTCTCTTATTGAGTATTACTATAAGCAAGTGACTTGGTAAAGGGTATTATAAGCGCATGTCTATAGTTGCAGAGTATTATAAGCGCGTGACTAGTTGGGGAGTATTCAAAGCGCGTGTCTAACTGGGGAGTATTCTAAGCGCGTGTCTAGTTGGGGGGTATTCTAAGCGCGTGTCTAGTTGAAGAGTATTCTAAGCGCGTGTCTAACTGGAGAGTATTCTAAGTGCGTGTCTAGTTGGGGAGTATTCTAAGCGCGTGTCTAGTTGGAGAGTATTCTAAGCGCGTGTCTAACTGGAGAGTATTCTAAGCGCGTGTCTAGTTGGGGAGTATTCTAAGCGCGTGTCT
>ENA-OREC01000878-OREC01000878.1-marine-metagenome-genome-assembly--contig:-NODE-878-length-13621-cov-12.176462_pt1 | contig 13621 bp, 8 predicted proteins | sample MGYA00248626_ERZ508543 | MGnify/ENA primary metagenome ERZ508543 (study PRJEB26211, sample SAMN05518279) | marine metagenome | isolation source: Puget Sound, Washington, USA | host: Bankia setacea... | reverse complement strand
GAACTGTCTAAGGCTTACACTGATTCCTAAATACATGTATAAGGAACTGTCTAAGGCTTACACTGATTCCTAAATACATGTATAAGGAACTGTCTAAGGCTTACACTGATTCCTAAATACATGAATACTTCACAGTCCATATTTACATTTATATATATATTATATACAGCATAGTTAACTGATGTCAATTTTAGGCCAGATATTTTTCAAATTAACTAAGAAATAAATTAAATTGCTTAAAAAAGTGCCCTTAATTTGTAATTGTTTATGCTTTGAAAATATGCAAAATTTACCTTTTATGGTTTATTTGCAAACTAGAGAATTTATTTTGTAAGTGGGCAAATTTGACACCTCAAATCATGTAAAATATAGGGAAATTAAAACATTAAAATTGACCCAATTGAAAGTATAACATACCTGGAACATCCCGCTGACTGAGTGCCTTGAAGCTGCGCTTAATTCCCAGTCTGTTATCCAAGTCATCACTGATGTTCAAACTCAGCTCGAACAACATCTGGTTCATGTTTTCCACCTGCATGTTCATTGGACCAGCGTGGTAGGTAACGTCCTGGTTGTGTAACGCTTCTAACATAGCCGCTTGCTCTTTCTTGGATGGGCACTACAATGTTAAAATGTATCGAATATCAAAACCACTTCTTTAGACTTATCAGACAACCTCTCAACAAATTAGACCACTTTTTCAGCGACTTTTTTTATTCATAACTATGGTTAGCTATTAAAATGTCCAATTAAAGGCTGCTTATTCACTTCCTCTTTCACTTTTGTTTTCTTATTTTCACTTGACAATAAAACCTTATAGAAATTAAGATGATCTAGATTTTGTTTACCATAGCCACATCATAGCCTACATATAACTAACAAAACAAACAAAAGGTAAAGACAAAGTATGAATAAGAGGTCAAACTGATGTGAACAGCATTCTCTCAAGACATCAAACTAGAGGGGTAGAGAATAATGATAGTTGTAGTTACTTTTAATGTTACTCCACTCATGGTGAAATTCTCTGGACAGTTCAGGTACATTTTGAGCAGCCAGGGGTGGGTGGTGTACTTGAACGTTTCCACATAGCCTGAAAATATCACACAAAGAAACAGTAAAACCATTTACATTACAGAGACTACAGTAACACTTGGTGACATCTTAAATAAAGTATGAAACAGCACACACTGACATGAACAGACACTTAACTTGGGTTAAGTGTGAATAGAATGTTTGGTTTAACAGGTTTCTGGTTTACTCTATTATCAAAGATTCTTCTATTCACAATTTATGTACAGCTTGTTTTTGAAAATACAAAAGAACTTCATGAAAATAATGTGTTAAGAAGTGTCTACAGCCATTACATTCAAAGGAGTTACAATTTGGTATATAAAATTAAAGTGAGACGTAAACAATAATAATATACTTCCTAGTTTGATGTATTATACAGAAACTGTGCTATGTCATCTTGTAAATAGAGAAAGAAGTCTCACCTGCTTTTTTAATGTCCCTAGAAACATTTAAAGCTCTGGGAAAGTGTTCCGTGAAGTATTTATTGAGTACATTGTTGATGAAACCAACTTGGGGACGGATTCCATTATATCCAACATCTGAAACCAATGGCAGAATAAGGTACAATATGTAGGACAAACAATTACAAGGACCATTATCATTGAATTGTGACATGTTTCTGGTCAAAACAGAGCTCTTTTAAAAGCAGAGAAGATTTTTAAAAAATACAGAAAATTAATCGTTTGGCATGCATAACTTTTATTTGGTAAACTGATCTATCTAAGGCCATCAAAGCTTGACCCATGAAACTCTAGTTTTCTTGAGTCTTTATCAAGTGTTGGTTCTGCTTATAATTTGAAGTTTAAGACATGATTACAGAAAACCATGGCCACTAATGATTATGGAAGTAATTTGAAGTATATTGATATATGAAAATCATGAAAGCAAAAGATAACAATGGTTTTAACAAACTGATACATTTATCACACAATGTATGAAGTCATTGAAGGTTAACTTTGGCCATATAAGCAGTTCAAACCAATCATCAATTACGATATACTAAAATCATTTACATCAGTAAACAAAATTATCTGATAACAATAACCTGTCTCAATCATCAATACTATTACTGGATACATTTAATAGGTTGTTATGTAAGTGGGCTATTTAATTTCGCCTTTTTCTTTTATTTATATATTTACAGCCCATCAAAATCATAGAAATACTTTTTTCTGCTACTTCGCCCTAAAAGTTTAAGAGGAATTTAAAAATGGCCAAATTTCTTGGCCCATAATGATAAAAAAATAACAGTAAGGAAAACATACCTAAATGATTCATGAAAATAATATGAACCTCCTTGACAAAGTCATCTGTAAGAGCCTGAAAACAAAAAATCGTGTAATTTAGCACACATACATGGGAATGTTTTTAAAAACGTTCTATCAACGTTGAAGTATGGTTGAAGTATTGGTCACGACGTCGTGCAACCATATTTCAACGTTGGTACAACGTCAAAGCTTCAACGTTGAATAACGGTCGACATTTCAACGTTGAATCATGACTTTGAAATAATGACTTTGTCCTGTTTATTTCCATCTCCACATTCTTTTTGTTGGATAACCATTTATGCTTAATTAGTAAATGTCATTTTCGAGACTGAAATCGCAACGTTGTTTGAACGTTGAAATCACAACGTTAGTACAACTTTCAAATACAACCATATTTCAACATTGATGTGTGACCGTTGTATCAACGTTGTTGGCCTGCTAGGTAGGGTCTCCATGTTATCTTTGGAAGTGTTAATGTTTTATTTGTAGTGTAGGGTTATTGACTTTACTCTCCACTTCACACTTAGGTATGTCGAGAATAATGTACCGGTTAAATGGTATAGTCTGCAGTACCTATCACACTGAACCATTTTACTCCTAGGAAACATCTCAACATTGAGAATGCTGTCACAGTTAAATCAATGATGTCTGTCAAATTAACAAGTAATTGCAAGATGCCACAGGCCATTTAGGCACAGCTAGGGAGCCATAAATCACATAGACACTGACCACCAGACTTTGCATACTCTGTTAATTGTTTGGTTCCTGATACACCTGAATCTAATATCAATTTCGGATCAGAGTCAGACTGTGTGTATCTCTCTTATCTAAACACTACACAGATTTGTGCGAAATTGGAAGGCAAGTGTTGGAAGGTTTCTTTGGCAAACATTTGTTCAGAACAATTAATATCTATTGAGACTGAAAATATCACTAGCCCGGTTGGATGAAAAATGAACTCGCCCAACCTCGGATCTTACTCGTAAATACGAGCGGGCGAATGGATATTTCGAGGCCTGTCAGTCACAATAAGTAAATATTTGAATGCTATAATATGTGTACTCCAGTGAAAGCCTTAAACTTATCTTTTAATCATAACATATCACGGTATAAAAAGCACAGAATCCCAAAACGCCATTGTTGAGTGTTTTATTATTCGATATATCTTTTTATCCAAAACATGTCATCTAAAACTATATACACACTTGGGGTTTCATATAGCTGGCCGATCTACTCCCAGGTTGATTTTTGCCATCAACGTTGATTAAGCCCGTACATGGTGCGAAAAGCACGAACATCAAAACCGAAACAAAAAGGCGAACATCCACCATTTTGATGGTCATGTGATCAGTGAAGCGAGCATTTGTCGTGTCGTCTCGGCTTTGTCCGGAATATCAATTAATCATGTTTAACGGAAATTACCGAGCTCGTTACCGGAAATCAAGTCGCAGATATCCGAGTTTGCTAAATTCACAACGAACAAATCGAAACTGGTTACAGATCAACAAACAAATGCGAACTTTGATTTTATCTCCAGTCAATTGGAGTTTATTTGCATTTGTATGACCATCGCAAACAGTATCACAAGTGAGCCTGAAGGTGTTGGGTACAGCAGATGACATGTCATTAATATTTGTAAAGTCTCCGATTTCTGAATAGTTGTGAAAGGTGGGTGGGGTATTTTTTCACATTTTTCATATCACACAAGTTTATATAAAACATGTTAAATGCAGATATGCAATATGTTTTAACGCATGTCTTAGCTTCATTCGTTTGTTCATGGTCTCATTATTGCATTTAAATGATTGTTATACCACGGTATGATGCTAAATCCTCATATTTGATTTATTTGTTTAAGATTTCCTTTTATCCTCAAACCTAAAGCCGCATTGAGTTATTGAATGAATGGTGTTTATGTTAATTTTGTCAGTATCTACTCCTGGTTAGAGAAAGCACATGAGTTATTTTGGGATTATGCTTATATAAATACTTGAGTTAATTGTGATGAAAATATTTCTGCTTAACATTAGGCCACTTAAGGGTGAATGGGAGCCTCTAAAGGATACGTATCTGGGTCGCAATAGACCGGGATTCTAGGGGCCAAGTTTCACAAAAGATATTTGCTCCTGAAACCAATTTAACCAACCATTAGCAAATATTGTAAGTGATTTGGTTGAATGAAATATCAGGGATCTGGACAAGTTCTTACTTACGCTTTGAAGGCAATCTACTTATAACAAGTTTACACTATCCAATGAGCCATGCCGGCCATTATTTAGTATTTCATGATACGTTTTTTGTAAATCACTGCGTTGAAAGCAGTAGTTTTCATTGAACAGAATGAGATTCTACATTAATGTTATATTGTCGAAAAACCATTCTTGAATACTACTTTCACTAATTATTTGTTTATATTTAAAACTTGGAATTATTCAGTTTAGGGTTATTTACTAGGTTGTCTGGTTGGTTATGACATACTATGACCAACACTCTGGAAACACAATGCTTGTATTTACAAGAAGATTTTATAGCTAAGTGAGTCAAACTTTAAGACATGTGATATGTCTGTTTAGGAAGCCATTATACATGTAGTCATGGATCCCTATGATACTAAAGGATGCAGGAAAGAAATATCTAGTCAATATATATTCTTTCCTTGTTTCAGATCAATGAATAATACAACATGAAGGCTTGACAGTACCTGAAGAATTGTTTTGACTACCCATGCTGCTAAATATAAATCCAATCAAAATGAGGTTTTTGCCCAGAAAATCGCGATCCACATGTGTCTTATTCCTCCTCACTGTTTGTATGCTTGGTGTCTACCTTGCATACAGACGTTTGTTAGACAGTGAAAATTCATCTACAAGAAGCCACCCCATGCGACCAAAACAAAGCTTCGATGAAATGCAAGAAGAACTACGACAGAAGGTTCGGAGTGATCTCAAAGTGGGACACATTGTTGCTCAAGTTGGGTCCAAGTTTGCTGATGTAGATTCAGTAGATTTAGTGGAGCCTGTGGTAGATGATAAAGCAGACGTTGGTGTAATAGCCGGTCGTGTGCTAGATAATGAGGAAGATTACGTATCAGCCGAAGAAAAACTTGGTCGGCTAAAATTACTAGTTCTACAGTTAAGTCCAAAAGATTGGAAAGCTGCTGCTGATCCAGATGAAATGATTCTGCTCACTAAGTCGGAGTTAATGGATTTGAGTGTAGACAGTAAAATGAGTTGTAGAGAAATAGACTTTTTGAAAACAAACAACCATATGAATTCACATCATGGTAAAACCAACGTGGATTACATGAAGCAGGATTATAAGCATAATTTTGTTGTGAAAAGCGTTGGAAATGATCATCAGTTGAAGGTAGAGTGTATGAAGCAGGATTATAACGCAGATCGGTGCAATCTGATGGCTAACTACAGGCTACTCAAAGAACTGATCATGTCGATTGTTCTAGACTATCCAGGACTGATCAAGTTGGAGGGTTTTTGTCTCAGGGGTGATACAATAGATTATAGAATAGCACATAAAGGAGTATTGTTAGTGACAGAGTCTGGAAAGGCAGTGCAGCAGGATATGATTTCTTTCATGCCTTGGACACAAAAAATGGAGGTAAGTTATATAATTTTGATACCTTGTTTGATGAATAGAAGAGTTATTTACCAATGTGCGTTATTTTCTTTCTCATTGTAATTAAAATGGTTGTGTTAAGTTATGTAACAGCATGGCTCTTCAATTTCTTTAAGTGATTTTATAATCAGCATTTCATACATCGGTTTGAAAAGGTTTAGACCTAATCTTCAGTCTTTGCGAAAGACACTGGTCCTAAGGAGGCCATAACTGGTAAAACGTGTGTTGTTGCAGTTAATATATTGGAAATTTCACAATAGCAAAGAACAATGAATTGTCTGACCAGTAGAAGTTGAATGTCTTTCCCATCTCCCATCAATGTTGGGAACAAATGGCATCAGCCAATATGTAACAAGGAGGTTAGTATAAAAAATTCTGGAAAAAAAGTAAGGTTATATATGGATTGGTTTCGTTTACATTCAAAGACTAGTGTGATCTGAGCATCAGCATCAGCATTTTATTTATTTTGTAATTTGTCCTTCTGAAACCCTTATATTACAATTGATATATATGTGTACATTATTTCTGTCTTCTTCTTCACAGGCTGCGATCCACTTGTTAAAGCTGGTTATGTACCTGGAGTCCAGCCCAGTAGGTTCACTAGGTATAGACCACATGCACACAGGTGACTTTATCCTGGTAGACAACTATATGAAGCTTGTAGATCTTGATGACTTACACATTGGTGAACCTACCTGTACCAGAGACAGTGACTGCGAATTCAAAGAAAAACCAGATAAAGGTAAATGAACATAAAGTTGTTATTGAAAATGATATGCATGTACAGTAAAGTTCTGCTAGTACGACCACTCATTAAGACCAATCTAGACCAGTCTGTTACCAAGACCAGCCAAATATGGTTCCAAACAGCTATTTTCACTGTTTTCGGGTTTTGCATTTAGGACCAATTTGCTCTGAATACCAGAGGTTGTTGGTGGTGGTTTTATTAGTGGATCTTTACTGTAATTATATTTATGTGAACTACATTATTTATACATAGGTTGTGATTATTAATTTGTTGTCACTAGTTAATACTCTGTTAGTTGACGGGCTACTAAAGTAATTGATAATTAAATTTTTGTGCATTTATGACTTTATTTTCAGAAATCCCATGTATCAATAATGTCTGCAAAGGTTACAACGCCAACAGGAATCTGATGCTACTGACGACTACGATACTGACATCATTATTACGCCATCCACCAGGAGTGGCTACCTCATCGGTCAATGCGTTTAAATCTGACATTGAGCTGTTGAAACTTAGCCAGGGAGATGTTTTACATTGGTTTCAACAAGAGCTCACCAAAGGTTTGTCTGTAAAGGTTTTGATTATATATAACAGGATAGCTTGTGTTCAATTTAGAAAAGGTTTAAGAATAAGCAAAACATAATGTAGCTTTTTTAATAGTTACCCTAAACCTTGAAAGTGATTTCACAAACATTTACAGATGCAGGAAATGGAATCACTTTGAGAAATCTTGAGATACTTTTTTGTACCAGCGCATTAATTCAAGAACAAACAACTGATGGTTTTCTTAAAACAAATTTCATGTTCATAACCCTTCTATAAATTGAAAGATTATAAAATAAAAGAAGCTAAAGTGATATGTAAAAGTATGTTGGCAATTCAAGATTTCTTTTTCTTCAGAAATATTGACCAACATGTATTATTAACAGTATTCTTTGAATAAACTAATGCGAAGACTGGTATTGAAATTGACAATATTAATTCTTACCTATACATACATCCAGGGTAAAGCTGTAGACGGTCTGTTAAAAAGGGCTGTTACATTTGTTTCTATTCAACCTTTGACATGTGTATGTTTGTCAAGGTAAGTTAACAGTTAACAATAAAACATACCTTATTTATTTACATTTTCAGCTGAGAACCCCAATGCTCATGTCAATGATGTTAAGGATGGTTTTGCCGACAAGTTAGATGTACACAAGAATAATGGACAAGAACAAGGGCTACCTAGACAAGTTACCCAGAGACCACCAGTTGTACAGAACCAAGAATCTGTATTTAAAGTAAGTCTGCCATTAAGCACTTTACATTAATTATTAGTTCAGTTAGTACCTAATGGTCAATCAAGAGGTACCCGTATCTGTTTGTTTTTATAGATACAAGTTTAAAACACTTACCTTAATTTCCATTAGGTAGAGTACTAAAAAGTCGAGACAGAGTTGGAAGCCTGTTTTTTCTTACGTATACACAATTGTGTTCATAATCATCAACAAATAAATCTGGTAAAAATGTATTTAAAGGTGTTTTCGGCAGTTTTGTTTGCGCATCCTATTGTGCAGGTGTTCCGTAGCCTAAAAACCCAGGGATTGCAGGTTTGAATCCCACCGGAGGCTTAACGTTTTATTTTTTTAATTTCCCTATTTTTAAAAATCAATTGAATAGTTGTTATAACATGATGAAATAAACATAGTTTAGGATTTTTGACCACTGTTTGTATTTTTTTTTAGGAAAGTCACCTGATTTTGGTGATTTTAGGCAAATCATTTTGTATCTACATGAACTCATATTGAATTTAGAATAAAAAGGAGTACGGTGACATATACTTTTTTTTGGTCTTTTAGATTAACAATATGTATACATTTTTTTACCTTTCTTCAGAAGAAAAAATCAACTTTCTATCAAAGATTTTTTTTTAAATTTGTAAGATGTACACCTTTGATCAACATTTTTGGCTCGAAATCATGAACACTTAGACAACAAAACAGTTGGTTATTTTTGTCATCAAATAGTTAAGCACATTTTGTGTGAACTTTTTGTGCAATGACATCCTATTAATGTACAAAACTTACAGACCGAGCATTTTCAGTGTTTTGTTACAACTTAAGGACTTGATAAGTGAGAATTTAAACATATCCAAATAAAGTCAAAATTGTTGGCAAAGGTGGGTGTGTTCAATATCATTTTTTCGAAAAAACGAGCACAGTGAACTACTGATTTTAAAAGCTTGTTGGATTCAGCATTACATTTCCTGCAATATATGTAAATATAAAAAAAATCTATGTAAAATAAGAAAACAATAGAAATTGTCTAAAAGTAAAATTGTATTTAAAATTTAAGTAAATTCCTAGTTATGACTAATTACAAGTAGATTTGGACATCAAAGTAAACAAAGGTAGCAAATTCAACAAACAATGTTTGAAAATGCCCAAAAAATTCCTTCCTGACACTATTGATATTATGTTTTGTTTTGTGGATTTTCTGTATTAACATTATTCTATTTATAAATATCATTTATTACATTTAAAATATTTTTTCAACATTTGCATCACAAATAATAGAGTACATTTGTCAGTGTCTTCAAGATTGAGAACCCATGGTGTCTTAATGTTGAAGATACTGAACAAATGTGTTCTAAGCATCTTTGTGTATATTCTATTTTATGTACAGATTGCGCAACATCTCCATACACCACAATATTTCCATACACCAGTATCTTGGCTGTCTTCATGAAATAGAAATTAAAATTTCCAAAAAATACGACTATCTAATTGGGCGAAAATCTCCATTAGTGTTACATCCAAAATTATCAGAATGGTAAAACGTTGGACTTTTTGTGCCCTGATTTGATGTTTTGTAATATTGTGTCATTTTTGTGTTTGCAGTTTGAGAATCATGATCCTATAGAGACGTACGATGACTCTGAGTTCAGGAAGATCGTTAACGGCAATTTTCCAGGTATGCTGCGCTTGTTATGTGTACCTATATATTCCTTCGCAAATGTGATTGTAAAACAATTTTTGTGCTCAACGATATTTTATTTTATTTTTTGGTTTGCATTGTTAGTGAGAAAATTGCACTGGATAGCTTTGAAATGTCATTAACATAGAAATTAGACAATGGTGTTACATGTTTGAGTACCAACAAAACATACACATACGTTACTTGCTTGTGAGTAGTGACTGGACAGAATTCTCACTCTTTTAAATGTAGCTGCATTAAGGCCATATCTAGCAAAGTTGTCCGCCATATCTAGCAAAGTTGTCCTACATACTAACCTCAGTTTAGCACATGGTCCTTGAGAGTAAACAGAATTTTCCATGTGATATCACTTAATTCTGAAGTGGTTTGGACCCGGTTTGGTTTCTAATAAATAGATATGTTATATTGTTGAGGGAATTACCGCACACACTCCTGTTTGTTTCCCCTATTTTGCTCAAATTCAGCATACAATCTGCCTGCTTTTATTGGAAATATTTTTCCTTTGGTAACTTTTCTATATTTGGCTATATTGAAGAACTAGAGAAACATTACAATTTGCCAAAAACATCCACAGAAATGAATTATTTATCAGTGGTTTCGATTTGGAAAGGTTACGCAATAGTAGTTTGTTAATGTTAGGAGATGATACCAATTGATTTGAAAACGATGACAGTGCCGTCTGCTAACTTTCTAGAAATAATAGAAAGACATTTTCCAGGCCTCAAGCACTTTATATTCAGTGTATTTGCAGATATAGAAATCCCCCAATGTTGAAAGCAGTAAACAAACATAACACATTAGGTTTTGTGATCAAACTTACCAGTCATATACATCTATCCCCCATCTGCTGCTGTGAATATTTGTTCTAAGTAATTGTCCTGATTGATTGAAAAAGTCCATTGAGAATAATGTTCTAAACGAGAATTGTCCTTCACTACTGTTGTCCAGTTACTACTCACATGCCAGTTAACAAATCAAGATTGAATAATATGCCTGGGAACAACGAAGAAGAATGGGCTGAGAATACGTTGAGCACAAGAGTTGTTATATAGTCGTTGGAGTCAAGCCTCACCCAATACTCAGATTATTGTGCTGCTAGTTGGTAAAAAAGTAAAGCTAAATATGTTATTGCTAGTGTTGACAAAAGCTAGAAATGGTTGTAATCTTAGGTTGCTTTCCTTGTCAGCCATTTCTTTTTACAGGGATACAAAAATAAGTCATATTACAGAAGTTGTTCATATTACAGCTTCAGATTTCTTGCAGCCAATGTTTAGAGCCTGTGTCCCCATTTTCGCCCCTCACAACAAAATTCAGTCTGGAGTTTATGAATACTTACCAACAATTTTTACTTTCAATATATTGTTGGCAATTGAAAGAAAATACCCAGCAACAACACCGTATTGACAAAAGGGTTCCATGTGTGTGCTTCTCTATACATTAGAACTTAGAACGCTTTCCCATATACCCCTTGTAAAGGACTTGTAAGGGTAATAGGACAAGTGGAATTGTTGTGCTTAATCAGTAGAGATATTTCGGCTCAAGGAAATTGTAACTGAATTTAAATTTCCAAAAGTTAGCGATCAATGGACTGAATTTAAATTTTCAAAAGTTAGCGATCAATGGACTGAATTTAAATTTCCAAAAGTTAGCGATCATTGGACTGAATTTAAATTTCCAAAAGTTAGCGAACAATGGACGTGTTAAGGGTAGTGATCGTAGTTGTGGAAATGGTGACACTGGCAAAAAAAATCAATGGCTGGCCTAATGACTTCATCTATTGTAAACTATTTTTAATGATATGTTTTCAATTTTGCTGTGATTAAGGATGTGTCTTACAGGAAATAATGGTACATTGTGTATGTATTAACAGACTTAAAATCCTTCAAAGTACCATCTAATTAAAACTCAAGGATGAGAGCTTGGTGTTGGTGTAGGTTAAAATTATCATATTTCTAGTTATTAACCCTATGTTGAATTTTGTTGTTATAAGGTGTTTTAATACAAATTGATAATTGCACCCCCATATAAACCGAATCCTTTGTGTAAAACGTATGTGGCGTCCTGACTTAATTCTGGTTTTTATTCCCATATATATAGACATTTCCAATTAATTCATAGGTGTATATGATGGTATCTGTATAACATGAATCAGCCATTTTAGAGCTAAATAAATGATTGCTCTAAAAACATAGCTATTAAAACAGTGGTCTGATATGTGCACATAGGGACTTCAATATGATTTGTTAATTTTGTGGACAGAAAAAGGAACCATTTTATAACTGGAATCATTCGTATTTGTGGAGCCACTTACTTTTTAGCCGGATTTTTTTTCGAAGAAAATTTCGGCTTATAGATTGGTGAATCCGTCCGGGTGGGCAGTCGGGCGGGCTTCCGGCGTCGTAAACAACTTCTAAAATAACTTTTTCATTAGTCAACCGATTTACTTCATACTCACACAAATTGTTGCTTAGGTCATGACCTTTCACAAACATGCAACATTATGACCTTGACCTTCAAATTATCTTGACATTTAACATTGTTCTTTAACTATTTGAGTTAAAACTTTTGTTTTACAGTTATAACCTTTTCATTAGTAACAGATTTACTTCATACTCACACACAATGTTGCTTTGGTCAAGACCTTTACACTGATATGTCACATTGTGACCTTCAAATGGTAGGGAAACATTTATTTGTGTTGAAAAATAAGAAAAAAAAAATATATAAATCCGGCTTTAATGCGGGATCCACATTTCCCTCTTGTTGTGTGTTAAGTTGATCAGCTAAACCACGCATTTTAATGTCAACAAGTTGATATATGTCTAGTACTGTCTGTTTGTATGTATGTCTGAGTCCACTTATTAATGTATCGATTAATGAAAATATCAATTTTAGAAAAAAATACATAAAATTTTGAGTCCACGACAATTAATGATTTTACAGTGTATCATAATAAAAAGCTGTTTGTACTCAGTGAAATGTTGAAAATCACACAACTGCATGGCTAAACATCCATAAACGTCCACAGCAATTACACTTAACAAACGGTGCACATTACATGTATATCAAGTGAACAAAAAATGCACCTGATGTGAACAATTCGAGGGGTGGATGCGAACAGGTTCTATCTGCTTCTTTATTCAATATCCCATAGAACCACTTTGTCTTCACCTCTAGATTTGTAATTCTAAAGGTCCAGCACTGGCTTAAACTATACTTTGTAAATGTTGAAATTTAATGTTGTGCACAGCTTCATCTATACCCAAGTTTAGAAACACAGAAAGGTCTACTGTACTTTCAATATCTACTACATGTTTTCGTTTTAGAAATGTTCTACCTTTTCAGCTTGTTTGTTGAATTTCTTTTGTGACTTTTACCAACTTTTTTAGGTCAACTTTGTAGGTTTTTAGTGAAGGTTTAGAGAACAATAATAAAGTTTTCTCTGACATCATGTGTATAAATAGGTCGCTTTGACTACCACTGCGAGAAGTCCAGGGTCTCGTGGGGTTGTGTTTTGACCGTGTATAGCCTTGAGGAGGCGAAGCGAGTCTGCATGGAGGACACAAAGTGTGAAGCTTTTGTCGTGTTCTCCCAGCATCCAGAAACGGACGGTAAACAAATAAAACTTTACAAAACCATAGCTGCACTGTGATGGCATCCTTTATATATCACCAAACTGGCTGTATTCACAATTCCCCACAATTCAAGGGTAGCAACTATGTATAGTGTTCACACATTTCCTAAGAGTTCTCCCCCTTTTGGGTCATAAATCTTTTTCATAAAATGAAAAATAGTATATTTTTAACGTATTTTATGTCAATTGTAATGTACACACAATGATGTTGTTAATAGAATTATGAATGAAATCCAGGAGTAATAATACAAAGAAGATGTTTTATATGGGAAAGAACTCTTACACATT
>ENA-OREC01000877-OREC01000877.1-marine-metagenome-genome-assembly--contig:-NODE-877-length-13626-cov-13.316924_pt1 | contig 13626 bp, 9 predicted proteins | sample MGYA00248626_ERZ508543 | MGnify/ENA primary metagenome ERZ508543 (study PRJEB26211, sample SAMN05518279) | marine metagenome | isolation source: Puget Sound, Washington, USA | host: Bankia setacea... | reverse complement strand
CCCCGTGAAAAATCCTGGAACCACCCCTGTGTTGTATTGCTTCTATGGTTCATTAGTCTTCCTTACTACAGCTGGGTCCAGGGACAAATACAATGTCTGCACAACTATATCTCCAGGCTCTGGTTCTGGTGGTAGTGGACATGTCTGGACCTCAAAATTGTCACATGATGGATCCCTGTCTGCACCTTAAACAAATCAAATGGATACACCGAATTATTACATACGTCAGTGTGTGTCTTTGTTCTTTTCTCATTAGAGTGGCTTTTCCAAGATTTGTCAACAAGGAGGCTAGTCCCCGTACATACATAAGAAACTCAAAGTTTATGAGGACGTCGTACAAATAATCAACGTGCGTTACACTTTATGAACCCTAATCGTTTTGACTTTATTAAAAAATGTTAATTCAATATGAACATGTCATTCGTTTGAAATTAGCTAAAGTTAATAAATATACTGTATCGTGTCTATTTAGTGCGATAACAAACTCACCTGGTCGTGATTTAAACAGAACTCTGCAATTTAACGTTGATGACATTTTTCTACAATAAAAAGCTGGGCTAAAACGCAGACCAATGAAGTAAAAAGAGACGGTAAAATAATGATGTTGCCTAAAGATTGCGTCAATCGAGTCAGCGTTTTAGCCTAACATCGTGAACTTTTTATTTGATGAAAACATTCGAGCCATTCCGATTGTTTATATAATGGCTACTGAAACAATAAATGGCAAAGTTGTAAAAGTAACGGTGCATCTGCGTGATACGTCAGCTAAAGTTTTATATGACAATGTTAAAGCAAACGATAGCAGTAGGTCAGATCTAAAGTCATTGTCACAGTCGCTGTTGAACATGCAGGCAAAGTTGAACACGTTCCTAACCGGCATTGTTGAGCAGGGAAGGGAAAGCACTCCGGACGTAAACAATGGAATAGACGGTAAAAATGCAAACAGTTAAAGGATATGTCATTTCTAGTTTGGATTGATGTAGACATTGTGACATTTGTTAACCGCACTAAGTTGTAATTGAACTGAGCCATATCATAGCATACTGTATAATTCATGCAAACATGCTGAGGTTCTCAAATCAAGTTTATACTGTACAATTAATAAAATTTTGACATCTTGTGAGCAAGATTAGATTAAGAAAATTGAATTTTCATTGGTTCATCTTATTTCTTTTTCCTCGTTTTCTTACAAAGGCCTGTGTTTAAAAATAATGCTCCGCATACAACTTATATTAATGTAACGCGTGAAAAGTTGTGGCTTTCGCTGACCTTATGAACTCTACCACTGAGCTACCGAGCCACACAGTCATCTCACCAACAATGTTTCACCATAAATCTACCCGGGTTTCATTAATTTAAGGAATAACTTGTGACTTCAAACAAATATTTACAAGAAGGCCACAACCTCTGAGTTTGTGTAAATACCCAAATCTAAAGTACTCCCTATTTTATGAACTGCCAGTCTTTAACCTACTTATGGCTGGAGTGAAATAATTAAATGACTCCTATGTATGTATATTGTTTAAGAACTATTCTCCAGAGGAATAATTTGTATAAAGCAGTATGTGTATTGATTGTTCACTTTGTTTCACAGAGAATGATGATGATGAAGAAGAGAGTGAAGATGATGCTGACGAACCACCAGAAAAGCAACAAAAGAGATGATAAAAGTTTACAGTTATCCTGAGACAGATGAATGGGACTTCTAACCACTAAGGCAGCAGACATTGTCTTCCCTTTCAAACTAACTGTTAAAAATGCATATTGGTTTAATTACCATAATATAGATATCCACTGTTGTGATATTTGACTGCTCAGGAAAGGGATCTGTTGAATACTGAGAACATATTGTAGGTGTAACCAGTCCTCTAATGCCAGATATATTGTACAAGAGAACGTATTTCAACAGCAGTCTTTTATCATTGTGTAAGCAATATTTTCATAGGTTTATATTACTTATTTCATCTGTGTGTACCATACGTAGATGTCCAAAATTGAGGCTATCTATTATTTGTTTTCATTATATTCTGGTTGCTTTTGTTGTTGTAGCTTTTTTGTCTTGTGCTGTATCTTTATACACTGTTATTCTTTTAAAACAATTCTTGCATTCCATTCACATAAAAATGTGTTTGACTGTTTTTTATTATGCAACTGCCAGATTACATCGTTTTGATAGATAATACTTACATGTCAAATTGTTCAATACGCATATTTTTTTTACAAATCCTGTGGTTAATTGACACATTTAGTTCAAGTGTTCGTCTTTTACTCGTTTGAAATGGAAACAAGTGGTTTTAGAATTGTTTAGTCAATATGTTGTTTCAAATAAAAAGATTGGCATGGAACTATTTTCCGTATACATGTATATAACAATGTAGTTTTTACAGATAAAAGTTGAAACAATTTTGTATCGTATTACATTGCTTTTCAACTATACTGAAGCAAACTCCCAACACAACACGGATTTTGTCATACATTTTTTTGTTTTTATATTTATCAAAATATTTTTCTTTTCGACAATAATTAAAATTTTACTGCGCTGACGAGCACGGGCCTTTTAGACAAAAACAGGAAATCATGTTGCACGTGGAATTGGTTGGTTTTATATGGTAACTATGTGTGTCATTCAACTGTCCATTGGTTGTCATTAGACAATGCAATCATAAAAATAATTATTTATTCTTTAAAAATACCAAAATTTGATGTTGAAATACGCGGACGAGCAAATGGACATTTTTCGATCATCAAGATTGTGGGAGAAATATCACCAACAATGTAAGATGATGAATGTGCATATAATCCACTTGCGACATTACTTAAATAAACGTAGAAGGGCTTTCCCTGTATTGATCAACAGATATGGTACTGATATGACGTCAACAGTCATTTTGCATAAAACAAAACACAGATAACTAGCGTGAATAAATTGAATTAAATTGTAATGGTTAAAAATACGAATCAGAATGTGTAAATTACAGTTTGGGTGGTATATTCCTTGTTTTGCTGTCATAAATGCGCACGTTGGTCACATCCGATAGTGACTTCTAACATTTCATGAAATTGACTTTGCTACCAACGTGCCTTCAGTGCTATTTACCAGAAGTATTTTTGGAAGTTGACTTTATTTGCTGATGCCATTTTATTACAGATATGATTGTATACACATGTCGAGTTTTCTTCAGTATATATTGTCTTTTGTTTATTTCTCTAGTACTTACTATAAATCTTGCACTGAAATTTTCCCTTGTTGCACATAATCATACTGATAATGCAACCTCACTATTTGTAACCTAACCCACCTTATGACCATACTATACAATCTTATTATCTAAATTTATTTTTGCGTTCCACATGATCGGATCTGCGTGGTCATTAGTTTTTTTACATTCCCGCCACAATGTCCTAATGACCTCTGCCGTTGAATAATTTCCATTACTTTTTTTTGTTTTACCTTAATTCTTGAGAAAGAGCCAGTATTTCTCTTAATGTTGAGTGCTAAACTAGGGAACTACTGGTACCATTTTTTTAACGTCTTCTGTATGGAGCGGTCTTTGAATTCAGGACCTGCCGCACTCCACTAGGCCATCGAGGAGGCTGTTGTGCAATCTATATTAAGGTATTAAAGAACAAATATAACTAATTCAGCAGTGTTGAAAATTGGTCATGTTACCAAATGTGTTATGCTCAATTCTAAAACGATCCCATGATTTTCTGTTACTTTAACATTCTGCGTAACTGAATGATATCCTGTCAATATAAGCTTAGTGCATATAAGAGAGGTACAACTGGTCTTGCAGTATTAGAATGAAATTAAAACATCTGTACCCATGTTTTATCGCAGAATAAACTAGAAATGAGTCTGTAGGACACCGATGTCCCCCATAAACTTTGCCAAGAACTATGGTTATGCAATCATGTAAAAGATTCACTTTTAATTTTCTCACATAAATGCGCATCACCTGATGGAATGTTGATAATGATGAATTTTGAAAAACTGACAAAAGTCCCATAACTCATGTAAAACTTGCAGCATCGCAAAATCCATCAAAGAGTGTAGGAGGAGTTGCACACACAAGATTTTGGGACGTACATACGGAATACGGAGAACTGCAAATCCTTCTCCTATACAGTGGCTTGTTATTGTCTTATGTCACAATGTTGTCAAGCATTCTTGGATTTTGGTTCAATTATTGACACTCTACAACTAAACACACCACAAGATTCTATACAATGTTCTACATTTTATTTCATGTTGTTGATGCTGACACAAAAACTAATTACACATACCCCTACTGAACACATGTGTCCTTCACTTTACCTTATGTACAGACAACAGGAGTCTAAATGTTTTGCTGTAGTATAAACCATTCTTAAAATACAGTTTCAAATAACAAAATCTAAATACTGCATTTGTCTAATCAACTCAATTATTCATGCAGGTGTTATAGAAACTCCAGAGAGAAACTGATATTTTCACTGTAAAATTATCCAGGTTTTCTGAATAATTATTACTTTTTCATATTTGACACAAACCCATTAAAATAGCACGTGTTCAATATATTCATGTAGCTGTGCACAAGGTAAAGTGTAGTATGCAGAACAAAACACCACAAGATTCAGGTGGTACCATAGCAGTTGCCAGACAGGTGTATGAGTTCAACATATAGAATTAAATGTAGCTGAATAATGTCAAGGAAAGAGTTGTCCAAACAATTTGAAACAGAAATGTTACGTTGGCAGCGTATATGTGGAAAATGATTTAACAATATCCAAATTTCTTTTCAGCATGCAGTTATAGGGCAACAAGATTTCCCTGAAGTTGAAATATTTAAACATTTCTATTGCATGTGCATTTTTCAATCAATCAATCCAGTTACTGTGCAGGCAAGCCAACACTCCACACAATCTGTGGAAACATTGTATAACACTACATGATGCTATATGACACGGCAAAGAAATATGCTTCAATTCAGATTGTCTTCAATATGTAAACTGCTTTTCAAACAGGAAGCATTATGAATCAACCCTACCAGTTTGGCCCTCATACATGTAGAATGTCTCTTATACTGGTCACTTACACAAACTTGTATAACTTTCTTAATTTTCTGTTTCGACTAAATTTCACAGGAGTATACTTGTTCATACTACAAATAGACATTTTCACATAATCAACTAAAATGCTGATTAGCAAGTCTTTAAGTAATTAAATCAAGAACTTCACACTTATTATTGAATTTGCTGTGCCTTGTTTCGATAAAGAAATAGCGAAATACTCCTTTTTGAAGATTACCTAGATTACAGTAGAATTTGCAGGCTTCTTAGTGTCTGTCAAGTAAGGGTACATGTGGGTTCTGATAATGTCTGTGTTTTGTCAAGCATCAAAGACTGTTAGACAGCATGTAGAAAATGACATCAAGAATGACGAAATAGAATACATGTTTCTGAGAATGACTCTTAAACAGCATAATGCTTCAAATGATAAACTACATCGTATTGCACCTTTGGTTACCTTAGAAGAAAAATGAATAGGCCTTGACGTAATTAAAAACAAGGTTTCTTTAAGCGAATCATAAATATATCCTGATCTTTAAAATTTGTTTCATGGCCTTAAACTTTGAGGTGAGGTATAAGAAAACCAGGTACAAGTAAACTAGATAAACTGATTACACAAAAGCTCATGCATCACTAAAAACAACAAAATTAATGTATAGTTAAATAGATTTAAATAATGTCAAAAATTGTAAATATAAATTGCAAATGTATTAAACATAAACTGGTTTAAACTGATAAGGAGCAAGACACTAAAAGTGAATTTCTCGGTTGTCGAGTTTGTGCGTGTCTTTCTCATTTACGGTCATCTTAAGTTTGAGTCACAAGAAGGAAGTGTCCTAAGAGAACACAACATCTGTCATGGGGTTTAAGTGATACCCATGTTGTTTTGTGTGTGGAAGAACTCTTGCCACAGACGATGCCAAGGGAGTGACTATAATTATATTCATCAACATTTTCTTTAAAACTGTTGAGCGAAATATGGTTACAATTTTACAAACTTTCACATTGATGTATACCGTAATTGAAATCGATAGTCAAATGTATCACGATGACTTCGTTTCTTTTAAATGTTTCGAGGTTTTGACATGACAATACAAAAACATGTGATAGTAAAATACTTTGTGGAGATCCTGTAATAAATGTAAGTTTGCCTTCACATTGTGACAAACTTGATTGTATGTAGACAGCTGAATGAATATGAAGACTGAAATTTCAAAAAAGTGCAATGATTACCTGTATTGAAGACATACTTTGTGGTACATGTTTTCATATGGGTATCTTATTTAACAAGATTCCCTGTGCTAAACCGGACATGGCGTTAAACTTGCAAGTTTGAAAGCATGTAATGTCAAGGAACAGCTTTAAAAGGAAATAGTTACACCAAATGCACTGGTTACATTATTGATTTCAACAAATTAAATGAACGTTCAATTGACCTTATTTAACCAGTATTTTTTTTCACTTGTATCTTGGTTAGAATATAGTCTAGGTTAAATGTCTACGTTTTTGGCACAGCAAGTCAAATTGTACATTTCACAGGAACCCTAGTTTTAAGGACTTAAATTTGGTGTAGGTTATAAGACAATTGTACAAAGCACAACTAAATAAAAAGCTACAACTAAAACACACACTTAAAAGACAACATGTATTTGTACAACAACTTATTTACAATTGAATCATCTACTATAATCTATCATCAGTCATATAGACTAAGATGAAGACTATATGGTGAGTTTGGTACTTTTACGTGCTTGGTTTTACGAGTAAGTCTTACATATTTACAATTAAAACTAACTACATAGAGAACAATGCTTTCTAAAAGCAACTGATTCAACCAATAAATAAAAAATAATACAAAATACCAATAAAAAGGTGGTACATATAGCAGACAAATAAAAAAGAAACAAACAAAATAAGTTTAAGACACATCAATATGTATAAAAGTTCACTTCAACAACAAAGACAAAATAAAAAAAGTCCTCAACAAAAGTTGTAAATTGCCATTACGTCACTGTCAAGTTTTCTGTAACATAGTTGAAGCATAAGTTAGCATAGTTGTGAGTCCCTGATACATTAGAAATTATGAACAATTTAAATATGTTATCATCTAAGTGAGTATATGATCATTTACAAATGTTGGTGTACATAACAACTGAACCATGCAGCTGTTCTCAAATATTGCAAGAAGTACGGCACAATGAATTATCTCTATATGACCTCCAAATTAAAAAAAATCTGAACCAACTGTCGATTTTTTCTTATATTATATCAATTCAATTAAGAATACACACATCTTAAATAGGGGTTATTAACAGATTTGTAACAGAATATATAATATTCTGCTGTTTTCAAGTACATTGATATTGCTCCCTGTAAAGTCAATGTTGAAATCAGGGCTTTTTTTCATAGAGTTCAGATCATATGACACGATGAATTACACACTCGCTGTATTTCTTGTTCACACATATCAACTGGTATTCAGTATGATAAGTTGATGATTTCATGATTCCTCATCATCCTCCCCTCCTTCATCATCTTCTCCCTCATCATCATCGTCTTCATCATCATCATCATCATCATCACCCTCAAACTCACCATTTCCAGCTAGCTTGGCACGTTTAGCCTGCAATACAAAAGTTTTACAGCAAGCTTGTTATTCAGCTTGAATTTAGCAATAGTACTACTAGCATACTGGCAAATGCCAACTAGATTGGATGACATAGCAAGAAACGTTATTCTATTCACAATGTTAACTACAGTTTCATTAAAGGATTAACTGACATCATTTCTATGATTATAAAATGTAAACATAACAAGACTAAGCTGGACCAAGGTTCCAAATAACACATAAACAACAACTGAATAGGCAAGTTTCACAATAGAATTTCATAGCATGCTAAGAATACGGGAAATTTCAGAACGAGGCGGCCGATGTATTGACCAAATCGCGGACTATAGAAAATGCGCTTGAAAAAAAACGAGCTGCACTTTGGAAATAGTATTTTGAGGAACTTCAAAGTTAAAGAAATTGACACAATGTCATACACTGCGACTCCATTATAACGTGGTCGTCGGGGTCCACGGGAAAAAAACACGACCGTTGTTCAAAATCTTTAACACGACCTCTTTCACAGGTTTTCACATACTTAAACAAATGCCCCATCCATCGTGATTTGGTATGGGACATCAGTCAGTGTATTTAGCTTTATGGTTATAACACACGAACGTTTCATAAATCGCGTTATCAATAGGTTTACGTCCGTAGACTAACTTAGTTGCAATTGATTTACTGCATTTATTTCATTCTGATACCTATGCAAAACATTTTGTTTTGGTGACGAAAACGTGTCTGCATGTAAGTTAGCGTTCTAAAAATAGAAACGGTCTGAGTACAAGCTAGCCCACTGACTTGACAAGCAGACGTTACTGTACTGTAAGGTAAGGGAAGTAGATCTGAGTGAGGTACACGCGTTGTATGATTTTTCATAAACATTAAAAACTTCTATAATGAATCGTTTAAAATATCATTAATATGAAATATAATGCTACAGTAAAGCTTGTGTTTTCTTTTTGCGCTAATGCAAAGTTTAAAGACATCACCTGCATTGTTAACCATCATTATCATGTTTTCCACGTGCCTCGGCGGTTTCATTCTGTAAACAAAAGTTGCTCAATCTTCTTTTAATTACACATGATCCCCGATTACGTAAGCATTGTATATCAAGTGACCCATTGACACCTTCTCGGGGAAGATAAACTGGTGTCAAACTAGGCTAGGAAATACACAGGGAGTACGATTTTCACAGCTTGCATTGTGTATACCGCGATGGTTTTCTGACATTTTCACACACAGTATACTGGAAAAATATTTGGGAGCCACGTGGAGACCGCGTTATAATGGAGCCGCAGTGTATCAAAGAAGAAAGAAATGCCTGTCATCTGTATGTGTTCATATAATTCTAAACAAATATGTTAGAAATATGGCTTAAAGAGTGACCTGTGGTGTAGTGTGTTGTGAAAATGTGTATCTGTTTGAGGACACCTCTTGTCTTCATGGCTAAATTACATACAGTAAACCTGTTTTAAGGTTGAAACAGTAGCCGAATAAGTTGTAAGGAATTAAATGTCCATTCTTTGGATGTATGCCTATCCATATAATATCTGTATGGTATGCAATGTTGTTACAAGACTATATCTCAACTAATTTTGGATGGGCAATATTGTGGTAAATTTAATCCATATTATTGGTGGGATTTTGTATAGCATTGCACAAAATGACCGGTTTTAAATGAATGTTAAACAAATGATTCTGGCATAATGCATTTTCAGATGATGCCCTTCTTGATTGGTGTTTTTATTAAAATCATTCGCATAAAGAAACCATAGACAAAATCACTGATTTTAATCGGATGTTACATAATAACCAATTTTTGAACTAGCACAATGCAGTTCAGACCATGACATTCTGAATTGGTATTCTGTCTTATCACAACCTTTAAGTCAGTGTGAAAGTAGTCATACTAGTAAAGTCTGTAGCTCCTTGCTCCTCAATTAACTTCAAATAAAGAGCATGGCAACAAATATTTTTGGGGACAAAACCTTTGTTATTTCCTTAGAAATCACAATATACAGCCTTCAGATCTTAGTATATAGCTCCCTGATATGCTTATGTGAATGTAAACAGTACAGAGATCACTTACCTCCTCATAACGTTCCAGTTCATCTAAATCATCATCTCCAAAGAGATCGTGTAGGTTTTCTATGACTTGGAAGTTTTGTCTAGTTTCATCATCAATGTCGATACTTCCATCTTGTTCAAGAGATCTGTCAACTAACACTGCTGTCCAACCGGCTTCTCGTGCTGCCTTAGCCTCTGTAAAAAAAACAAAAAACTTCTATGTAGAATAAGAAACAAAACCTTTTATACAACACACTGCCTTTACCATATCTAAACTAAATGTGTAACTTTTTTATCAAGATCTGTATTGGTATGTGCAGGTATGTATAGTCTTAAAAGTGTAAAGCAAAATACAAACACATCAATATGCAGTATGGTGTAGTTAGTAAATTATAAAACTATTAATCCTGCCTTTGAAATTGAATCTGCCTAGTGGAAGAGTGATCGCTTAGAGTGCAGGAGGTCCAGGGTTCAATCCCTGCTAGAGGCCATGTCATACCAAAGATGTTAAAAAAATGGTACCAGTGGTTCCCTTGTTTAGCACTCAACATTAATAGGGACTAAATTCTCAGATTTCTCAAAATTTCAAAATAACACAAATACAATCATTGAGGGCCTTATGGAAGATTGACTATGTCAAATAAGCTCCCTTGTTAAATATTGTCGAAACAAACTGAAAAGCTTCTCACAGTTCTATAGTAAGTACTGCAGAGCAATCAGCTTCCTTTTTTAAATGACTGAATAATGCGGAGGTCGTGGATTCGAGCCCTACCAAAGTCACTCTTGTTTCCTAGAGCAAGAAACTTGATGGTTCCAGGAACAGATTAAAGCGTGATTTCACAATCAAACTAAAATAAATTGAGGGCCTTTTGGAAGATTGAATCAAATGTCAAATAAGCCCTCTCGTTAAATATCGTCAAAACCAAAAATAAACAGAAATATTGTACTATTATTCACGAGTACCTGCTGGACTGTCTGTGAGAAAGAGAAGTTCTTCGGATTCTATGCTACCATTTTCACTATCTTCCGCTATCTTTGTCTTGATATTTTTGTAACTCTGTGCCTCTGTCTTGTTGCCTGATGTGGTGTCAAAGTACCCAGAAAATATCTGCAATCAAAATGAATGTGTTTACAGCATGCAAAAATAATTTACTGACTGAAATACAACTGGAAAGGAATATATGATATGAATAGCCTGACAAAGGTGTCAACTGGATGCACATACCAGAAGAGGAGGCATGACTAGTACAGAAGGATTTTTTTCTAAAAGGAGCGGCGTGGCGCAGTGGGTTGCACATCTTGGCTTGTTATGAGGAGCTTGTGGGATCGAGCCCCATCAAAGGCCCCCGTTGTTTCCTTGAGCAAGAAACTTTACCCTTATTGCTTAGTACTGCTTGGTTCCAGGAACGGATTCAAGCGTGATTTCACAATCAAACTAAAATAAATTGAGTGCCTTATGGAAGATTGACTTAAGATGTCAAATAAACGCCCTCGTTAATATCATCAAAACCAAAACTTGTTAGTATTTAAACTTTTTGTTTTTACCTCGGACAAATCCCCATCTGTTGAATTACTGACTAGCAATTTCTGAGCTTCTACACTTCCTGATGAGAAGATATAGATGTTGAAATCTTCTTCGCAAAGCTGCTGCAACACAGGGCCAACATCCTCAAACAATCTGTAAAGACGGTGACAGTATGATAAAAAACAATGTTGACACAAACCAAAACAAATGGTGTATTCTATAACAAACAAGTTTCATGCAACATTACAGCTGAAACTAGAATGGTGAACAGCTGAAACTAGAACGGTGAACAGCTGAAACTAGAACGGTGAACAGCTGAAACTAGAACGGTGAGCCAAAACACAAAGGATACCCACCATCCTGCACAAAGAATTATCTCCCTTGATATTCTTTCGGACCAGGATTATATTCCTTCATGCACATCCTCATATTTTTTACTGCAACTGTGTAAAGTTATACCAGTATCAGTTGATCAATTTCAGAGGGGTTGAGCTTAGGAGAAATGCTGACAGTAGGACGTCCAGGTTCCTACATGTATATACCCCACGCAAAAAAACACTACACTGCAACTCCATTATAACGTGGTCGTCGGGAAAAAAACCCACTTATAACGGACCGCGTTATATACACAAAATCTTTAACGCGGTCTCTTTCACATACGTAAACAAATGCCTCACCCACCGTCATTTGGTATGGGACATCAGTCAGTGTATTTAGTTGTATGGTTATAACACACAAACTTTTCATAAAGCACGGTATCAATAGGTGTATGTTGGTAGAATAATTGAGTTGCAATTGATTTACTGTATTTATTTCATTCCGATATGTATGTAAAATGGTTTGTTTTGGTGACGAAAACGCATCTGCATGTACGTTAGCGTTCTAAAAATAGAAACAGTCCGAGTACAAGCTAGCAGACTCCATTGACAAGCAGAAGTTACTGTACTGTACGGGAAGTAGATCTGCGTTTAGTTAGGTACACGCGTTGTAAGATTTTTCATAAACTTGCATTAAAAACTTCTATGAATCGTTTAAAGTATCACTGATATGAAATATAATGCGCACTGGAAAAATATTTGGGACCCACAAGGAAACCGCTAAATATGTAGTAGTGTAAACCTAGAAATATCTTAAATATACATCTATGAGAGACATACAGGGTTCAAAAACCAGTCAAGGACCGCATCATACCAAAGACGTTATAAATCGGTACCAGTGTTTCTCTTGCTTAGCACTGAATATTGAAAGGGAAACACTGACTCTTTCTAAAAAAATAGATAAATAAATAAAATATTATTTGAGGGCCTTATGGAAGATTGACTCATGTTAAATAAGCTCCCTCATTAAATATAGTCAAAACAAACAAATACAGGAAAGAGGGTGTTTAAACCAGTTCAAATTGGACATTCCCTGCCAGTAAAAAGTATCTACACTCACCCAAAATGAAACCTTTACACTGTTTATAATGGGATTTACTATACCTGAAATAAAAACACCTGTACCTCCCAATCCAGGAAATGAAATTCACTCATGTGTAGGGATGTTAAACTTTATCAGTTGGATAGTAAGTTTTTAAAAAAAATATCCAAAAAAGCATCTTTCTGATTTAAAGTCATGAATTCCTCTATATATTCAATAGAAAGGGAGGTAATAAAATAATTTGAATCTTTAGTCTCAAATCTAGCTTTTGCATTGTGGTTTCATAAAAAAACTGTTTTAGTTTTAACATAAGTTTTTCTCAAATGGCAGCAAAAAGAACATTTGGTCCTTACAATCAATTGAGTTTTTGATGAACTGTCTGTGTTTACTAAGAGTTATCGTCCTGTTATGCATGACAAATGGCTTTTAATTTAAGGCACATCATGGCCTTTGTTATGTGTCCTATTTTATAGAGGCAGAGTGAAATACATTGATTTATTATTGTGTTAGTTATTTGTATCATAAAAGTGTAAAGTTTTCATTTTGGCTCTGTATATATAAACACTTACTCTCCCTCCACTTTCTTGGTCTTGTACGCTTCGCGCCACATGTGACCTTGCAGTGCTTTCAGCTCGGTTGATTTTCTATTAGCAGCCATTTGTGCTTTAACATTTTCTACAACAGCTTTTACAATAGCGTCTTTGTTGTCATCAACTTTAGCAGGGATCTCTACCACATCTGCACCACCTTCTTTGTCTTTTGTAGCCTGAAACACAATACCAGGTTTGTTTTAAAGTAATACTATGCGCATCTGAATACATTTGTTCAATCGTACGATATTGCTTCAGAAGTTTTAAACAACTTTAAAAAGATCAATTACATGTATTAACCGATGCGAACGTCCTTGTTTTAATAGATACAGACCAACGCATTTTTGTTAACGGACGCTTTT
>ENA-OREC01000876-OREC01000876.1-marine-metagenome-genome-assembly--contig:-NODE-876-length-13630-cov-14.199956_pt1 | contig 13630 bp, 3 predicted proteins | sample MGYA00248626_ERZ508543 | MGnify/ENA primary metagenome ERZ508543 (study PRJEB26211, sample SAMN05518279) | marine metagenome | isolation source: Puget Sound, Washington, USA | host: Bankia setacea... | reverse complement strand
AGCAAACATATTATATGTATGAAAACAAAAATCAACATTGTAGTTGATTTGAGTTCAGTTGACAAAATAGACACGCGACAATTTTTGTATAATAGAAAAATTTGTCGGTGGTAGCTTTTCGATGTGCTACTGGTCAACTTGTCTTTTAATTCACTTAAAGTAATTATTTTTGAGGTTTGGCAATTAAAAGTCAGTAAATATATCATAAAAAATATTAGTGCGACATTTGCAAATGCAAAGTAGCCGTAAACAAACCCATTTCATGCCCAGCAGTTACCCTTTATCTGCACCTTTTGGTTTATTGATTGTTGCCGATCTTGCACTGATTTGAATTAATGATGACACCATGACCCCTACAGAGAATGTACACTGCAGGCCTATGATATACAGTGTGTCATAAAGTGGGAGATCATATATACAACCGGCCATCAGTTGGTGGGGCAACTGTAGGAACTTGTGGCATAGTTGTCTCAAGTGATATTAACAGCAACAGGAACAGATAATTGAAATGTATTGAAAGTATTTTGTTGTTATATTTCAATAAGAATCGTATATAAATGGCATCACTCCCGCATCAGTCAAACCGGAACTACCCAGACAGCAGGTGTGCAAAATAAGGGAGGTAATTTTATAGGACAACTCTGTATATCGGTAGTCCCCCATTGATCATCTGTACCCTGTTGTAACTTACCCACATTTCTGTTTGTTTACAGTCAGAAGGAATGTAGACGTTACAACTTTGGCTACAATCCTGATCGGTCTGACATCCGTCTTGAAGTGACAGGGGGTCACTCCCCAATTGTCAACAGTAATGTCACTGCAAGGATGGCATTTTCTCCAGCTGCTGGAAACAACCAGGAACAGCCTCTTGTCAACCAACCTGATGTGTGGGGACCAATCTTCAGAAACAGAGCAAGCTTTTTGGAAATGCATGTTGCTTAAATATGAAAGGTGTTTGATCTCTGCTGATGCAATGTTTTCCATTGCTGTGCTTTCCACTGCTGCTTGACACACAGTGAATATAGAGCATAGATATATACTCACATGCTTATTTCTTTAGTCCTTACCCCCTAAAGCTCTCATGTGTAAATAGTTTACTCTTTAGTTAACATAATCATGGAATAGGGCATTTTGAACGTTGTATTTTATACTCTTAACAATATTGCAACTTTAACTTACTTAAGAGAACATTTGTTTCAGATCATTTTACATTAAAAAATTGAGAAAACAAAATGTTAAAAACATAGCGATGATGGCATATAACTAGTTGTGTTGATAACATGATTTATTGAAGCTTCTATGAAGTTTTAACTGTAGATAGTCATACAAATACATGTAATCTGTGAATGTAGCCTATAAAAGAGTGCTATGTACTTGAATAGCTTTAAGTTCTATGAAAAGTGGACAATTTGTTCTCACAGAGGCTTTTGTAAGATGAATTAAAATTAAAAATTATAATTGTCTGCTTAGGGAACGCACTGTTTCTTATATCTTTTAAGGTGTTCTTTAGAGGCAACTCTCTTTTACAAACTTCAGAGATAGGAAAAAGTGGCTTCAGTGCTTATTCTTGAATTCCCAATCTGAAATTATTTAGCCTTAAGACTTAAGATATTTTGACATTGCAGATTACAACTTTTATTTGTATACCAAGTTTTTCCCTTGGTACCCCTTACACAGGTGCTATAAACAAGTCATTTGTATAAACACTCATTTTTAAACCATGTGTTGCATTTTAAGTGTGAGCCTTTTTTCCCCAAAACATCGATCAGCAAAAACAAAACAAATTCAACCGGTGGGTCTTTTGTGCCAGAAAGTTTATTTGTGTTCAGTTTTGAGTTTGTTGTTCAATTTTCATGATTCATACAAAGGTAATGTATTCAGGCTTGTGTTAATACTTTGCAGGTGTAAGAAATTCTGTTTCAAATTCTTCATCCAAAATATGAGGCAATAAAAGCACACTAAAGATTGCATCAAGTGGTCCTGGACTTCAATTTCATCCACATAAGAATACTTATATCACTTTCTCATATGTACATTTAGATCTCAGTTAAATCATTGATAACTATCAGGCTATGAATCTCATTCTGTTTCATTATTACTTGTTTTTCATTTGATTTATTTTTACCCATATTTATTGAGACATTATTGTTAATAGGTTTATGAGAGTACATTTTATGCTGTGCTCTATAATTTCTTGTTAAAAATGTTCAATTTCTCATCTGAAAATGTCGCTAAACTTCAGTGGTTGACGATTAGCTTTCTTTGTTAACAAACATGTTTTAGTTTAAAGAGCCCTTTACGAATCCAAAGTTAATAATGATTTTGTGTTTCTAAACTTTGTTTAAAGTCATTCCATTAATTTTGTCACATTTGTTGATTTCAAAAAGTAATCTGTATCAATATGTTGTAATCACTTGCTAAACAGTGATGTTACGTGAGATAGTATTGTTTTATCATTCATGTACCTTTTATTATAGCATTTATATGCCCATTGTTGCACATAAAATGATAAATAAAAAATATATATAAACACCATTGCTTTGTGTATAGCTTGATTTACTGATAAATATTACAGTGGGACCTCGCACACTGAAACCTGGATTAACATTCTCCTAACTGTTTGCTAGATGGTGTTGGTCTGGTCCCAAGGGCGTACAGTTCGGCAAGTGTATCACTGTATACATATTTGATATTGAGTCTTCATCAAATATTAACACTAATGAAATAAGTTTAAACTGTTTAAAGCTGGACTTTTGCTCAAAAACAAACATTTACATATTCAGCTCAGCCGTTCTTCATAGCCACATGGTACTTAAGAAAATATGCCCTTGTGGAATATATAGTGAACTGAACTCGATCTTATAGCCTAGTAATCATATACTGAGATTGTCCTAAATTATTGTTTTAGTTATAAATGATTTTTGGTACTTGCTGGCAATTTAAAACTAGGAAAACCAATGTGTTGTTTATTCCTTCAAATTCGAAACAAATTCCTTCGTTTATTTATTATGATATATGTATTCTAATTTAAAAAAACAAACTTTTTAGGATATTAATTAATTGGGAAAGGCCAACTTTAAGAGATGTTTGAATGCTTTTTGGACAAGTTACAGAAATGTTTGAAATGACAATGAGTGTAAGATTCTCTAACAGACAACTACTGCACAAAGATCCGCTGCTGGACATGCTTCACGCGTTTCCCGCTTCTGCGTTTAAATTAAAAATAAAATGTGTGGAATATTAAAGTATTCAAATTGGTTCTAGAACATTGAAAAATATGTTGCGCATATTGTGGTGAATCAAATGTGTAATATTGTAACTTGTTTGGTGAAAGCATTTCTTGTGTACAATGCTAGTACTGTAAAACGTGAATGATACAAGGTTTTTACTTCACGTTAACAAATACACAACTAACAAACAGTCTGGAGCAATAGTAACTAGCCCTGTAACTGGAATGTCACATTGGACTATGAAGCTGGATTTCATCAACGTCGTATACTACAGATACTGCACAATGCTTCTTTACATACAATGTATAAAGAAAGTGTAAAAGATGAAAATACTGTGGTTGCCGATGATATCATGTCGATAGTAAAAGACACAAACTTAATAGTTATACACATGTAAAGGTTATATTTCAAATGTTTGAAGTTGCAATTGGTAACGGACAAGAAGTACCAGTATAATGCATCTTTGTGGGTAAAGAATAGATACAAAATTTTAAGACAAAACAATAGCTTCAAATTAAGTATGGAAAGAGCTACTTTGATTTCTTTAGGAATATTTCCGTTTTCTTGGTGCAGCTGTAAGAGTTATTATCTACAGTGAAACCAATCAAAGAGAACACACCGTCATTAATAAGACACAACATTTTATTTCTTTTTTCAGAACATTTTTTTTCTGTAAACAAAAATATACATAATATGAAAATCTACAATTTACATTCGATTCTGCGTGTACTATGTTAAAAAAGTTGCTAGTTCTATTTTGTTTATTTTTTACAGCAAATGTGTTTAAATCGTAAATCATAATACATTTGGAACCAAAAATCTTTATATACAAACAAGAAATGATATGAACATAAAAAGGTCATTTATAAATACTTCTCCATTTGCATGTTACAACCGTATATAGTTTCACTACTGTAAGTTACATTCACTGATTTCAAATTGTTTAAAGGTTTATATATTTTAAAACCAATATCGAAGGAACCATTCATTATGTCTGCTAAGTACACTGGTGGTTAACATATTATACAGTAGTATCTTACAGTTGCCAACACAAGTTTACTACAAGTTGCAAGCCCAAGCAGTGTTATCCAAATATCACCAAAAGTTGTTTCAGTCTGCAATTTGCACTTTGTTATATCTTTAATAAGAATTAAACATGCTTACTTCTTGACTTTTTAACAAATAATTTAAAAAGGTTTAATTTTACACATTTCGGGAAGTCTGACTGACAGAATACAAACAAGAAACTCGGCGAAAAAATCAACCATATTTTTCTTATATTAGATCAAGTCATTTATCAAAGTACTTTAACTGAATATTGGAAATAAAAGTCTCCACATTAGAACTGACTGTATGGCCAGGTAAAGCAACTGACCTCTTAAAATATGTACAAAAGGGAATTATGAAAGTCTTAGTTTTCAAGAGAAACAACTATGTGAGTGATATCTGAAAAAAGAGATTGCCTCCCAAACACAAAATAGTAAAATGTATGCCATGTATTTTTAAAGTTTAAAATAATCAAACAAAGTACAAGTCATGGTTTGCACCAACAACACTTTATGTTCATACACAGATTTGTTTCAATAAATTATCTCAACCTCGAAATGCATATCCTTGTATGAGTTTTACTTGGTATTCTTTTTTTGGTAGACAGTTCTGACTGTGAAACGCTAGCATGGCATCAATCGATGGGAAATACTGCTCCTTGTTTAAAGTCACTTTGCCATTCTGAAACAGGTAAATAGGACATTCACAACATTCAGTTTCAACACTACTTTAAGCTCTGAACTTACGAGTAGTCACTCATAAACACATTTAGCTATACATGTACATACTTTGGTTGAAAAAGCTAATAATACCCTAGTGTCAAACCTCTAGCCAAATACAACCTCTGTGAAAAGTGGTCTCTTTTGATAGAGGGGACTTTGTAGGCAGGTTAAAATGCATTGAAAATTGACTCCGTGGATACAGTAGAGTGGTCTCTGAAGTGAGATCTCTCTTTAACAGGTGGTCGATCTTAATAAGACAGAATTCCCTATTTTTGAAAGTTTAAGTTTGTAAGAGTTTGCTCCATTGTTTATAGGTAATTCTACAATATGTATTTAGTGAAAATGTTTTAAAATTGTGTTTTTCTTTAATATCAGGGACAATAATATATTTCAATGTTTACATAACATTAGATTTTCCTATAACATATAGAAATGCTTCAGTGCATTGTCAATCAGATTGCTACATAAAACAGTAAACATGTCAGTTTTCGTTGTTAATAGTAATGAAAATACCTACCCAAAAGGGAGAGCACTCATGCAAATGTACTTAGTTGTCCCTTTATCAAAAAGAGGGAATTTACTTAAAGAAAAGACAAATCCATTTATTGTTTGCAACTTTACAACTTTGAAATTCAAAACCTACCCCAACATCCTCAAATATTTGGAATTCTTTGCTCCCCTGGCCTGTTACCACACAAAGTACCTACATAGAAGGAGAACAAACATCAGCATTGACAGTATCTCATGAGCTATGTATTACTTGTAGTTAATGTTTTATTATCAAACAGCATTGTATAACTAGAAAACTTAAACCATACACAGTCACATGGGTTGAAGGTATAATCATGCTCATTTAATCATTTTACAAAACAAAAATTACTCTCAAGTATTTTATATAATGTGTATGGTTTAATTATTGATAGCAAATACCAGTAGAAAGACGATGTCAAGGCTTATGTATTTGATTAAATATAATAAATTTAAAAAAATCATTATTCTGTCATAAAATGTCTTTGTAGCATTGTTGCCTTATTTCTAAACTCCCATAAGTCGATTTTTGGCAGTTTTGAGAATTAGGTATGATTAACCAGAGTCGTCTTTTCAAGCTCTTTCCATTGGTGCTAAACACATGTTTCTAGAACGCTATTGTTGAATTTTTAAAAAAATAAGTAAACAACGATATGGGTTCTCGGAAATAAGGTGGCCATACTGTAACACTACTACACTTCCTATGTAAAATGTCCACACAGTCTTTAATGATAATCTGGTGTCGTTGATATATGGAGAAGACTTATAATGTGTTAGAATTAAACAATTATTGTTTCGTTCTGGCATATAAATGGTGGTAAAAAAACCCAGATAATTTACTTACAAAATTTACGTTATTTCCATTCCGTATTAGAAATGTACCCATATATCTGTTGTTTAGAAGTCTGAAAAAAAATATAAAAAATATTGCAGACATAAATACAAGATTTGCAGATACCTCTTAAAGTTTATTAAAAGACGAAACATATTGACTATTTGAATATATACGTTGTTAACAAGGCAGTTCAAAGGACGGCTATATCCCCCGCCGTTGTTTTTTTAGAACATTTTGTTTTTCTCTCAACCTTACTGGTACGTTGAACCTGACCAAAAGTGTAACCTACCACTGGTCAAGAATGGGAAAATAGGAAATACAAGTTGTTTGATAGGTAACCTAAATATTCTTGGATAAATGAACATGTTATAGAGTGATATTTGTTAAAGTTATTCAGATTGTGTGTAGTGTAGGTAAGATCAATGTCAATGTTATTTTGGCTAAAAAAAGAAGAAAAATGAGTCCTTGATTTGTAACATCTGACAATGTCTTGTGTGGCGCTAATGGCGCGAATATTAAGAGCAATGCTAATACCCGTGTTCCTCAATATTAATGACGGAACCGGCCGAGCTTGGGCCAGTATATAAGGAGTCGTATACATTGACCAGGCGCATTCATGTTATACTAACTTTCGATGTTCATTCCCAAATTATACTGAAATTATATAGATGAAAGTTATTGCGTTAAAGACAAATTAAAACTATGTTTCAACCATTTACAGAGTTCTCGCTTCTTTGAATATCTAATTAGCATGACAACAATACAATTACAAATTAAACTGTGGAATAGAATAGACTTTTATTCAGTCAAATAAGTGCGAACAATAACTACGCCACAACCTTGACCTTTGCGGAATGGATCCGGGTCAAGGTCACTACACATTATCTTAATGACGACAACATGTGTACAAAGTTAGATGGTAATCCATCAATGCATACGTAAGTTATAGCGCGGACACGAGCATGTGTACTCTGATCTTTAAATGTCTCGTTTGACGTTGACCTTTGAGGTGTGGATCCGGGTCAAGGTCACTGCACATCGTCTCAATGAGGACACCATTTGTACCAAGTTAGATGGTAATCAATCAATGCATACCTAAGTTAAAGCGCAGCAACGAGCATGTGTACTCTGACCTTTAAATGTATCCTGTGACCTTGACTTCTGAGGTATAGATCCAGGTCAAGGTCACTCACATCGTCTCAATGAGGACAGCATGTTTACCAAGTAAGATGGTAATCCATCCATGCATATGTACGTTATAGCGCAGCAACGAGCATGTGTACTCTGACCTTTAAAAGTCTTGTGTGACCTTGATCTTTGAGGTGTGTATTCGGGTCATGGTCATTGCACATCGTCTCAATGAACGTTTGTACCAAGTTAGATGGTAATCCATGAATGCATACGTAAGTTATAGCGCTGACACGAAGTGTTACGGAAGGACGAACCGACGGACATACTGACGGACGGACAAAGTGCATTCCTATAATCCCCTCCCCACTCCATGGCGGTGGATTAATACATTGACTGGTGAATAATTTAGCCATTACCTATTTCTTATACACCATCAAATTGTTTAGCCATGAGGAAAATGACTTTAAAAGAAAATGGTACAAGAAAAGATTCCCAATATCTATGCAGACTTCCATATTAATAGTTGAAGACTGACAATGGGCTATTGGCTGCAATGATGTTGTCTACAGAAAATCAATATATAAGGCTATTATAAATCAATACAGAGTATTTTGCATTTAATATATTCTTATAAATAAACATGTTTGTAAGGTTTGTACAGCAATTAATCATGGTTACCTTTTCGCTTCCTCGCGATCTTTGCTGTCCAGATAATAGTCTTTTTTATTGAAAATCTACAAAGATAAAAGACAGATTATTATGCAAATAAAACAAATGTGTAAGATGGACAACTGGATGCCTTTAACTTAACGCTGTTACTGTAATATACATGTGTACCCTTCCTGCCAAATCTGGAGGAAACCAGTACTAAAAGCAGCTTACAAATATCATACCTGAATGGTATCTAGAAAATCCATTCAAATTATTTCCCCTGCTTTGGAAACCCCATGAAAGTTACTTAATTGTTTTCCGTATTGTTAAATATATGAGAAAGATTTCTTCAACATTCTATAAACACATCAAAGCTGAACAATGTCTGTGGTCACTTATATCAGCTAAATATATGGGGTGGTTTGTACACATAATTTGAAAGAATAACAATATGCTTAAATACAGATTGCTACGTAAGTTTTGTTAAGCGATTTCTCAATTTTGTTCAAACTATATCTTAAATATGATTCTAAGATGTCTAGTAAAAGTATTGGCTTAACAAGTACAAACCTCGTTTTGATAATCCGGGAGTTCACCTGAATCAGATTTAATGACCATTTTACCTCCCGGGCTGGAATCCACAGGTGTGTAGGGGGCTGGATAAGGGGACTTTGGTTGCCCGGGGAGTGCAACTGGTGGTCGCTTGGAGATGGACTCATGCTTCTTTACAGGTCCTGCTTAAAAACAGAAACAAAAGACAGACTGTAGGGTGTAGGTTTATACAATATTGCAGTGAAATCTGTTATAAGCACGCTCTGTAAACACGAAATTGATGAGTGAATGTCAATGTGAAAGGGTTCTATCTGCTTGAAAGCCGTTTAAAAAAGAGCCCTTTTAATTTGACTCCTTAACACACTGTATATTTTGAGGATTTAGCAGAAAACCTGTATTTGCTAAAAAATGAAATGAGAATTATCTTAAAGCAGTTGTCCACGTAATGCTCTTTAGATTTCAAACAGATATCTCTATAAATGAAGAAGGCTCTTTATAAAACACTGAACTGTTCTACCTTTTCATAAGAGAGTATTGTATATGAATATTGACCTGAAACCATGGAATAAAATATATGGACTAATGCATTGCAAAATAAGAGTTCCATGTGTATACTCGATGGGCAAGTGTTTAATACTCTGTTTAAATAACACGACTATCTTATACATCTATTTAAAAATTCAGCAGACAGTGTAAAGAATTCACAAGTGTTTGGTCAATGTTACCATACAATACGCTACAAAGATGACTTTACATGTTATGCTCTATGGAGGTCATTATGGTATATAATATAACACAAGTGTAAGCTGTAGTTTAATATAAAGTTCTGTTCCAAATAAAGGTATTTGAACAAAAAGATATCAGCGTTACTCATACAATAAGATATCAGCGTTACTCATACAATAAGATATCAGGGTTACTCATACAATAAGATATCAGCGTGACTCATACAATAGGATATCAGCGTAACTCATACAATAGGATATCAGCATTACGCATACAATAAGATATCAGTTACTCATACAATAAGATATCAGCATTACTCATACAATAGGATATCAGCATAACTCATACAATAGGATATCAGCGTTACTCATACAATAAGATATCAGTTACTCATACAATAATATATCAGTAACTCATACAATAAGATATCAGCGTTACTCATACAATAATATATCAGCGTTACTCATACAATATGATGTCAGCGTTACTCATACAATAATATATCAGCGTAACACATACACTAAGATATCAGCGTTACTCATACAATAAGATATCAGCGTTACTCATACAATAATATATCAGCGTTACGCATACAATAATATATCAGTTACTCATACAATAAGATATCAGCGTTACTCATACAATAATATATCAGTTACTCATACAATAAGATATCAGCGTTACTCATACAATAATATATCAGCGTTACTCATACAATATGATGTCAGCGTTACTCATACAATGATATATCAGCGTTACTCATACAATAAGATATTAGTTACTCATACAATAAGATATCAGCGTTACTCATACAATAATATACCAGTTACTCATACAATAAGATATCAGCGTTACTCATACAATAATATATCAGCGTTACTCATACAATATGATGTCAGCGTTACTCATACAATAATATATCAGTGTAACACATACACTAAGATATCAGCATTACTCATACAATAAGATGTCAGCATTACTCATACAGTAGGATGTCAGCTTTACGCATACAATAAGATATCAGCGTTACTCATACAATAAGATATCAGCATTACTCATACAATAAGATATCAGCGTTACTCATACAATAGGATATCAGCGTTACTCATACAATAGAATATCAGCGTTACTCATACAATAAGATATCAGCATTACTCATACAATAAGATATCAGCATTACTCATACAATAGTATATCAGCGTTACTCATACAATAAGATATCAGTTACTCATACAATAATATATCAGCATTACTCATACAATAATATATCAGCATTACTCATACAATAGGATATCAGCGTTACTCATACAATAAGATATCAGCATTACTCATACAATATGATGTCAGCGTTACTCATACAATAATGTATCAGCGTAACACATACAATAAGATATCAGCGTTGCTCATACAATAGGATATCAGCGTTACTCATACAATAAGATATCAGCGCAACTCATACAATAGGATATCAGCGTTACTCATACAATAAGATATCAGCATTACTCATACAGTAGGATATCAGCGTTACTCATACAATAGGATGTCAGCATTACTCATACAGTAGTATATAACCGTAACTCATACAATAAGATATCAACGTTACTCATACAGTAGGATATCGGCGTTACTCATACAATAAGATATCAGCGTAACTCATACAATAATATATCAGCGTTACTCATACAATAAGAAATCAGTTACAAATACAATAAGATATCAGCATTACTCATACAATAGGAAATCAGTTACTCATACAATAAGATATCAGCATTACTCATACAATAGGATATCAGCGTTACTCATACAATAAGATATCAGCGTTACTCATACAATATGATATCAGCGTAACTCATACAATAAGATATCAGTTACTCATACAATAAGATATCAGTGTTACTCATACAATAAGATATCAGTTACTCATACAATAAGATATCAGCGTTACTCATACAATAAGATGTCAGCATTACTCATACAGTAGGATGTCAGCTTTACGCATACAATAAGATATCAGCATTACTCATACAATAAGATATCAGCGTTACTCATACAATAGGATATCAGCGTTACTCATACAATAGGATATATGCGTTACTCATACAATAGGATATCAGCATTACTCATACAATAAGATATCAGCGTTACTCATACAATAAGATATCAGCGTTACTCATACAATACGATATCAGTTACTGATACAATAGGATATCAGCGTTACTCATACAATAAGATATCAGCGTTACTCATACAATTGGATATCAGCGTAACTCATACAATAAGATGTCAGCGTAACTCATACAATAAGATATCAGCGTTACTCATACAATAAGATATCATCGTTACTCATACAATAAGATATCAGCGCAACTCATACAATAGGATATCAGCGTTACTCATACAATAAGATATCAGCATTACTCATACAATAAGATATCATCATTACTCATACAATAGTATATCAGCGTTACTCATACAGTAGGATGTCAGCTTTACGCATACAATATGATATCAGCGTTACTCATACAATAAGATATCAGTTACTCATACAATAAGATATCAGCGTTACTCATACAATAGGATATCAGCGTTACTCATACAATAGGATATCAGCGTTACTCATACAATAAGATATCAGCGTAACTCATACAATAAGATATCAGCGTTACTCATACAATAAGATATTAACGTTACTCATACAGTAGGATATCAGCGTTACTCATACAATACAATATCGGCGTTACTCATACAATAAGATATCAGCATTACTTATACAATTAGATATCGGCGTTACTCATACAATAAGATATCAGTGTTACTCATACAATAAGATATCGGCGTTACTCATACAATAAGATATCAGCGTTACTCATACAATAAGATATCAGCATTACTCATACAATTAGATATCGGCGTTACTCATACAATAGGATATCAGCGTTACTCATACAATAGGATATCAGCGTTACTCATACAATAAGATATCGGCGTTACTCATATAATAGGATATCAGCGTTACTCATACAATAGGATATCAGCGTTACTCATACAATAATATATCAGCGTAACTCATACAATAAGATATCAGCGTTACTCATTCAATAAGATATCAACGTTACTCATACAGTAGGATATCGGCGTTACTCATACAATAAGATATCAGCGTTACTCATACAATAAGATATCGGCGTTACTCATACAATAGGATATCAGCGTTACTCATACAATGAGATATCAGCGTAACTCATACAATAAGATATCAGCGTTACTCATACAATAAGATATCAGCGTTACTCATACAATAATATATCAGTGTTACTCATACAATAAGATATCGGCGTTACTCATACAATAAGCTAACAGCGTTACTCATACAATAAGATATCAGCATTACTCATACAATTAGATATCGGCGTTACTCATACAATAGGATATCAGCGTTACTCATACAATAAGATATCAGCGTTACTCATACAATAAGATATCAGCGTAACCCATACAATAAGATATCAACGTTACTCATTCAATAAGATATCAGCGTTACTCATACAATAAGATATCAGTGTTACTCATACAGTAGGATATCGGCGTTACTCATACAATAAGATATCATTGTTACTCATTCAATAAGATATCAACGTTACTCAAACAGTAGGATATCGGCGTTACTCATACAATAAGATATCAGCGTTACTCATACAATAAGATATCGGCGTTACTCATACAATAGGATATCAGCGTTACTCATACAATAAGATATCAGCGTAACTCATACATTAATATATCAGCGTTACTCATACAATAAGATATCAGCGTTTCTCATACAATACGATATCATCATTACTCATATATTTATAACGCACTTGTTGAAAATCCGAAATGTTCTTGAAGTTCACCTGTGCTTTATAATTCTTAAGGGATTAAATTTATCATTTGATACAATATGCTGTACACAATTCTGTGATAAAAACATCCTATAAGAAATTACAAAACCTCAAGATCCTTTATATTTGTTAAAACCATGCAAGAGGATTATGCTGGGGTAGAATGCATGTACTATATCAATCTCACATACACGGTTGTGTTGTCCTTCCTGATGTTTCTCTCTATTATACTTGTCTGAGGAGATCACTGAGTTTGAGATTGATGCTATATATGCTTGTTTCTTCTGTACAAGTGTAAGATATGATTACTAACTAGTTTAGGATGAG
>ENA-OREC01000875-OREC01000875.1-marine-metagenome-genome-assembly--contig:-NODE-875-length-13644-cov-12.320705_pt1 | contig 13644 bp, 10 predicted proteins | sample MGYA00248626_ERZ508543 | MGnify/ENA primary metagenome ERZ508543 (study PRJEB26211, sample SAMN05518279) | marine metagenome | isolation source: Puget Sound, Washington, USA | host: Bankia setacea... | reverse complement strand
TCTTTCTTTTTCCTAAAATCTTTACAAGCATGTAGTGAACTCTACAAGCTGTGAAAGGATAAAGATGTGACCGAAGTCAGCAACAAAAGCCCTCCACAAGTACCATGCTCTTTTAATTTTGAACAAACGACCCTGCAACCCAACCAAGTTTCTTAACCCTTAGCACATAAACAGAACAAGTTTTCAATTAAAATGTAATTATGCTGCAGTCATTACTTAATATAAGACAATTAAGCAGCATTATCCGTGGCAATTAAACACACATCAACTTCTATTGTGTTACCATTAACGCAGCATGCTATTCTTGAAACATACCGAACGCTTTTTTTTTATTTTACAGAAAACGCACTATACACTTGTAGCAACACTCGTTAATTTATCTATGTGCAAGAAAACTGTAAATGGAATCAGATTTTAGATATCATTGAATTGTATTTAGTCTAGTGGCATCCCTTTTTAGCAATCAAACACTGTTTAAAATGCATTTCTCAAGTGTTTAAATCTACTATCTCATCAATAAAATTGTCCTATTACCGGTAGTAGAAACAATTAAAACATTACAATTTTCGTTAAAAATAAACATATACAATTAACTAGTATGTTTACGTTAGTTGCAGAGTAAGTATTCGAGGTATGTACACAATGATAAAACGTTCGAGCAGTAATAAAATATTTGTAAATTTAAAAAGCCGCGAACTCACTTTCAAAAGCCAAAAAAGATTATGGAGTTAGATTGGGTTGATGGATTCACTGAATGAACATCTTATTACATTTGTGTTAACTACATGCAAAACTAATGTACCTGTTATTTAACCAACCATCACTTAATACAGTCTTGCTCTAACTTCTTTAAGTGTGTATACTTTACATAAAGAGTACTCATAAACGATGTTTTCGAGACAAAAAAACTTAAGGTGTATATAGTGCAGGAACATGATCAATCCAGAGTGGTTTGTTTCTTATATCTTAAACATTCAAGTCCACACAGCGCAGACAAATTTTATCTTGAGCGGACAATCGCGGGGGACAGCAAGCGAACGGTTGCGGTGATTGTCTGCTAAGCCCTCCGCAAGACGGACAGCAGGAGGGTAGTCGCGGGGCTGTCCGCGCTCATGAAAAATCGCAAGGTCGGGGGAACTTTGTAAAATCCGCGCTGTGTGCACTGTAAAGTAACCACACAAAAGTTCATACAAACACTCTATTAAGATAAAGACTTTTCTATTCAAAGTTTTACATATTGGGGTCTTCATCAAACCTAAGCATATAAATGTATATATAACCCCCTCACTAAAAAAGCCCTGTATCCAAAATTGCTATGAAAAAAATTATTGTGATTAAAAAGACTAAAACAATCTCGAAAATATGGAATACTTCGAAATGCAGAAGAAAAATAATTGGCCGTAAAATGCACACATACCCCAAGACAAAACTTTGATAGCCCCAAATAAGTATCCAGTGTACGTATATCCAATGCTTCACTTTACAAACTGTCTTTGCCCACCCAAGAGTCCTAGATAGTTTGAACTTTGAGTAAATTCAGTCATGTTATCAATTAATGCAACTTATTTTCTGCTTAAAATCAGCAATTCAAATTATTTCAACCGCAATCATCCGAAAAATGTAAAAATGAAAAGTACTTAAAATATACCAGAGCTTCTCCAGTCCTCTCTAATTGGGGAGGATTTACGAAATAGAAAATAAAATGCAGTTAAAACTGTAGTAATGCACATTGCCTAGGGAAAGTCACAAAAAATATAAATGCTTTCTAAAACACATTAACTTTTTATGTAATTTGTTCATAAAACATGTGCAGTTTTTGTGTTCAAGTCTAATAAATTGACTAAAAAACATGACCAGTAATTTGTTACCATAGATCTTTTATAAATGCTCAGGATTTACTCTGGTACATTCTATCAATGGGGCCATCAAAGATTTCAGGATCATGTTGTTTTTTAGAAACAGAAATGAGGGTATTGTGTAAGATTATCAACTTCTTCAAGTAGATGTAGTGTGTATGGATGGTATACATCATTTAGCTTTGTGTTTGTGTCTTTCTTTCTCTGAAAATAAGTCTAGTTCCTGGTGCATACACCTTTTTTCATAAATACTCATGCAGCATTAAACAAAAGTTCAGTGCATCCTCGGTACATGTACTTGACAAGTCACTTTGCTATCATTTTTCAATTCTACTTAATTCATCCACATCATGTTTCAGGTTCTGAAATTTCAATCGCCAAATAATTAAAATCCCCTTAACAGTAACTGAATACATCACAGTAAACAAACCCACATAAAAAGCAGCCCCGAAATATTGTCAAAAGTTTAAAAGTTTCCCTATTTTATTTTATCTAAATTTGGTGGGATTTTTTTCATATTCAGTTGCCATGGTAATTCAAATAGTCATTATGATACTCTTGCACTGAATGCCACAAGAAAAGATACCAAGCATATGCAGATATTTCCATGCTTGCAAGCATTCACAAGAACGAAACAGGTACTTAAAGTCTGAACTCCACAAACAAACACAGTACACAATCTAATACATAATTTATCAGCGACTTTGTAAAAAACAAAACATATCCATATTTTATCTTGTGGTGTTTTTTTATCAGACATAGCAAAAACTTCACTTCATTCAAAGCTTTTTTTCATTCTGCAGACTGTGCCATAAATATGAAACAGAAACAATAAAACATCCTGGTCACCAAGATCAAAATGCAAGCTTTTTATAATTATGCAAACATGAAACCAGTCTCAACCACAACAATTCAAGATGGCTGACTCACTCCTATGTTCAGGTTTCTTTTTACTTCTTTTGTTTGATAGAGTTTTATATTCATGGCCCTAACCACAAAACCCAAAAACTATTGCAAAAACCACTGTAACTTAGTGAACGCTAAATGGGTTCTTATTTTAGATCTTCGTCACGGCTCAAGTCTTTCAGAAGAAACGTACTAGTAACAATATTGTACCTTTTACTGTTAACAGTCTAAATTGAAACAAACTAATCTACTGTGTCAACAAAGAGTGTTTTCCATTTCTAACACTGTGTACATATAAAATTGAACGTTAGCAATGAAATGTGACTATCTCACTTGATTATCTCCAGCTATATTACACCTTTATATTCAAGTGCAAACAATGTCACGCTTGACGGATATTTGTGACTTTTCGCTCAAACGACCCCCTAAGCTATATTGTCAAGAGAGTAACACCCCAACAAATAAAAAAAAGAACAAGATACTTGAATCGAGAAGAGCAGAAAAAAAAACTCCCTGCAGCTAAATGTTCGGCTAATTGTGGAGAGGTTATAATGGTACGCTTTCTTTACATTGACCAGTCTCAAAATCTGATAAACAGTGTCAATTATTGGACCAAGCCTCAGGACATTCATTGCTTTTAATCACATTGTTGGGATAGAGTGGCTGACCATTGCGCTAAGTCCAGTCTAGCGGTCAATGGTCATTCCTGGTCAGAACAGCGCTTCACTGACCATGAGCTATTTACACCGCGGCCAATATTTTCACATCCAATTACCATGAAAGAAGAAATCTTAACCACAAGGATGTGTCACCGACGAAAATGTCAACCCAAGGTCAAAACCGTGGTGACATTGGTTTATTTTGAAAAATGATTTCGCCCATTTAAATATTCATTTATCCCCGTACATTCTATACGTGTTTATACACACAAGCCGACTATTTACGAATATGATTACCGCCGCAAAAACCATACCTTTCATAAATCATCATACACGTTCAAACAGTTAAACGTATACACACAGTCTGCGCTTTTATACAGTCCCTCTCTTTCAAAGCGGATCTGCATTACGTTCAAGTCACATGCACTATTCTCCATTAGCGAACCGTGACCCTATTTATTATTACAACTAACCGCACAACTTTCAAGACGCAGTCACAATTCAGTAGGTAAGAAACATGTTAAAGCACGTTCAATTTCCGATGATCATGAATACAAAGTTTACTATAGAAAAAAAATATCCAAATTTACCACACCTATAGATTAACTTGTATAAATCTTAAATTGCGGTCTACACTAAACTATAGGCCCCAGACTGACATAACACATCCTATTTTCACATTAAATCTTAATTTTATATTTTCAAAATGTTTTACTAGGAAAGAAATGTTGAGATGGAAAATGCTTGAAGTAGACTGACTGACATTTTAAACGAATAATTATTGAGCTACACGGATTTTGCCACAAAACTGAAGAGCCCAAAATTGTTCTTGCATAAAACAACCCTCAAGATAATAAATCATACATAAGAAACATCAGAATTAGTCAAAGTTCAAAATGTATGTCATGCTTCATTCTTCATTTCATAACTAACACAATGAATTTCAGCTAATAAGATCACTCTTGAGAACTACAAAATGTGGTCTTTATTGCCAATTGGTCTAAATTTGTGACAACCGTTTGAACACTGTTATTAACTGTGGTCTGAACATATGGTCAGTCTTAATGTTAAGTGGTCTTACTAGGGTCACATGGGTTGCTGTACATAACTACCCGGGTAATTCACTATCTTGTAAACTTGAAAATTGTCTGTCTACTATCAGGATTCAAACTTAACACCAAAATGGGATCTATAGGGCTTGTGGTCTTGTTAAAGAATTGGACATTTTACTGAGGTAGATTCTGGGAAAGGTATAGTACACTTCAAGCAGTAAAAGCAGAATCAATCTAACTAAGTATTAAAAACAGACACAGATACAGCGTTATCTCTGCCGTGGGCTATTACATTCTACATTCAAATCTTCAGTAATTTCTCTTTAAAACATCAGGCCTGTCGTCATAAAAATACACACAAATATTTCAATAAAGTCTTAGTGTGCCATACTCTGTTAAGAAACGGTGGACTACTAAAATGATCAGTTATGTACGGTGAACTAGGTGAAATGAGGGGTGTTAAAGAGTACTGTTAGTTGGACAAATTACCAGCACGCTTGTTAGGGCAAGTTGATTATTCAGAGAAGTTACACTTAACAACTCTTTCAGCCCTGGTAGCCTCGCTGAAATTTAATCCATCCATTATTGAACCAAATGATCTACAACATCGCATTCCTTACAGCCCTACAGTTACATAACAAGTCATTTATTTTGCCGAAGGCGGGAGTAAACTGTTAAAACATGTAGAAAACACGTAGAAAATAAATCAAGTCTTTTATCAAACATTCGAAAACAAAAAAGCGCAAGTAATGAATCCAAAAATGTCTGTCAAACATGCCCAGGTGAAAGTAATGCTTTTGATCGTCCCCTAAAAACGGAGGACATCGAGAAACCATGTTGACATGATACATAACCACGTAACCCATGTTAACGCGCATGCCAAACAAGGCTAGTACAACAATATTTGTCAGGTGAAGCTCTTGTCTATACATCATGTCAGTTAACAACTTTTCCTTAATAATGCCCATGAAAAACATTATGTCATTCTTCTAATTTAATAGCTGTCTTATGTTTTTTATGCAATGTAGTCGCCTGTAATTAGCCACGCCGGAGCTTTTTATTTGGCCCATGAAAACTTGGTCAAACATTGGGATGCGTATTGAGACAGGGATCATAAAAACAAACATGGCTGAGACTCTTTTTTCCCCAGACACAAGACAGTTGGTTGTATTTTTTTCCCTTTTCTCTCTCTTTTTTATTAACAAGAAATATCGCACGCCAGATACACACAGGCACAATATGGGAATTAGATTTCAGGATTTAATGGCATACCTTCCCTTATTGATGTGTTTGTGAGTGTGTGAGCTATATGATGGAAATATTCACTCAACGTGGCACTCAACTTTGCCTTTTATAAAAGCTCCAAACAATTGTCATTGTATTGTGTATTGTATTGTGTCAAAGTCAGTCTATTTTGGGCATTATTTTAACTCTTAGTCGTACATTCATGAACCTACAATCCTTAAGAATAAATAAACACCAAAATACTACAGGACAGCCCAAAAAAGACAAGTATACCAGTCACAAAATACCGTCTGGTAGCGATAAAAAGGTATTATACCGCACTTGCAGTATCGCCATAACTACCAACATCTCCCTACACTCAGTCATTGACCTCCTTTACTTCACTAGGTCTCACGAGCATGAGTAGTGTTTGTTCAATTTGATTTCTTTTGACGGTCATGGTAACGAAAGAGCAGACATCAAAAGCAACAACTGCTGGCTATAGAAAACACAACAAAGCTGTCTTATCAGAGTGACAATTTTGTTGGTTAACGTCAAAGCAACGGTCGGGAAAAACATGAGTGTGACCAGTTCAGGTAAATATTATGTATACAGGTAACATATTTGACACATACGCCTTCTTTCTAGTACTATTGTTTGTCCCTAAGTACCACCACAAGCCATTTGATGAATACAATGTAATACTAATCATGAAATTGGTTATCACATTTTAGTAACAGTGCTTTATAGTATATACTTGTACAGCAAAAATAGCAGAAATATTTACAGTATTCCCATCGCACAATTAACGAAACAACTTCTTTTTCAAACACAGATTTCTACCATTGGTCAATTTATCGACCTAGGTGAGATATCAGTCCCCAAACGCTTAATAAAACAGCCAGTCAATTCCATAAACACTGAAACAGTCAATTCCATAAACACTGAAACAGTCAATTCCATAAACACTGAAACAGTCCATTCCATAAACACTGAAACAGTCAATTCCATAAACACTGAAACAGTCAATTCCAAAAACATTGAAACTAGTTACCAAGGGAATCACCTTGTTAAAAATAACATTTTTGTGGCTATTGCTTTTTATTACAGCGAGAATATAAATTCAAAACTCTACAAATATCACAAGTCTTACCTGTTTATGCATCTCCACATTGAGCCCATATGACATCTCGTAATACTGTAAACAAGAAAAGAGAGAAAATAAGTAAACATCATATAACAAATATATGACAATAATAATAATATAACTAACTTAAAGATAGTAAGTTTTTAAAAATGTTGATATTAAAATGATGAATTTATCGTTTTTTGTTTCTAGATTATTTTATATAGTCACATAGCAAGCAAAGCTCAAGGTCATTGTTAGAAAGTCATGGTTATGGACATGAATTTTCAAGGTCAATGCTTTGCTTTGAAGGTCAATGTTGATATTTCTGGTAAGTGTCAGATTATCGTGAAAGTAAGTGTTTGAACATGTTGTTATTAAATACAGCATCAATATCACAACATCCCTGAATATCGACTGGGGAGATCATTAACACCTAGCATGGATCATAATTGTACAAACACTAATTGATTATAATTACAAGGTCAAGGTTAGATCAATGTCAAGGTCGTCTTCATAGGTTTACAATGCTATGTTAAAGCAGACAGCTACAGGGCACGAAAAATTATCCAAATCAATACACGTCTCGCAATTATTGTCATTAGGTATGGCAAAACAAAGAAGAAAAATGCATTATATTTCAATTTTTCTGCTTGTCCTGCCCCCCAAAATCACTTGTCATGGTGATAGGACGAGTGGAATCTGTGTGCTCTGACCTATATAACCATGCTTCAAACACACCAGTCCATATCATGATTCAGTACTTCATAGAGTGAGAGCAAAAGCAACATTTAACAATGCATATACTTCATACTTAGACAGAGGGTGATCACTCAACGGTTAAATGCAACTCATGAATATTAATGAGACCGCCTCCCCCCGCCCCTTCCCCCCCATTCCCGCATAAATCATCTACCGCCAAACCACGGATCTCTCCCTAGTAAACATATTGATAGATTTATTACTTACCCTTAACCACTTTGATGTAACAAGACTTGCGTAGTTACAAAATTGACCCAAATAATGAAGACCAAACTGTGATATCTGCTACACAACCATTTGCACATTTACAGTAGTTTTGCGTGAACACTATGTGAAGATGTAGTTGTAGATGGTATATGATTATCAAGTTCATAATGGATTGAGCATACACTTGCCATTTTACTATTACCAGCTGCAGTGACTAAACAGTAGGTAAGTCAAATTCCTAAACACCTTTCACTGTTTGTCTAATCAGAGAATTGTCTGTGTTAACGCTCTACTATCACTTTTGTTTGATAGCATAACAGAACACCTTGCCTCCGTTATTTACATTTAATACCGTAGTTGTTGTAAAGCAGCTCTTTAGTTTTTGTGCCCATATATTTGTTAAACACAGCAGAGGTTGATTGTAAAAAAATGAAGCAAAAGTAAAATATAGCACAAATGATCAGGAATCAGGAATCAAAGCTCTGATACCACAAAACATGTGACATTGGGGATTGAATTAAGCTACACTAGTTGCTGGATCACGTATGCTAAGAACATTTGTCACTAGAAATTCACATGTACTTCTAAATGTTCCCATATTCTTACCCACACACAAAAAATCTTCCCTACTGCAGACTAAAAATAAATTGCACCCTATCTTGTGGAACCCATTAATTTTAAACCTATTTTTATACTGCACAGCTATACTTGATTTTATATCTTCCTTCCTTTATTTCCTCCGCTCAGAACTTAATATCGCCACTCTACATTTGCAGCACATGCACCTTAACACCAAAAAACGCTAACCTCCTTTAAAATTAACATCATGATTCAAAGTCAATGCCAAGATGCCATATCTGAATAGGAAACAAGACAACGTTTACACTTGTCTTGCAGCGAGCCATGATTACAATAGCTACCCTCACTGTGCAGCCGCTCAATAGACGTAGTTCTGTATTTTGAAGCTTCCATTTTTCGTTTGTGAAAGATAACACTGAAATCACTGTACTGTCTGTATCTCTACTACAACAAATGCATCACCATGCTTTGTTTGCTGGGTGCTGGTTTATCCATTAGCTTTTAATCAACACAGCTACGGAAAACTGTTTTATGTGACCAATGTCTGCATTCTCTGATAGTTGAGTTTGACTGCAGGTCCTGGGTATGCATGTCTGTTTTTATTCGGTGAGTGTATGTTTAGTGGGTTGATTTCGAGACGAGAAGCAGACTGTCTCATGCGGTACATCTGATACATATGTTTAGATGATTTAGAACAGTTTGCCTTTGATCTATTGGTACTTACTCAAATGAGAGCATCAGGAGGGGTAGAATAGCGGAAAAATAGAGTCAGGTGCATTATCAAAGAGGCCAGATACACTGAACGAAGAGAACAGCTACAATTTCATCAGAGGTAATTTGAATATCAACTCAAAACTCAAACAAGCATGGCAAAAATACAGCAAGGAGACAAAACAAGACACGATGCAGTCATTTGACCTCATCGAAGATTTGCTTTCCGATAACGCTGCCCCCACTCCACCCTATGGTTATCTGATGGCTTCGAGAACACCTGTCATTCAACCCTGTCCCCCCTCCTCTCCACCCCACCAAACAATCTATGGACTAACATTTACACTCCGCTCTTGTCTCTAACCCCTTGAAGTTTAAAAAAAAGTCCCCCCTCCCCACAACTCGCCTGTGACACTAAAATAACATCTTTTATCAAAGCACACACACACACACACAAAACATAGGACAATGCAAAATGATAACATTCCTCCATAACAGAGACCTGAGGATCTTGTGTCTTCAACGAGATTGTTTATAAATATGTTTGTAGGTAAATATCGGTATTTATTTGCTCCATGCTGTATGACTCACCGCTTTTTCACGCTTCAAAGATAGGCGCTATTTAATCCTGCCCTCCGTGGGTACTTGAGATGGATTTAATGAATGGGGTATGAACACACATTAACCTATGGAAAAAAACTTCACTAATGTTTGATCATAAGGGAGAGGTGAACAAACCAGGGAGTTTTTTTCTCGAAATTGTATTTGTATATTCAATGAGATTGACCTCAATTCTATTAGAAAAAATCATATTACTGAATTTAGTATTTGTAATAGACAGGGGTGGGGGTTCATATACAATTAAGAGCAACAGTTTTTAACCGAGAGGAATTTCAAAATCAATGCTCATCATCATATTGTTTAGGTTTTTGGTGTTGTTTTTTTTGTTTAAGTAAAAATGTTAGACTCTTTATAAATAAAGTTTCAAACCCCTTTATCTCCTATGCAATCAAATTGTCAACGCAGAGAAGCTATTTGAATGATATTTTTTCTTAATTACAAGATGATATATGTCTGGACGATTAAAAAACAGTGAATGAGAGAGTATTACCAAGAGAGAAAAAGAACCCAGTCTAAAAATCAATCAATCAGAACAGGGAGGATGAAAGTTATCTCGAGGAAAAGACTTGATTCAAATGACTGTGGGGGAAAAACCGGCTTACGGCTCTCGTGGCTTCGTACAAGATTTCCCAATTCATCGAAGACTGTAATTATTTCCTCTCCGCCTATACGATCGATGATCTCGTTTGCACCATACACTTGAAAACGATCATATTGACCTACAGGGCTACAACTGTTGTTGCACCCAGATGAAAATGTGTGGTTTTAATTCCTGTGCAGCGATCAATAAACATGTGAAATGCAGACGTCGGCTTTGATATGTCATCACATGCAATCAAAAGAGCTGTCGCTGTGTCTGTAGCCCGCTTCCTCAAACAACCCTTTTAAGATTTCTTAAGTCCTGTGCCATCATTATTTTTATTTTCCTACTTCTGTTTTCTAGACGCTTTCTAGTTGTTGTTTGTTCCTATACAATACAGAGAAGCCATTGAAAAAGCTCGTCCAATCAAAATGGATTGTTCTAGAGTCCCTCGAGGATATATGTGAAGTCCTCGCGTCCAGCATTACCTCTGTGAAGTTATGGCGTAGCTCCTTGAATTCACAATGTCTCATAATTTCCTAGATTGGACCAGCGATTCCTGATAATTTGTGCTATGGGCTGGTGCTTTGTGAAATAATGAGAAATTTACAATCAACATTGATTTTTCGCCTAACCCATATCAGTTAATTATCAACAAACATGCGATTCACAAATGAAAGTATATTCAGTTTACTGTTCTCATAAATAAACGCTCACTACTGAAAATGCCAATATTGACAAAATGGCCAGTCAACATGCAGAGCTGGGTTTATGATTGCCTTTTAAACACTGCATACAGCTGTAGTACCTTTTTTGGAAAGAACCATCAGCAAACAATGACTGAGAGATAAATTAGAGCTTACTAGACAATTAATTCTACAATAAGGCTGAATCATTCTAAGACAAAAAAGTTTCTATCTGGTACTTCAATTCAATAGCACTTCAAGTTCAAACCATTTTGCTTTCACCCCTGGATTTGATATTTTTGTCACATTTTGGTCAGCTGCTTTTTGGTCTGTTAAAAGTCTGTATTTTGAAGGGTTTGGGGCCTATATATACATGCATGGTTTCACTATACTAGTTTTTCTCGAGCTTTAATCTTCCGATACTTACCATGACATAATGACGCTGCATCTCTGTTTTCTCCTGCGCCAACTTTTCACATTCCATCTTCAGACTGCAATAGAAGTGAAGAGAGAGAAGGTAAAGTATAAAAAACGACCATCTGAGAGGGGGGGAGGGGAGGTGGGGGTGGAAGCGTATCATCAAAGTGTGTGTGTTTTTTAACAAATCAATTACACTGAGATTTCAACCAGGTGCCTTCTTCAAGCAAAAACAGAGCTGGGGCAAGAAGCACTCTTAACTAAAAAACATTCCCACTAGTATGCTCTTCCATCTAGAGTAAGGAAGCGTTTCTAAACATAGATGAAACATTTTGAGCCGTCTGGAAAAGAGAGGAGAACAGACGGGGTGCATGTGTCTATCTCATTTTCTTTTTTTCTGTTCCTTGGGGTGAAGAAAATTAGACAGGAGCACATATATGTATGCTTTAGTGATAAAAGACACATGAGCAGGGGCAGAAACTAAAACTACATACATGTACACATTATGACTATAATTCATCAGAGCATCCATATCCATAAGATTCAAACTTTACATGTTGATTAAATCATACATTTTAGCTAACAACTATTTGATTGCATTTAAACTTCATCTAATATATATGTTATTATGAAAAAAAAATTGATACTACAGTAGCAATAACATAAATATAAATATATATATATATATAGCAAGAATATAAACAATATAGACTAGCCACATGTTTTACTATTTATAAGTATATTTAGAAAGAACCATTCTGTTGTAACCCACGTTTTTCGCTTTTTTGAATGCATTTGTCTAAGTTTTCAGATTTGAAAGTTTCACAACAGCCAAATTCACTATTAAGACCACCCCGCTATTAAGACCACTTTTGCTTGGAACAAATGGTGGTCTTAATAGCGGAGATTTACTGTATTTGGGCATGTAATTTATTTCTCTGCATCAGGTCATTGTTTCCCTGCTGTACAATCATTTTGTGTTGCCTTTTACCCCCTGTCTGCCATACATACAGCTGCTATTACCGGTGTCAAAGGTTTCCACATTACTTATTGTTACACATACTTATCTTCTAACCAATTGTTACCGCGGTTTGGAGCACTGCCAGCCCAAAGTAACATTATACCTACATTATAACGCTATTAAGCCAATAAAGGGTTGAACACAGAACTGTCCTAACTGTTAGCCTAATTGGACAGCAGTTAACACAGTCTATCTATCATCTGTCAATGTATAGATGGAGAAACATCTGCCTGACAAAAGTTGATGTTTTTCACATTCCAGTTTCTCTGGGCAGAAAAAGTCCATCTCTTCTAATTTCATACAGAGAGTTAACACGGTTTAGTCGCGATGGCATAATTATTAGATTCTGTACAAATTATCAGGAACAAACAGCAGCCTCGAGTTATGCAGTCAAAAGAAGAGTCATTATAATCTTCAACACCATCAACAAATCAACAGTGTTTGTGTTACAAATAAAAATATGCAACCATCTGTCAATAGTGGGCAATAAGTATTGTGTTAACAAGGTTTTCTCAAATGCTGCTCCAACTACTTTCCAGTACTACTTCTACTGCTAGTGCCGCTGCTACTACCACTACTGATGTTGTTGCTGTTGATGCTAGTTGAAGTCGTTTGGGGTTTTAAAGGCTGAGGTTACAGCAGGAATTCACTTGAGTGTTGCTGCTAGTTTTATTTGCTTTTGCGGCGGATCTGTATGATTCATCCTGCTCTAAGTTATTTCTAAATAAGATGTACATTGTATAACTATGCCGCTGTCAGTAATTTATAAAACATGCTGTTGCTGTTGCTGCTGTTGTTGCTGCAGATATTGATGTTGTAGTTACATTTTATGTTAGTGTTGTTGCTGATATTGTTGTTAGGAGAAGCTGCTGCTTGAGATTCTGTTGCTGATGTTTGTGTTGCTGATGTTTGTGTTGCTTTATCACCTCATATTATATTTCTTCTACTTCTACTATTACTTTTAAAGCCAATTAACCAACATGCAACTGATTAGGGTGTTGGATTAGTGTTGGATTAGTGCTTGTTACCACTCCAATGCAATTCCTATTAGTAAGCCATAAGCCACAGTTCCTATTATTGACACAGAAGAGAGATACATAGAAAAGTGTGTGCAATGCTATGAAAGCCATCTTAACTGTACACATGGTCCTTCATACTGTGAGATCTTTGCTAGATACTATTTGACTTTTGTCAGAATAATCAATTGGCGTAAGATCCAGAGCACCTGCCAGTCAAT
>ENA-OREC01000874-OREC01000874.1-marine-metagenome-genome-assembly--contig:-NODE-874-length-13650-cov-13.772858_pt1 | contig 13650 bp, 8 predicted proteins | sample MGYA00248626_ERZ508543 | MGnify/ENA primary metagenome ERZ508543 (study PRJEB26211, sample SAMN05518279) | marine metagenome | isolation source: Puget Sound, Washington, USA | host: Bankia setacea... | reverse complement strand
GGGACAGTGTTACTGAACATGGATGTAGCGATTGTAGGAGTAACAGTAATATCAGACCTAAACAGAGACAAACGTGTGCGCAAGTAAGTTGAACACATTCTGAACAATATTATCAGAAGGTAAATTTATTCAGTTTTATCAATAAAAAAACAGGCCATATTGTTAACTAGAATAGGATTATATGGTTGGCTTATTAAATTCAGAAATCATTTACCATGTGTTACAGTATTCAGAATCTTTTCTTGAACAAAGAGAAACATTAATATTTATATTTTTAAATATTACAAAGTCAATATCAGGTCTGATTGTTCTACGATGTACTTCTATTGATTGAGACATCGTTTTGTGAGATAATGTCGTGTTCTCGGGGCGTGTGGTTGCATGTCTATCGATTCAATTAATCATACGAGTGTTTCTCAATAAAGATAGTTGCTTCCAAACATACGTGTATGACTCTTCACAAACAACATAATTAAAAGCATCAGGTGTCTGTGGGGCTATATGACTGTACGCACTATACGGAATATTAGCACGCTAGATGGCGTAATAGATGGTAGCGTCATTTCCCAACAGAACCGTTCAATGGTCACGTAAAAGCATTCCAATACATCGAGCAAACTAACAATCTCACTTTATTGTTTGTTTTATTGCGTAGACTCCATTTAATGAGTGTTGTGTAACTTGGTACACATGTTAATTGGGCCAGGGAGGGAAAACGCAATGCACTTTAGATACTTTGAGCACAGGCATCGTTTTTCGAGCTGTTTTATGTGCATGCTTTATCGTATTGATGTAACGTTTGCGTTTCTTGTATGATATTTGCTTTTGTATTCTGTCAGTAGGTTATAATCGGTTTTCGTGCGAGCTAATATACCGACGTGTTGTGCAATAGTTGTTTTACAACTAAACTATTCTGTTCATACAAGAATCATTCAAACATTTGAGATTTGTTTTACTGTAGCCAATACAAGGCTTAGCTAATTTGTTAATTTTTCTCAGATATTGTTTTCTCAAGTAAACGATTTTCTCTAAATGATGGCGTATCGTGTTCGCAAATTAGTTCATGTTATGTTTGTTCCAATCAAATATCAGTGTCATATATACTCATATGCAAGTTTCTCTGCATGACTAGAAGTATGTATTGTTTAAGAAATACCACCAACACTTAATTATTTGTAATACATTCAAACTGCATTGTATCATTAACCATTATGTATTTAACTGTTAAACAATGGGCAAAGTTTAGTTTTGAAAATAAATTGCGTATTTCTTTTTATAAACACACATAACACATTCAAACATACACTCAGCTATGCTTTAAATCACAATGTCATGACTATATGATAAATATGTGTGATATTTACACGTGCAACATACTAAATCTTTAATTGATGCTACATAATGTTTTATTTACCTCATTTATACGGAACCTTTCTTAGCCAATATAACACAAACCATCGTTACCATCTAATGAGATTACCCGTTTGTAAGAAAGTTAGAAAACAGAATCTACCATACTTATGTGCTATCCCGCGACTTAGGGCTTCTACTAGTTGTCTTAAATATATATACGTAATACGTGTTTTGATAGTTTTAAGTACACAATAATTTTAAAACATTTTCATTTAGAACTGCACTATGATTGTAAAATGCCATCTTTTAAAACACCTTTGCAATAACATGGACTTTACGATTATTTAAGATGTTGACAAATTAATGTTTTAGCTTGCAATGGTTGCTCGGAAAATAGGTCGATTGATTATTCAGAAAACGTATTTTCATAAACAAAAGTATGATTATAATTATTATTTCATAAATGTCTTTACCTGGAGTTACATTTCTACATGTTATATTATTTTATTTATATTGTCTTATGTATATCCATTACGTATTTGAACATTTAGTTATTATGTTTGATCAATAAAAATGCTTAAAACATGTTCTTTAATAATGTTAAGAGTTAAAGTGTGCACTAATGAGAAGTGATTTACAAAGCCATGCAAATGTGGCGATTACACGATAGGGATAATCATGCAACAATGTTGGGGATATAGCACACTTGGTCAATATAAATAAATTTGCATATAAAAGAAACAGAATGAAGAGGAATTGATGGTTCATTTCACGAGGTGAATTGCATAACACGAAAGTGTTGTGAGAGTTTTCTGAACATGGTTGACAATACAACATACATTACACACACTGGCTTAAACGTGTATGATTTGTGTTTACATATGATACTTTTAAAGATAAATTGCTCGAATATGAAATTCATCATGATAGTAATTTTACATTTAGTAGAACCAACCTTCATTTTACAAAACTTAACCAAATAAGAAAAAAATCTCAGCCCATTTAGTTGCATCGAGGGTACACGGTTCTTATAAATATAATGGTGTATATCTATTTCTATTGCAAAAAAGACATCCATTACACACGTTTCACGGTGGGTCTGTGCTACTAATGGTTTGATTCTGAACGTTACATACACTCTACATAATAATCGAGATCATCTCCCCAAAAAGCCACCGTGTCTGTTAATATTCAGATTGTCAGACACGAACTAACACAAAAAGCCTTCTCACAATCGATATCCCTAGGTTTTAGTCTCACAATAGGGATGCCATATTCATTGATAATATAAGACAGAGCTATCTACGAGATATACGGCGTGAGGAAGTTCACGCAACATTTCTAGATTATGCAAGAAAACACACAACGGGCTGGAAAAGGGGTTCTCTCCCTCAGACGCTTGTTTAGGCTGATATACCCTTATATTAGACATTATTGTTTGGTTGTTGTTAGAAGAAACTGCAATGATATTGTTTCTGTCGTGAGTATAAACTCCAAATAGTTTGTATACATTTAATAATTCGTCTAGCCAATAGTGATATACATTATACATTATACATAACGCTTTGATTATTTTTAAAAGAAACTGCAATGATGTTGTTTCTGCCATGAGTATGAACTCAAAATAAGAATAAATATTTCATTATTCTAACCAATAGTGATAAATATATGTGCATCAATAACCAACATTGTCATTGTTTATGATTACTTTTGATTTTATTCTTCTTTAGTTATAACCACACTGTAACATTGAATGGGTAGCACAGAGTTTATAGTAAGTAACATAGTTATGCGTAAGTCAACTGAAATAATGTATAATAAAACAATTGGAAATATGAGATTCTTAAAGCAATGTACAGGTCTATGAATAGTATGTGTACAGGTCAACCCCTAAAAGCTATGTATGCATGTATAGGGAATAGTGGTTGTACCAGTACAGTGTATAGTTCTCGTGTTGGGTATATATTTACCACGTGATCAATCACGTGGTTAGCAAAATGCTTATTGAAAACATTATGTTGAACACAGATACGTATATAGTCACTAAAACACTAGCATGAACAAATTGCAAAAGTTTGGTCATGGTATTTAATTTTATACAAATTTACCCTAAAAATCGGAGCAACTCTCGTGTAGTGTTGGCGTGTGCTAGCTGTAAGTCCATGTGGGTTACCTCCCCTGTTTGGTCACACTTCACTATGTGAATGGGTCAGGTGGCACTATCCAGACATTGCACAGTTCACCTACACATATTCTCGTATGATTGGGTCAGTCCTACAACTACATTCTCGTTTTCTTAGTCGACCTTCGTTCTCCTAGCGCGGTCACAATGTTGTATAATATCGTAGACCACATCTCGCCTACCATGGTCAAGAATTGCATGGCTACTATCTGCTGAACTGTTGAACATGTGATGCTAGTCCTTACGAGGAGTCGTCACTGTCTATACTCTTATCATCATCGCCTTTATCACTTGTCACTTTACTGTCAGCGTCTTTAGAAGACTTAGTACCAGGCGTACCATTGAGTTCCTTTATAGCTTGTCTCTCTTTCTTCATTTTCATCCGGCGGTTTTGAAACCATATTTTTATTTGTCTCTCGGTTAGGCATAATGAGTGAGCCACTTCAATCCGCCTTTTCCGAGTGAGGTAGTGATTAAACTGAAATTCTTTCTCGAGTTCTAAGGTTTGGTAACGACTGTACGTCTGTCTCCCTCTCCGTCTCTGAGCTGAGTTAGGACCTGGAAACACACACAAATCAAAACTTACAACATATGCTGGAATACGTACACTGAATCGCACATAGTTTAGTTTATACTAATATCACGTTAAACCGTTCCTAGAACCAACCAGTGCTGATCAATTAGGGTAAGGCGTTTTGCTTCAGAAAATAGCGAGATACTTTGATGGGACTTGAGCATACACATGATATACATCAACCGATTACAATTCAGAAGCGCTAACCACCGGGCCAAATATACGGAACGAGGTTCAAGATTTGCTATATTAATACAGCAATATAATTATAATGAACAGGTATGCAACTCGAGATTAACTAGTAAGGTTAAATATGTGGATAAGTAATCCTACAATTGTATGGTTAATTTAAAGGCTATCCGGCCTAAACATGATGACTGCTTCCTGATCCTATTGATGTATGGTCCTACTTAGGGTACACAACAGTTCGCTAAATATAGTACTTATAACAAGCTTTAAGTTATTTCTAAATTGTCTATACAAACCCTTGTATAGGTCATGTCGTGCTATTTTATTAGTTCACGTATTTATACCCCTGAATTGCTCTTTAAACTTGTTTAGGGTTAATTTTATCTGAAAGCAAATCTCTGTAATTATTTGTATATAATATAAACGCGTGGTGTCGGGTTACAAACGTTGTGTTATCGGATAAGACAATACACTGTGTACTATGATTCAACCTAAACCTTTGGGCTCGACCTGACAGTAGTGTGTAGCCTTTCAAAGCGATATCAGGTGAACACACGCGAACTTAAGTCAAGGATCAACGACTCAGTAAACAATACAAAATGCGGAGTTAAAAGGTAACATAGTTTTATACAAACAGTTATGACTTCTTCCACTTTACAGAGATTAAAAACTCGAAATCAATAATGTGTAATAATGATATATGAAGCAAAGGCTGAATGCCAAACGTTTTATGTTTAGATTATGTTCTTGATCGGGTACTAGGTTGATGACATTTCTACTTTTTCCCTGACTTTTGAAGATCTAAAATGCTGGACAAATATGGTAAACTGAAGGCATGCGTTGTTTGAGAAATGAACCGTACACACGCATTCAACGGGAACTATATTTGAAGTATTCATTTAACTATATGAATTTCTAGTTTCAATGCAGTTTCAACAGTACATACCCAGTCGCTACTATTGTTAACATAACAGCTCTTATTGAAGCTAGTATCTCATATTTATGTTCAAAGACTAAATTTCATTTGATATAATGTCACCATCCTGAGTTGACAATTGATTAGGTCGGTTTGATCTCCTTCCAATTAACGTTAAACATTAAAGTGTCATTTACTGTTAAACATCCATTACTTAAATACTCCTGATATAAATATGTTTATATGTTTTCCAATAATTTTCTAAGTATATGTTAATAATAACAACTATGCAGCACTAAAGGGTAAGTTGTTTACAATGGAACAAAATACCATCGGTGACCATGTGGCTAGATGTGTTGTTGTCTCGTATTCAGCACGCTGGCACCCCATATGTACAACATGCGTTGACGTCTTCAAATACGAGTTGCCTTTCTTTTCCATTGGTTGTTGTGGATTGTGTTTCCATTGTTGTCATTGCCTGACCAGATAGTGAAAGATAATCCGTTTCCATTAAGCCTTTAGGCCCAGTGTTTATGAGAGTCCAGCACGCTACTGGTGATGGACTATGGAACAATACATGGACGGGGATACACATATGTGACCAGCCCTGGCTTCACCTGACCAAGTCCATCATCACCTGCCTTTTTGAAATTGTGTTGCCATTGGTTTACTTGTGGCTGCCATTGCTATTGTTTAATGTGTTCTTCACATGTTAACATCATTTATATTGTTTTATAAACGATTGAGAATAATTGTTTTGATTTTTTTAGTTCGCTATGTGCCCATGTTGCTATAAAGAGTTGACGTTTAGTAGTGTTGAATCAGGTTTAATGGTATGCATGCTCGTTTTAAGATGTATATAAATATGGAAATTTGAATTACTTCTAATATGAGGTGTAGCTTGTTCTATGTGTTGAGTTGTATAAGTTTGTTAATACAGAAAACATGTGTTATATACATTGTTTTACTTGGCTAGTTTTATACAAGCAATGTCATACAACGTTACCTGTTGCATCGTGTTCACATCTTAACATGTCTATACAGTTCATACATATATATTTTGTTCATTTTCAATAAATCAGTAATACGCAGCATCCATTTTGATAGATCACAATGTTCATTTTCATTTCAATGACTTAGTTTGGTCACGTTTAACTAAATAATGGAACGCCACATTTAAGAGTGCTTGTGTAATGATTACATGCTGGACCACACATATGGTGAAACGTTTTCTTTTATTTCGAATCTATGAATTGGTCCATAAATTCCACATTCAGCTGGTCTATAAATTTGATTTTCATATTTAAAGCATTTACCACCGCTATGCTATTATGGCTTACACGTCCAACTGCCAAAAAAAGACATGTATTCTACCTTCAGAAGTATTATGTTTCTCAACGGTTTAAATAATTGCATTTGAGGTTGCATTCATTTCATTCCAGGTGCCTTAAGAGTTGTTTAACGATATCGTATGTCTTGGTCTCTTAGTTTTGTTATGCACACACACAACTCTTTTCAGTCCATTTTCACTCACAGATGGATACGTATTAAATTTCTCATCGCTTAAAACGGTCATTCTACCATTCATCCACAATGTCTTCCAGCAGTTTTGTTTCCTTTTTTGTTCTACCACTGGAAACCATTCATATACCGAGAAAACAAAACCTGAACAGAGAGAAGGTATCGATTATTTCGGCCTGTGATTTATTTCAACTGTCTTTATAATTGACGTAGACTAAATTATTTACGACTAGAAATGATTAGACCTGTATACGGTACCCATACACATCCTTGTGCTAACGGATGCTAATGTTATACTAATTGTTAAATTTAAACATGGCAAAAACACGTTGAGTAATAGTTCAAAACAATCGTTTCAGATTTCTAATTATAAAATGTATTTCTAATTATTGATATATTCATTAAAATTAATTTGGTTCACTTTGTTGTTTTGAGTTAATGTTCACATTGATTCGTTAATGATTTAACTTAATTAATACGGGTCCATACCTGGAACTAAGGAGGCTGTATTTGCTTTTCTTTCTTTTTTTCTTATGATTAATGTTTAGCATTCCAAACAAACGACAAATCATCTTATATCTTCATCAGCATCAACTCGTACTGGAAGTCTGAATATTTCTTTATTAGTTCTGTCAGAGTATGGCATCGCCTCTAGTTTTGGAAATCAATGAAGTCTTAGTAATATTGCTGCACATGTCGGGCTGGAGGAGTAACAGACAAGAGAACAGATGGATAGGAGAGTTACTATGCTTAGAGCTACACACACTGAAATATATATGAGCAAGTCAGACCTTTGATTGTGGCGTCAGTGAGTTCCCGTAAGAGCACTAGCATCTATGAAATCCAACATTGGGCCAGAGTCAACCCTCATTCGTTTAAATGTCCATATTTAACATGTCCTATCTTGTTTAATGACAATGATTGCACTACCTTAGCATGTATTTCGATTTTTGTATATCACTTTGAGACAAATATAGAACTGTTTCTAATGACAAACTAGAACACCCAATACATCCAACAGGGTTACATGTGTTCGAACCTTTTGTTAGCCACTGCCAGAAAAAAAATACAAAGACAAACACAGTCTTCTATGCCATTCTCCAACATTTCTTTCCAGTGAAGACCAAGGACAAGTGTACCACGGTGCATTTGTTTCAGTTACTTTTGCTCCAGCACGTTTCGTAAACACCCTTTTTGTCATGATGTATAACACAGTATTATCTCATTTGCATTTACCCCGCTCTTGGCCATGAAACGCGTTTCCTTACAGTGTTGGTTTTTGAAAGAATGATGTATGTTATATATGGGATGATGTCCCACAACACTCACTTCCTCCCTCCATCACAGGTGTGAAGTTATTTTCAAAAAACAAAAAACAAAGTGTGCATTAATTCTAATTAAACCGTTAAATTCCTAACGTTGCAACAAAGGGACCCCTCTGATAAAGTTGCAAGTGTAGATAAATCACAATGGCTGAGTTAAAGATGAGTTGTTGGGGCCCAATCAGGGTAATTGTTGAGAGGGCAAAGGAAATACATTTGTGGTAACGCTAATTCACATCACTTCTAGGTGGGTGACCAAGCCACGTGTTAATAGAACCGACTGTATTGTTGAAATTAAAGCTTGACAAATGCGATTTCAACGGACATAGCTTCACTATGGGTGATCTGTATGAAAAGGGATCGTACTGTATACATGTTCAGCATATGCTTTTGAAAGATGAAGTATAATTGCCACATTATGATAACGATTATGGGTTAACGTCTGTAGGGCCGTAGTAACGTGTCGTTTTATAAACCAGTGTTGGTAAACATTACCCACATAATGGATGTGAATTATCAAGTGTTTCATATGCCGAGTCTCTGTGAACACCTGTGCTGTGAATGAACATTAGGATCATGTTCCGTCACATTTCCCCATGTTGTATCTAGTAATTGCAAGAAGGTGGTAAATAGCGTTTAGACAACACCAGCTTAACCTATTACTCACGAATAGTCCTCTAATTAATGCAGACTCAGATATGCGAGTTTTTCTCTCCTTTTGAATGAACAAATAAATGTGCGTGTGTTGACCAAACTTGTATTTAGGGAGGTATATTGCTTGGCAAAGTCATACAAAATCATCAAAATGACAACTACACTTTCTATACTAAACAATAGATGTAGAGTATAGTATGTTGGGATGAAATATACTTTGCTGGGAAACTAATGTGTTCACCAACCGGTTTCCCTGCCCAGTGGCGAAAAGGATGTTTTGGAAGAGGCCGTCGGGCATCTTTGCCGAGATAACACGCGTCTAACACATAATGCGTTCCACACAGGGTTTCGCGAAGGCGTAAGGACACTCAAACCATACCCTAACTATCTCTCTGGGTTCTAATATATGTGTAAACGTCCATAAATAAATAAGATACATTCACAAACAAGACAAAACGAAGCCAATGATTTGTTCTCACGTTTGTTTAGCCACAAAACTCATTCCATTGACATGGTAGTACTTAATGAATTGATGAAAGGCCCTTGTGTAGTACGTCATAAAAAGAACAAGATCACTGTAATACATACACAAACGAATTACAGGCTACTAAACTCGCTACTAAACTGTGGATTACTCGTAAAGCAATTGGTATGAGTTTGTAATGGTCAATGATTCTACTCATAAAACAACCGTCCATGTATCTATAGCTACCCACCATAATTGTTAACTTTTATGCTACACGTTTTTTTTCTCCGAGTTGCATACAGTGAATCAAGTTGTCCATCACGGGGATATTTCGCGTTGTTATATGGCGGCCAGTCACGCAAATCTGTCGGCTTCTAGAGTGCTTTGTGGAAGTGTTTTATTGAACAAATAAGCGATTTTTCTGTCTGTTTAGACCTAACGCAGTTCTCCAGAATATTTGCCAGCGATTCTGTGAATATTAAAAACAATAAACGCGTGGTAAAGCTAGAGTATATCATGAAATGGGGTATATATACAAAGCGGTGGGCAGCAACAATTCAGTTTAGACGATGTTCAGTCCTTTTCAGACCTTATTGTTATTGTTGTAGTTAACTTATATGAAACATATAACACATACATACGTATATACGTATGCACGAGTGTTACACTGACCATACTGTGATTATAGATAGAAACAATATCAAGTACATACTGTTTATACATATAATGATAAGAACCTCTATCAACACGTTTTCTTATGGCGCTGTGTTACATGAATTATAGTTATGAACATTTACTAAAATACAACTTATCTTTATCTAACGTTGGTTTAGTTGTTAATGTTACTAGTAGTTTGTTACAAGAAGTTGTGGTTTTTCATAAACATACTGAATTCAAAAGATTAGTGACTCTTAATTAATCAAGTGAAAGAAACAGGACAATCATTCTAATTTGAACTACTTATCATATGTTAATGTCATGTGATTCAACAATCTCAGTGAATTATATAAGATACGCTAGGTAACTTTGGAGGAAATCCATCACGCTGTTGATAAAGTATGCTTGTGCAGTGGTAATTCAATTTGAAAACGTATCTGTTCAGAGTTTGTGGTAGACGTATTTGTTCTGCTCAAAACAATGACGGAAGTGTCTACAGCTACAACTTCCTTCATGTTTTGTTGTGTAAAAGAAAAAAAGAAAAACTGGTCCAATGCTGATACAAATACAATTGTTTATTGTTTATTTATACCAATATGAAAATGCGTTTAATTCGAATGAGCTTGTACACGAGGTTAGTGTTAGAATGAGCAAACAATGAAGAAATGTTCTGTGTGCCTTCATGTTAGCTTGTATGTTTGTTTTGTCCTTGTTTCGTTTGATTATTGTTTTCTTCATTCAATGCTATTATAGTACATACATTTACCAACATGTGTTTGTACGTGTAAACGCGTGTACCAAGGGCAGCTGCCTGAAAATCGGTGATATGGCAGTATTTCTTTCCTAACGATGACAACGCCAAAGTTTGTCTTGATGTTGAAACCTTTTGTGTGCTCAGGGTTATTGTATATTTAATAGCATCATGGCATTTCATCCTGGTATTTCTTACCACTAAACGTTCTTAAACTGAAGTTCAAACGGCCTACCCACACATGTCTACAATTGTTTAAGACACGCACACGTATTTAAGTAAAGATACCCAGATACCCCAAACCCTTGCTTCTATTATTTGACAAGTACTGCTGGATAACACGCGATCTTTGTTAAACGACATGTTTCTCATTCAAGCAGCCATTACACACATAATTACGATCCGACCTTTGTATATATAAACCGACCTTTAGACGTGTTTTGTTATACTATTCAATATATGCAATGACGGGTAGCATGATAAACATCGCATACGTAATCTAGTGTATATCATTGCATTGTGATCAGTATTACAACACCACTTGGGCCAAAGGTCTTCATTTGATCCTCTATTAGAAACTACTTTGTTTTCACTTTAAGATCAGACAAGATCCTGGTGAAATAACCCCATTTGATCTCTTAATTTTTACCATGATTTATGTATTTCTAAACCATTGACATATAATCTCAAAACAGATAGACCATGGCCATTTAGCGCATTGTTTTGTCTATTTAAGGCCAATATTCAGGCACACCAGTATACTTTAACCGTGTGTACATGTTTGTTTGTTTTCCTTTACCCCTTCTCAAGCAGTGACATCGAATGTAATATGTTTTATGACGTTAACAATGTATTCTGTAACGTGTGGTTATCGTTTCGAATAGTTAAGACAGATGTGCCCTTGTATTTATTAAACTATTATCCCTTTCCCAAAGAAATGACTGAAATCATGTCCAGTAAGGAAAGACAAATTTGAAAAACAACCATGTGTCAGCATATTGAGAACGTATTATTTATTGTATATCGTTTATTGATAGAAAGCCATTAATTTATATTTAACTGTTGCGTATGTTAAATATTTAATGATGACCTTTGTTTTCCGTATATTATTATTAATAATCATGAAAAGTTACTGTTGAAATAAAGTTATTTTCAATTTAAATAATTAGTTCATAGTTTTACTGTCGGTTAGAATTTCCAAATGCTTTTAACCTGAGTTGCAGTTATTGTAGCATCATAAATGTAATGTTTTTTTCCCGTTCAATTGTTTTATTTAAATGTAGAGACTGGGATAACAGAACATGTCGCGTGGTGTGGTACACTATTATTGATGTCATAACTTTGCAACATGTCAATAAACAGTTGTCTTTCAAAGAATGTTATGAAAACCAACAGTGGTATATTGAAACATGAAACATTTTCATAATTTATGGACACATATTGACATATTTTTGCCACGGTCCTAACATTATCATTACTGAAGACTGTTGGTTGTTGTAACTTCTGACACGTTCAAAGCACAGGCCATGTGTCCAAAGTTGCTGAACCTTGTCAAAAACGCGCATTAAAACTGTTTTATTGCCTTACATAGCCTGGAGGACCGAAGCTTCAATAAATCGATATTATATAACACATTACAACAACACCCTGGGTATCTCTTTTTTGCCATTTTAACGCTGTATTAGTAGCACAGTAACACCAGGTTTGGTAAGTGTAATGTACGGATAATTGTAGAAAACTGCGGTACTAATGTTCACCTTCATAGTCGAGCCCTAGACTGAAAGTGGCCTAAGGTCGGACAAAACAAAGACTTTTGCGGTTTTAATGGCGGGCCACATAGGGTCTTCGCCACAACAAAAACGAGACTATACCTCCATTGTTGGTAGTTATTTCGCCGAACAAATGTCAGTTTATAAAGAATTACCGGACCGCATTTTATAGCTACATCACTACAACAAAGTACACGGTCTAATATAGGGAGCAACTGGTGGTGTTTTATATTTAATAGGACGAGTCTTTCCGTTAAGTATTTTAGTCTTACGGACAACAAACACATTATGTTACAAGGGGTTCAACATGGTGAATCCTCGATGTGTGGTCACTTTAGAAATAGACGCCGTGATAGTTAAATGTTGTATGAAACCTGTGAGAGACAAACCTTGACACAGTTTAAACGCATTCAGTTGTATATTATGTCCAGTAGTTCTACCAGCATTAACTCACGCATGTATCATGGACACAGGCTAAAAGACTATTCTGGTTGATTACTGTATGTACAAAACACTTTTGAGATGCCGTTTAACATACACCGCGAACTTAAAGGGTACCACATCAGGGAAACATGAAATGCACCATTTGTGTTGTTTCCGATTTGAGTATGTGTTATTCATCATTTATTTAAAATGCTTTACCTTAAATTAACCGATAACAAAAACAGCCTTTGTTCTATATTAAAGAAATGTATGAACATACGTTTAGCGTTCTTGAACAACCACACCTATAAACAGTGTCACATGACCAAATATTATATGATCATTTTTTTGTAACAAACAAGAAATTGAGTGTTGCTATTGTGTTAAATTGTGTGTGGATAAAACTCTAAACTATAGATACTACTGGTAGATGCCCTTCTTTTGTTTCAGTTTGCTTAATTATTATATCAATATTCATGTTATATACATTTGTTTTATACAGTAAGGAAACCAAATCCGGCAATACATACTTCTTGTGTGTCTCGAAACTAAACTTTCCACATTCTAAGTAATAGTGTAACGATGTTCACAAATCCTGAATCAATGTGTAGCAAATTTAAACAAACTCGTAGATGAAACAAAATCTTGATGTTAATAAATGAAGACAAACAATAATGAAACTTTGTATCTTTTCATTTTTTTCTCCATTTACAAGAAAGGAAATGTTATAATTATTAAAGTCAACAATGAGATAAAATACGTTAGTAATGTTCAAATAAAAGGGAAACGTTTAATGAGTTATTATTATTATTATTATTATTATTATTATTATTATTATTATTATTATTATTATTATTATTATTATTATTATTA
>ENA-OREC01000873-OREC01000873.1-marine-metagenome-genome-assembly--contig:-NODE-873-length-13652-cov-14.749687_pt1 | contig 13652 bp, 10 predicted proteins | sample MGYA00248626_ERZ508543 | MGnify/ENA primary metagenome ERZ508543 (study PRJEB26211, sample SAMN05518279) | marine metagenome | isolation source: Puget Sound, Washington, USA | host: Bankia setacea... | reverse complement strand
TCTGATATATATGTATATATATTGTTACAGGCTGTGGAACACCAACACAAGATGAACCTGAATATGACTATAAGATGCAAAATGCACCAGTAGGCAACCTGTTTATTTTTATTTTTCTCAGCAGTACAAACTTCCAAAATATCATTTCGAATTGCGGAAGAATGCACAATTAAGCGACCACGTTTAAAAAGAAAAGAAAATTAATACAAATAGAAATTGTACATTTAAAAGTCCTATAGTTTTTCCAAGGGAGTTAATTCGGGCTATCCCTTCAAAATGATAGTGGGGCGTAAGCTTCTATATTTTCTAGAACAAAATAAAAGTTTTATTCACGTATTGTCACAATAAAGGTAAAACAGGTACGTAAGAGACAAAAATGATCAATTAAGTACATTCAAATAGTCTAGTCTATGTTTTAACACACATAATTGTACCCGTAGTTTACACTCTATAGGTGAAGTCGAAACTGATAAGTTTTGTAGTAGCCGGATATCGATGAATTTCGGTTATATTCACCAAAAACTGACACATTCTGTGATTTCGAAATTGGTATCGACATCATGACAACGAACCATTATTTTAAAATATCATATTAAGTTGATACTACTGGTGTGCGTCTAGTCCTTAAGTTGACCTCAACAGCTTTTTCATATCAACTTAATGTCTACACTGAGTACACATGACGACATACATGTCCAACTTGCGGTCTTTACAAGTCAAAAGGCAAACATCAACATACAGATCCTCTAGAAATTTGGAGAAGTTCGCCACTGGTTATCAGTTTCTACCAATTATTTTGCTTCTCATGCTCAGTTGTTTGTGTGCAGAACTTTGACTGTGCGATTGTTTCCAGAAAAAATAACGTCCTGCATAGCTTTCGTAATTTTACATAAAACACACCATGGACTGAGCATGCATTAACAGCATGGTTTAACATCATTATCACGTTTTCCACGTACCGTGGCCGGTTTTCTGCAAACAATTGACCGTCGTCTAATATTACCTAAAGTAAGGTACATGTAAAGTTGCTCAATCATCTTTTAATTACACATGATACCCGACTACATAAGCCTAATGCATATCGAGAAACCTATTGACTCCGCCCCAGGGAAGATTAACCAGTGTCAAACTTGGCCAGCAAATTCACAGGGAGCACGATTTTCAAAGTTTGAATTGTGTATACAACAGTACATGGGGGCCACGTGGTGATCATGTTATAATAGGGTTCACGTCAAATAGGACTGCGTTATTTTACCTTTTTCTCAATACTTTTTTTACCAACTTTGGGGTGCGTCTTATACATGCTATTAGGGCTTTTTGCTAATATTTTTGTCCAATTTCGTGGGTTTGTCCTATGCACATGTGCGACTTATACACAGGCGTATACGGTAAATTGTTTGGAATAATTTGGTCGCTGTCAGCTTGGTTAAAATGGAACTATTTTAATGCGATGATTATGATGATTATGTTGACAGTAGTGCATTAATTAAATCTCCATTTAAACATTATAAAACAAATTAAGAAATTATTGACGTTATCAGCTCCAACTTTGCTAAGGGGAGGTAACTCAGAGTGCATGTACAACAGATGATGGGAACAAATTTATACAAAATGGTCGACTGCAGCAAAATTTTGTTTACCAGAATATATTTATGTGTAAATAATGGCCATAACAACAATTTCAATCCAGTTTTGATCATTTTCAGGTAAATTTGTATTACTTTTATCAATATTATTCATTATAAATGCATAGTTTTGCTAAGTATACTTTCACCCAGTGTCTAAATGGGAGAGAGTTATAGCATTACAGGGATTCAAAACAATATATCAAAATCCCTGATCGCTTATTATTGTAGCTTGGACTTCACCTGTTATCCTGGTGCATGCAAACATTTTTGTAGTAGAATGTACTTAATGTATGTTCAAGAACTTAATTGTTCATACATTAAGTTTGAAATTGGTACTTTAGATGAGAGTCCTTTTTTCTGTAGTAACTTATATGTATGTTACTTACTTGCAGGGGTAGTTTGAAGAGATTTACAATGTATGATGTAATAGTTTTGAAAGCAGGCTACAGCATCGATGAAGGCCAAGGTATGTTGTAAAAACCTCTCACGCATCTGTGGTTGGAGCTCAGTTTTGATGTTGTGGCAGCCTTAGATAAAAACAATATTGGAAATTTAAATAAACTATATTAAAATACTCACCACTTCATCATTTATGATTACTATATCAAGACATAACCACTGCATTAATTGTACCCTCGTGACACAGGAGATAAATATACATATAGTTTTAGCAGCAAAATCCCTTGCCCCATAAATGAACCTCCAGCTGAACTTGCTCTTGCTTAGAAAAACTATGAAAGCTGAAAACTATGACAAAACATATAAATGTATTTATTTTTAATTTTCCTACAGCAATAGTTTCAGTTTAAAGGTTTAAAAGTTGCCAAATAGATTTTTGTTTTGAAGTAGAATACCTTTTACCTACAAACAGGAACTTTGTTGTGAATTTCAGGCAGTCAGAAAGCGTGTGGTTCAATCACACTGGTGAAAGGGCCCAGGAACATTATTGTGGACACTGGAAATCCATGGGATAAACAGCACATTTTAGATGGTCAGTACTTAGGTTTAAACCCCAGTAGACAGTTGTGTTAGATATTTAGTTATATGCATTTACTTCATTAAGTGATGCTAATTTAATTAAATATGTAACAAATGTTCTCAAATATTTCTCACATGTGTGACAGGGACGGTCTATACTTATGAAACTTTTTATCAAATTTTATTATTTCGTTTGTTTTGGTTTGTTCAAATATATCAAAGTGAAAATAACCAAACCAGTTCTAAGCCAATATTTGTGAGTAACTGACAACATTATGACATGCCAGAATGTCGAGTCAGATATTAGAGAAACATATTGTCACAACAATATGGCCTAGCTGTCTTCTTTTGTTTAAATTCAGAATTTCTGGATTCACACATTACTGTTCTGCCACTTCTTAGAGGGGCTCCTGCTTCTGTACGGAACAACTTTGTAAATTATAAGACAGGAAATATGTCACTTGATGATAAGTACTTGTTACCTCTACATAGCATTACATGATAAATACAAACTGCTTATAAATTCGTAGTATTTAAGTGAATCATGTACAAAACTAAGGCTTTTTGTAATATTTGGTTTCTGAGTATGTTATTACACTGTTATTTTCTGTGGGTTGCTAAGGTCTCAATGCCCAGGGCCTGCAGCCTTCCGATATAAGGTATGTGATCTGTACAAGTGGCCACAGTGGAAAGGTTGGCAATCTGAACATGTTTAACAATGCCACATGCATCTGTGCCGGTGAAATAAGCCATGAGGACCATTATCTGTGTCATGGATTTCAAGAGGTAGAGCTGGATCGTACATGTAGAACGGCTTGCAAAGATGTTACTCCTGGTTGTTTGTGTTGTACATTGTATTATTGTTGTTGAATTTATGTACATTTTACTAACCAGTTCTTCACTCAGGTCAAGAAAATCCCATCATCAAACTAACTGTGTTATAGGAAATTCTTATAATTCCTATCAACAGTCATCCTCTAGTTGTGGGGAAGTCAACTGTATATATACACTAAAATATTCTTCTTGTAAGTTGATGAATTTGAGAGATACATGAAATGTTTGGGGTAACAATATCCCACTGTAGTAGAATAAAATCGATCTTCACCAATGTTACTCTCTCTATACAATGGACTGAAAAGCATATCCTACATTTGCCTTCTACCACATGTATGGCATCCAGTTATAAACCTTATACCCCTCCTTTGAACTGTGAAGTTTTGTGTTCAAGACCACTCAAATAAAGACTAGAGTACCGTTTTACTGAAGCACTTACGCAAAATCTAAACTAAAACAAACAGTTATAACTGAAATACAAACCAAAACCTGTACAATGTATTAATTAAAAAAAAATATTATGTGTAAATCCAACATTTTATTCTTATTTTGTTCGAAGTTACTTTGACTTCTTTGGATTGTAATAGCTGTAGCTGTTTCATAGAAAAAGGGAATAATGATACCTTTATACAGCACATTGCAGACCAAACAAATAGTGTTCTGCTATTCATTTATTTAGTGCATAATTATGATGATCCATACTGTGGTCTCATTACTGGAACTTTACTGTATTTCATTCCATCACCTCACCCAAGACATCTTTATATTTACTAACAGGACTGAAGATGCATGAGCTAGATCCAGAGAAAGTAGATTATGTAGTGTGTACCCACGGACATTCCGACCACGTGGGTAACTTGAACATGTTCCTCAACGCTGTACATATCGTATCACATGATGTTTGTATAGGAGACACATATGTGATGCATGACTTTAAACAGGTACTAACCTCTCTATGATTTTCTACGTCTTGAGAGTTGAAAGTGAAATGGTTCTAAGCGTTATTGAATAAAGAAGCAGATAGAACCCTTTCACATTCACCTATACTCAACCAAAATGAAAACTTTACACTTTTATAATACAATATTAAATCAATGTATTTCACTCTGCCTCTATGAAATAGGACACAAAAAAAGGCAAAAATAAGCCTAAAATTTAAAGTCATTTATCATGTATAACAGGGAGATAACTCATATAGTGTCAAAACAGAAAGTTTATCAAATCTCAATTGATTGTTTGGACCAAATGTTCTTTTTTTCTGTCATTTGAGAGAAACTAAAAAACAACAACAAAGTTTCATCATGAAAACAATGCAAAAAGCTATACAAATTCTTTAATTACCTCCCTTTGTATTGAATATATAGGGGATTTCATGACCTTTAATCAGAAAGATCCTAGGATTTTTTTTTATAAACTTACTCCCCAACTGATAAAAGTTTAACATCCCTACAAATGATTGAATTTCACTCTCTTCATGGGGAGGTACAGGTGTTTATTTCTAATGCATAGTAAATCCCATTAGAATAGTGTAAAGTTTTCATTTTGTGTGAGTGTATATTCTATTTCCTTTGTTTGTATTGAGCCTTGTTGTTTTAAAGTAAAATTCTATTTATAGTCGTTCCCTTAGCCCTTATCTTTGTTACATGTTTAACAAGAATTAACCTTTAAACGGTTATATAAGGGTCTCGGATGTTTATACACGTATTAATAGACACATAAACCACTTGTGACCGCACATCTAATTTAAGAGAAATATTATTGATGCCGAAAACTGGGTTGGGTTGCAATTCGATGATTTGCCTGTGTTTGTTTGCTGCTTGAAAAGCTTTTGCCTTAATTTTTATGTTCACTAATACTTTTGTTTCCATGTTCATCTACCGGTACTTGTTTGATTAATATTTCTTTTCCCATTAATTGTATCTTAAATTGGAACGTAAACTATTACAATAAGTGAATTAAAACCAATACTAATAATCATTATAATTATGAACGGTAAAACTTGTGCCATCAATTTAAGAAACAGCGAAATGGAATGGCATTTAATAAAAGCTGGTTACATTTAAGTCACACACTGTTTTTACAATGAAATATCTTATTACAACTCATGTAAAATTTTGAAAGAATATATATTAAATTGGTGAACCTTTCGTAAAATGATCATTCTTTACATGGTAATGCTTTTAAAGGCTACTAAATGGAAACTTAAGATTTACAAGCTAAACTTTTACAATGTTGCACTTCAGGAACCAGTATATGATATTGACTGTTAGTTAAAAGTGTTTAAGGAACAAAATAACTTAAAGGCCAAGGTTTGAAAATATAGCAATGAAAATCCCATGGACATTTTTAAATACTGATACATTTTCACTACATTTGTAAAATGCACTCGTGGTATTCATTTAAAACTTTGATTGGCAGTAAATAACTCTGATATCTGTAAAGTTTATAAATGCAGACAACAGTTTCACATTCAGAGTAATATATTTGTTTAAAGAAACACTTGTGCTCACTTGAAATGACCATTTGAATCTTGTACATGTATAAATAGAAAATGTTTCACACATTTATCAAAAGAATAATGTAAAAAAAGTTATCCAGAAACAAAAAAATTGTCCAGGATGATAGTTCTCCAATTTATGAACCTCTATATTTCTACGCTTTGTTGTCGATTATCTACTGACATTTAGACATAACTGAGTTTTCACAAAGAGGAAACTATTCACAATTTGACCTAGGTATATATACTATTACATGCTCTGATCAGGACTTTTACTTGTTTAAAGATGATTATACACATGAATAAAAAACGAAAACAGTGATTGTACCTTTAACATACTTGTACATGCAGTCATCATATGTTGGGTTTGTTCTACTTTGATGCTGGTAGGGAATTCCATATGAAATAGATGAAGATGTGGAAGTTATCTCTACACCCGGTCATACTGGTTCTGATGTCAGTGTCGTTGTCAGAAATACCAAGCTTGGAACAGTTGGAATCACAGGTAATGGTTTTAAGGGTAACAGTTTTATTTGTTCTTATGATTGCTATTGCACATCTCGTAAAACAAATGTCATTCCCCTGCAAACAAAGCTTTGCTGGGTATATAAGAATCACCCTGTCCGTCCGTCCGTTCATATTTGATTTCTCGTAAGTGCAACTTCTCCTAAACGGTTGAACTGATACTGATGAGAATTTACACAGTTGTATTACATGACCTAACAATGTGCATGAAGGAGGATAATTCGATTTGAAAATATCAAGAGAGATATTTTAAAGCAGATTATTTATATTTGTGAGGGAGAGGGTTGTATCTATTTGTGATTTGACTCACAGTTCTAGTCTTAACATGAATTTTCTATTGTTTCAGACAGGACAATAATGATATCTCTATACATGTGTGTGTGTATGTGTTTAGAATAGTTTATACTTTGCAATCAACTTTAATTATAAGTTATTACTCATACATACAAGTTCCCTATACTTATGTACTTTACCACACTCACAATGCTTTTATTTAACCTGCTATTTTTCTGAAGTTTAAATAAAATGTACCACTTTGACATTTAACTTTTAAGACAGATAGTTTAGTGAAACACTTGATAATCCATCTTGTGTCATTGTAATTGCAGGTTTTCTTGTGTTTCTTTTCCTCTCATTACAATTATTAATCTGAACAATACTTTATTTCAAGAAGATAACATGTTAAGAGTGATGTAGGAAACAGTCGTATTTTCAAAATGTCCTCCCATTCAACAAATTATACACACAAGCATGTATGCATAGATGGACAAGCACACACACATACACACACAAGTGCTTCCAAACAAAAACCCATGTAAACATTGTATATAAATTTTACAGGAGACCTTTTTGAGTGTTTTGAGGATTTAGATGACTACACTTTATGGCAAACAAACAGTGAAAACCCTCAGCTCCAGCAGCAGTATAGACTTGAGGTGTTAAAATTAGTTGATTGGATAGTGCCAGGTCACGGGCCAATGTTCGAGGTGCCTAAAGAATACAAACAACAGCTGAGAATGGTAATGTACGAATACTACGAGCAGAAGATGGAAGATTCAACGGACGGCACATCTACGTACTTGGAATCAAACTACACAGTCATAGAGGAAGGGGACTGAAGTAGAATCTTACCCATTGTTGTATATTAACTTTCTATGCATAATAATCAAGGGTTCTATGCTTAACTGGTATATTGCTGGTAAAGTTCAGAGATTTGTTCAATAAGAAGACTCTTGGAAAGTTTGTTGTGAAAACTCTATATATATACACTAATACATAGTACATGTATCTTACATGAGTTCTCATTTAATATAAACCTTTATTAACAAGTTAAGCAAATGTTATATTAAGCGAGTCTTTGGCAAGCTTTACCGGAAAGAATTTCAAAAAATTGTTTGTCCTAAAATGACAACAAGCGTAAGATTCTCTTTATCACATGACATTTTTCATGGGTTTCTCACATGTTGCATCCTAGGTTATATTAGATTTGTGTAATATAAAGATATTGGACATGGCTATATTACATTTGAAACGAAGTTAGTTATGTGATAAAATATAATTACGTATATTTGTGAAGAATCCGTCCAAGAGATACTACTATGGTGATTTAGTGAAACAAAAACACTCTCCAAAAGATTCAAACTGTTCAAATACACGTCAAACAAAATTAAGGGTTTGAATATTTCATAAGTGAGCAACCATATGTCTTGCTTTGTTTTGCCTCAGAATGATTCTTATTAAAAATGATTTCAGGAAATAGATTCAAATCCTAGCAATATCATGAGAGATGATTTTCAGCAGTAAATATGTGTTTTATACTCACCCATGCAATATATTTTTATCAAATGTTCACATCTTGATGTATGAAATCTAGTCTGTATATATATTCAATCATATTTGTGAACACATGTACCAAAGTATAACGACTTTTACACAATCTAGTGGAGGCTGGAGGCTTCTTAGTGCCTTTTAATCTGATTAAATTGATACAAAAATCATCTTTTAAACATTGATCCTGTATCCAGTAGCTCTAACTAGCAATTCTGAGTCCAGCTGTATTTAATCACTCGATGACTATATACCGTACATTAGTTCAACTTAGGGTATCACAAAATTAGTGTTATAGTGTGAATACAGCTTAGTACTGGTTTTATATCCAGGATTAGCAATAGATGAACAATCTGTCGTAAAAAAAATAGTTTCGTTTTAAAATTGGTGTTATTAACTGTATTTCAAACTAATAAACAAAAATATGAAACTAACATTCATCGGATAAGAAGCTTCTGTCTCCTCAAGTTTTTGTATTATTTTTTAAGCCAATTAAACATGGAACACTTGATATTTGTGCTGTCCACTGTTAACCCATCCACTGTTAACCCATTATACTTATACAAGTATATATGCAACCTGTTGTTAACCCAGTTCACTCCAGTTAAAAAACCTATCCTTTTAATTATATCCCAAAAAATGATGTTGTACTTGTATGCAATTGTTTAGATTGTAAAGTCAGTTTGAGCTGTCCCAATCAGATTGTTAATTATCTCGTTAAATAACTGTTGACTAAATATTCATTGACCTCTTTATGTACACAAGGTCTTACTGTTTTTAATGGACCTTTCTCCAAACACACACAACTGAAAATCAGAAAAAAATGAGTATTTGGCTGAAGTGAGTATTTATATGAAAGATTATTTTAAAAGAATTGTTCGGAAGATGAGAGTATTCAATTAGACTATGTTAGCAGTTTGCAGGTGTACTTTTTGCAAGGTCTGAGCAAGCTCTGATCTGAGTACATTTGTTTATTCGAGAAGGGCTTCTAGGTTTATTGAGTTTGATATAGAAATGATTCATGACAGTGGTTGATCTGTTGTAGAAGGGTTACCAAATGACTTTCTCTCCAACTTCATTGTTATTTTTATAATTCAATTTGAAACAGTTAAGTTCGAAATCAAACCATCAACTAGCATTGAATGTATTTTGGTGTATGCTTAAATTATAACCTTTTTTGTTCAGTATTAAAATGTTTGTTTTGTTTAGAGTTGTCCCTTTTTACGGATTTTTCTGCTTGTTAGTTTGAAACTGTAGCTCTGGTTTATGGTTGACAATGAGTGTTAAAGCTAATCAAAGTTAAATTTGCAATGCAAAAGTGAAATTGTCTGTACAAACAAAATTGAAATTGGCTATACAAAAGTGAAATCGGTTATCATAGTTCATGAATTCTAAACACTTAATTAAAAAGAAAAGGTGATATTTATAATGGCAACAAACTTTAGATTTTACTTCATACAATATAACTATTCAGTATATTAACACTTCAACAACTTATGTTAACAGATGCGTTATATATGACCATGTGACTGAACTACCAGGGGATCTTGATAGTGTAACATTACTGTACTGGACCATCTGTAATCTGTAGTGTGCAAAGTTCTACCTTCGGCTTCTAGCTTTAACTCCTAACAAATATGCTTTGAATAGATATAATATAATAATTACATAATCACACAATGTGTTTTGCTGTATTTGTCTGAAGTTGTTCATGCTCAATGTTGTAAGGTCTTTCAATAAAAATCAGAAAATTGTGCCTATGTGTCCTTTTTTGTTTAATTGTGTGTGTGTGTGTGCGTTTTCCCCAAACATTTTACAACCGCTTTATAACATCTTTATATCGGTTCGTATTCAGGTAATAAACCTACAATCCGTATTCAAAGACAGCCTCACAGGAGGAAAGAGAGGTTCATGGAGGAAAGAGAGGTTCATGGGAGGAAAGATAGGTTCAGGGGGGGAAAGAGAGGTTCATGGGAGGAAAGAGAGGTTCATGGGAGGAAAGAGAGGTTCATGGAGGAAAGAAGCAAATAGAACCCTTTCACAAGCACACATCAAGTTCTGCTAACTAAGACCATTTAATTGTTTTGCATTTCCTTGATTAACTTCATGATTTAAACCAGCTGCCATGAAAGATGGGTTTAAAACAAATCCTGATGGTTGACGATATATTGTATCATGAATGAAGGCTTTGTTATAAATTAACTGAGGCAACTTTGCAATTCCATATTTGCCATGGATCGAACTTCATTATTACGAACAACTTCTATCAAACCGGAAATACAGACTGTCAAGGTAAAGGAATGACTCAACAACAGCCCAAACTACACAGTGTAAGTAATACTTTAAAACACAACAACTGTTCATACATGACATAACTAATGGTGACACCACACAGATGACTGAAAACACAGATGAGTTTAAACTAACCCACATTCTGTTCTGAAGACTTACACTATCAAATCAACAGAACATGACTAGATATACACATTTGTTTAAAGCTTTTATTTCATAACATCACATACACTGTACAAAATAACAATCAACACATAAATAAATTGGTTAGAGGTGAATAAACAAAGATGCCATGAGTAATTATATATACACGTCATCAATAATGGGCGAACTTTTATGTACATTTAACTTAGCGAATAATAATACCCAACCCTGACGTCGTCATCAGCTGGAAGCTACTTCCTGTGGAGTTCGTGGGTCAGATGTACCACAAGTACGGTAGATTGTATATAATTATATAACTTATCTGAAAATAGCATATATACTGTTCATGCTGGAATTCATAAAACGAGGTGCCGTAGAAAAACCCTTGTTGCGTAACTATATATATATATATATATATACAACAAGAGCGTTTCAGACTGATGGAATTTACTAAAGGGCACGATTGATAACGATATTTGTCAAATTTTACCGGAAGAAATGTACCTTCGACAATGAGTTACAGTATTTATTTTAAAATGCCCATGGTAATGCCTCTATGTAGTGAGAAACTGTCTGAAGAGTTGTGGTGCTTCGTCAACATCGTAGTACTTAACGGTGAAAGTTTTGTCGTTAGCTGCCCCTGCTAGCATTGGAGATAAGGCTAAAAGAAACAACACATCACAAATCAGTTACACGTACAGCAAATTGTGAGTTGTATTGCAACGTATCTCGAATCATACTTTATACCTATATTGTGATGTCTCTCTATATAACAGGTGGTATTGGAAAAATCAAATGCTATATTGTTAATACGATATACATGTACTCTCAGAACGATACATGGTAAACAAACATATTCAATTCACTTACTGCTTCTTTGACCAGGGATTGATCTAAATAGACAAAGGATTTTCTTGTTCATTGCAACAGCTCTTCCAAGTTCGTATCCCACTCCCAGTGACGGTCTCGTTACCTCGGCAACAACAACTTGTAACCATAACAAACACACATTGAATAATGAAATAACAAATATGTAGAACAATTGTTGGACCGAAAACAATACATTGACTGTATGTAAAAAAGTATTTATTCTTTTCGTTGTCGCTAGTGTCATATGATTTTATACAAGTACTAGAAACCGCTTAAACTTACTGACGCACACTTTTTACAACATACAATGGTGCTAATAGGTCAGTATGGTACGAAACATTTATCGAACTATACATTTGGCAAAGCTCAGTCTTCGAACACGAACGACCGAATTTATGAGATAAACATATTGATGACAAATCACAACATCAACAACTCACCATCACTCCTTATCAGCCAGTCTACGTCTCTATCGTGTATTTCCTTGTCGGTCATGTCTGCTTCCACTGTTATAACCAAATTATGCAGTGTTAATTATACCACAAACAGAAATCAATGATATAGTAAAGAGTAAGCACCGACATATGGTATGTGAAGGATTAACAAATCAACAACACATACGCTTTGATTTGACCGAATTATGTTGACAATTCACATGGTAGATACCTCCTTACATTAAGAGGGACATCCCTTCTATACATACAGCAACAAGTTATAAGTGTAAAGTTGAACAGTTTGGTGATATCATTGTTTTAGTGTTTTTAAGAATAACGTTTTAAAGAAAGTTGTTGGTAATGACGGCGGTGATGTATGTACATGTATATGTAATCATAATTTTGTTTACAGTTTTCCAGATCTTCGTCCGTGTATCCAACGTGCTCTGTTAGAACGTCCCCATACGTCTTGAGGTGGTTGATAAGTTTGTGATATAATTCCACATCTTGTCTCCCCGCCGATATACTTCCACAGAAATAGATGTTCATACTGGACGTAAAGTTGTGTCTGTCTGTCTTTGGCCCTGTGTACGTTAGCTGTGAAAGTAATGAAATGGTAGAGCCAAACCACTGAACAAAGACTAACCACGTGCACAGTTATACAGTTAAAGTATAAAGTTAAATGCATGTAATATATTTAACATTGAAAATCCATTCAGCGGAAACTATTAATGGAGTGGTCTTACTGAAGCCAGTTGGTTCCTCTATAGATGCGACTGGTCTAAGTGCAAGGCTTGGGTGCATAGCGTATCTCCGTTTTTGTGATAAATGTAGTAGGGTTGTTCTTATAGAAAATTGACTATCTTGTGATAGATTTACAATAACATAAAGTAAGTCAAAGGTTAAAAAGGAATCAGATTAACCATATTGTCCGTAAGTTAATGAAACGGTCTTACATTCGACACTCGTCTTACTGTGTTATGTTGTCTACATGTGCGGATGCTAGACTCTCAGAGTACCAGGACTACACTGATCTAGTATAGAAACTTACTTTGTAATAAAAACTTAACTCGTCTTATAAAAGCTTATATTATATGACAACTCGAGTAGGATCGAATCATATTATATTAAAATATTATTATACTTATCATAGCATTATATTGATTACATTTGTAGTTTAATTTATTAAAACTATGTAAACAAAAACATAACAACATAATGAACAGAACTTACCTTTCTCTATCTTTCTCTGTTTCTGTCCAATTATAATCCACTAAACCGGCGCCATGACTGTTTGTTTATTCTAGTTTGTTGTATTTATACCACGGTGCCACCGACCGGAACGTACCCAGCGATCACAATCCCTTCAAACTGTGATCACAACATACACGTATCTACAATCCAAGTTCTATTAAGGCAGCAATTATCTAACACGTAGCCAACCTCGTTTAAAGACAATCTGATCGAGTTAACTATATAACGTGAAGATTTCAATGGGGTAATGAGTTATTTGTAAACTTGCTTAACACCATCACTATCAGTGTACAGTCACTATGTACAGTAGATTGTTAGTATTGTATCACTAGCAGTGTAGTCACTATGTACAGTAGATTGTTAGTATTG
>ENA-OREC01000872-OREC01000872.1-marine-metagenome-genome-assembly--contig:-NODE-872-length-13656-cov-15.281464_pt1 | contig 13656 bp, 7 predicted proteins | sample MGYA00248626_ERZ508543 | MGnify/ENA primary metagenome ERZ508543 (study PRJEB26211, sample SAMN05518279) | marine metagenome | isolation source: Puget Sound, Washington, USA | host: Bankia setacea... | reverse complement strand
GGTATATAAGATATATTAAACAAGAACTAGTGTGTAGAGTTCATGGATGGTATATAAGATATATTAAACAAGAACTAGTGTGTAGAGTTCATGGATGGTATATAAGATATATTAAACAAGAACTAGTGTGTAGAGTTCATGGATGGTAAGAGGATTGCCTGGACCCTTATCCAATGTCAAAGTGATAATACAGGAAATATCAACTTTTATGCTGTTGAAGAGGGTTACATAATGATCAGATAGTTGATTCATTCTCCTTGTTTCTTGGCCTTCAAACTGTGATGATAGTGATTTTAGATGAACGTATGTGATGTTGAAGCTTGCTATGATCAAAATCAGTAGGGGAAAAAAGGAAACATGAAGATTGAGACCTTTTTACCTTGTCATAGGACATTAAATGATTTAAAGGTCAACATGTTTGTTTTAAATGGCAGATAACTGATATATATATATTGTAGGTTAGTTGTTAAAGGTCAATGTTGCAGTGACCTAGCATGGACAATTTATAAATAAGGAACACTAAGGCACAATATAACTGTTTTATTGTGACTTACACTTCACTCATCTATGTTTTGATATAAGTTGCGCAAAGATCTTGATGGAATTTTGGGAAAAAGCTACATGTTATTGTATGCATACTTTTGCTTGACTGTTGTTTAAGTGTTTTGTAAATTGTGTAATTTTATGTTAAAGGTTTGGTGAATTATGAAGAGCTGATCACTACCTACTGCAAAGAAGCCAAAGAGGCCTCTTTATCAACTGGTATTAGTTCTAGCTTTGTAAGCAGAAACCAGGAATTCAGGAATATTCTGTATACCCTAGAGAAACCAGATGTAAAAGGTGGGTCTCTGATGTTTACTTTTTCTCCATCATCGACAACAACAACGGTACTTCTTCTGTTTACACTTCATACAGTTTAGTGTTTTTTTACATACTTGCCTGCCAATATTTTTTCACGAATATGCATTTGACAAGGGACACAACTTATCTTCCAATAAAATCACTTGTAACAATTAACTCTTTAATAATCATGAATGATGTCATATAGGGGCTTTGCTACTTAAAGGTTGTTACATGTTGTATTCTAATTTTGAGGTAAAGTGTTCATATTTTAAAAGTGGCTACAAATAAAACAACTACCTTGCATTTAAATTATGTTCTAGGCGCTTCAGCGCTTGAAAACTATAATAACAATGACCAACAATTTAACATCTTTACATATGAATCCAAAGCACATGTGTGTTTTTTGTCTTGTTTTATTTTTAAAGATTGCTGCATTTTTATATCATGTTATATTTTCACAAAAGAAGATATAATTACCTTTCATTTAAAACAATACGTGGAAGCTGCCTTTCAAAAATTGTGAGTAAGAGATTGTATCAAGGCTGTCATTTTATAAAGTCAAATAAACCTTAGATACAGAGAAACAGATAAGTTTTTTGGGGAATTGGGTACATTTTATAAATGTAAAATTTCTATTGGGTAACACAGCTTTGTCCCTATATTTTTTATACAACATCACCGATTTTAATTGGGTATCCATTATTTCATATGCATTTTGTTACCCTTTGTTTAAAAAACCCATTGGGTATTCTAGAAAAATAGTTGGGTAAATACCCCCCAAAACAGCTTATCTGTTTCTCTGTAGATATTAAACATTTTTAGTTGAGTTTTAAATGCACTGTTACTGTCATCAGCGTGTGTATAAACAGTTCCTCTTTGTTTGCACAGGAGTGATAATCTGTGGAGGTTCAGGCACTGGTAAAACCTTTCTCGCAAAAGAAGTGTGCAAAAGATACGATCGCTATAGATTCTGGAGAGCTGTTACAATAGACCTGAGGTAAGAGTTCATGGCTATAGAAATATGTCTTCAATAACGTAATGTCCCAGGGCATGAACATTTCCAATTGTTCTATTGTTGTTTTGGGAATTCATTTTAGGTGCTGGACATGTTGAAATGTTAAAACCTGAAATGTGTTTTTTACATTTTCCAAACTTTGTTTAAAAAGGACCAGGGGTGATTACGCATTTGTTTCACCTATTTCAAATGATTAAGTCCAATGTTGAAACAACCTTCATCCAATAATCTAAGTCATCTTGAGATCAAAAACTTGTCATCTTTTTTATCTTGAATTAGGCTTTCTTAAATATTGTGGAAGTATATGTTGTACATTCGTAGAATGAGTCATGAATCATGATACCTGTATAAAGAATATGTAATATATATTCCTTGACATTGGAATCTACGGTTAGCTGACTATCAAAATTCATTCAAAATAGTGCTGTTTGAAGTATTGTCGAAATATATAAATAGTAATTTTGTGGATTGAGTCCTGAATCATTCTATGGGTATAAAGAATTTGGATTTTAAATTTCTTTATATTGGAATTCATTGTTTAGCTGACTAACTAACTAACTAACTAAACGTATTTCATACATACAAACCTTATTTCATTCATGCAAACAATATTTTGTACATGCAAACTGTATTTCATACAAGAAATCTTATTTCATTCATGCAAACAGTTTTTCACACATGCAAACCGTATTTCATACATGTAAATCTTATTTCATACATGCAAATCATAATTCATTCATGCAAACAGTATTTCACACATGCAAACCATATTTCATTCATGCAAACCTTATTTTATACATGAACACCTTATTTCATATATGCATAACCGTATTTCATACATGCAAACCTTTATTTCATTCCTGCAAACAGTATTTCACACATGCAAACCGTATTTCATACATGCAAACCTTATTTCATATATGCAAATAGTATTTCACATATACAAACCATATTTCAGGGAGGTTCATGAGCTGGATGATGTGTTGTTAATTGTGATGAGAGAAATAAGGAGAGATTTCTGGCATACACAAAACAGACAGATCAGCCGTGATGTGATTGGAAGATTACCTCAAACCGAGCGTGTCTGGCAGCTTCAAGCACTTATAGCAGACTTGGATAAATTAACCACCAGTGAGTATACATGTTAACTCTTTGATTTACCCTGTTCAAGCTCTACAGACAGTTTTTGTCTTTGAAATTGCACAATGATTATAATTCAGTAAGTAAAGATTAAAAGTACTTATTTTACCCCGCAGCAAACAAGTATTTTCGGGGGTAAATAAGAATTACCCTGATCATCCGTCTGTCTATCTGTCCATTTGTCTTGTAAGCACTATAACTCCGTAACGAATGAACTGATACTGATGAAACTTTACACAGTTGTAATATACAACCTGATGATGTACATGAACGAAGATAATCGCGGTCCAAAATATTTTGAGTCAGTTAACTGAACTTACCTATTTTAATAGTGAAAGACAGGGGTACCTTTTTGTGAGTTGACTCACAGTTCAAAATATATAAGAACATAAATGTATGCAAGATACCCGTTTCTTTATTGTAGATTACATAATTCTGCTAGATGACTTAGATGCCTACGCCACTAATACACATGGTATGAACGTGGAGGGTTTATTTGATACACTTTTGCAGATGGAGTCAAGACTGCTGAAGGTAATTACATGGTCAGAGTTTATTACATCTAACTCCTAAAACTGTAGACAATTGTGTTAACGAGTATACAGAAATTGAGCTGTACGGTAAAATGGAGGAACTGAACATTTCTTACCTCTCTGTAAATAACCCCTTTAAACCGGAAACCCCTGAAATTGTTTATGGTTTTGTGGGGGGCAGTCCAGTTAAGTGGGGTTTCCCTGTACCATAAAGAAAAAGATTCACAAGAAAGAAAAAAGGTATAAAGAACTGGAAAGATGAATGAAATGCAATATACATGTGAAATGAGTGTTGGGATGTATAGGTTTCAGGTCTATTATAGGCAAGTTTTTCACAATGTGTATGATTGATTAATAAGTGTTTTTCTTTAATATTTAGGTTAAAATCAAATTCCTGGCAACCACTAGCTCCTCCTTGGCAACCACTAGCTCTTCCCTGCCATACAACGATTCCTCCACAGGGACCAATGAAAGCAGTTTGAATTTGCAGTATATATGTAAGAAAAGAGTGACTCAGGTTCATCTTCAACCAATGACTATGAAGGAGACTGTTGATTGGATAAATGAAAATGTGGTGTATACAAAGGTTAGTAAAAGCATTATAAGGTTGGACCTACCAAATGGACACTATTCCAAGGGCAATAAATAGGTTGGTTTTGTAATAATACATCCTATCACAGATTCATTTATAAGTTTTAAAACAGTTTCCAGGGCTGTCATTGATTGGCCACTCGATGATACAGTGATGTGCTGAAAGAAGCAAAGAAGACAACAGAGCTTACAGTGTATTTGTAAAACAGAACTTTTATTACTTGCCTAGTAACTAGAATACACTGTGTATGTTAGCAATGATTATCTTATTAGTTTTAGGATAAACTTACAAGAGAATATCTGTTTAAAGCACTCCAGATGGCCAACTGACGTTTAAAAATAAAACATCAAATTTCAAGAAAATGAGTGTTACATTTGTATGTGGGGTATTGAAATCTGTTTTTGCCATCTTTTCAATTGCAGATTTTACAACCTATATACATGATGGAATCCCTGTTAGTTTTAGAACGGAAAAAAACATTTTTCGGAGCGACAAAAACAACAGCAAAAACTTTTATATATTCAAATAATTTGTTTGTGACCATCAACTAGAATCATACAAAGAATAATATCTAAGAGCCAAAGAGAACTTTTTTTGGGGGGTCATCTGGAGTGCCCCCGCTTTAAAAAACAAACAAAAAAATAATTTAATTTGAACATACATGTAAAACAGATATGAAAGACTAAACAAATTATTGAAAGACTTAAAAATGCACAACCTCTTTCAATTTCTGATCAAAGTGTGAATTGCAACGATACTCCAAAACTTTAAATAGGCGATATATCAGAAGCCCAAAATGTTGATACAACAATTACGGTCCTAGTTTTACAGCCTAGCTAGAGATATTTGGCATATATATTGCTCTGTCTGTTACATAAACATTTAAATAAAACATTTTTAATCCCCCTGCCACAGAATGCACTTCGTCCGTCTGTCAGTCCGTCCGTCCATATGTAACATTTCGTGTTGTGTCTATAACTTACGTATGCATTAATGGATTACCATCTAACTTAGTACAAATGTTGTCCTCATTGAGACAATGTGCAGTGACCTTGACTCGAATCAATACCTCAAAGATCAAGGTCACACAAGACATTTAAAGGTCAGAGTACACATGGTCGTGTCCGCGCTATAACTTAAGTATGCATTGATGGATTAACATCTAACTTGGTACAAATGTTTTCCCCCATTGAGACGATGTGCAGTGACCTTGACTCGAATCAATACCTCAAAGGTCAAGGTCACACAAGACATTTAAAGGTCAGAGTATACATGCTCGTGTCCACGCTATAACGTATACCTTGATGGATTACCATCTAACTTGGTACAAATTTGTCCTTGAGACGATGTGCATATATCCAAGAATATTTAGGTTACCGATCAAACAACTTGTATTTCTTATTTTCCCATTCTTGACCAGTGGTAGTGTACAATTTTGGTCAAGTTCAACGTACCAGTCCGGTTGAGAGAAAAACAAATGTTCTAAAAAAACAATGGCGGTGGATATAGCCGTCCTTTGTACTGCCTTGTTGGGCTTAAGTACGTTATGGTATTAGTTTCTTGGATAAGAAAGCAAATTGTTTAAAGAAAAGTTATACTGCAGTAGTATTGATTGAGGAGATTGTTTTGTTTTTCAGAATTTCAACAAAACAGTTTACCAAAAGATACATGACATGTGCAGAAGAAGTATTTTAGACATGAACTTTGTAAAGCGTGCCTTAGTGATGTCCAGCACTGACATATGTCATGGAGATTTGACCTCGATCTGGACACTGCATTTTACAAAGATGAATATGAACCATCGCGTTATCTTGGCTAGCCTGACAGTGTTCCAGACAGGTCAGTTTGACATAGATGCTGCTCTCACTGTCGTCCCAATGAAAGGAAAAGAACAAGTTACCAATGATCTGCAGAAATTGACCTGTGACCTGTGGCTGGAGAATGATAGATTGTCACTACTTAGTCATGGACAGGAACAATCCAAACTTTACTCATTGCATCCATCAGTTTTTGGTTTTCTCGCTGAAAAATGTGGAAATGACGAGCATTTGAGTAAAGCACAACTGGAAGCTATGAGTGGATTTGTTAAGGTTATTTATAAGGAGATAGCTAACAATAACAAAATCCGTAATTCGAGCACAGACCTTTTGCTGAAAAACTTGCAACAGAAACTGATCCATATAAAGAGATTCTTTCACATCACATCAGGGCCCACACTGTCATTGTTAGATGCGATGTCTAACGAACATGGATGTCGATATATTCCTCTAAAGATGATTTGGATAGCTGCACGGAACACACTCAATCCAAAAGCCGTCGACTCCTTTGTGAAATGGCATGTGAACTGTTCTGAGAAAGCAAGAGATTTGTACTTGTATGTGTATTTCAAAAGTTTGGAGGCGGAGAACTTACTGGAAGATGGTCAAGAAGAACAAGCATCTGAAGTGATAGAGCAATGTAAGAATGAGTATAAAGATGCAAGAGGTGGATTGATAACTTGGACCAGACGGGCCAAAGATGAACCCGTAGCTTGGTATGCGTTGAACGCAGCAGAATTAAAGGTTAGGTACTTCTCAGGAAAGCAGACAAGAGATGTACAGAAACTAGAAATGGCTCTTAAGCTTTCAGACAAGTGCCAAGAGTTGTTGAAAGCTGCCAAAAAAGAGTTACGAAGACATTTGTTTCATTCAGAAAGCCTCGAAATCGTCAACAGAAAAGGACGTATTTTCTTTGAAATTGATCAACTAGATGATGCAATCAAATGTCACGAGTCGTGTTTAAAGAATATCGATATGAACTCTCAATACCTGCTCAAGTCTATCAGATGTAGAGAAAACTTGGCTGTTGCTTATCTGAAAAAGAGTGGACTGGAAGAAGATGTGTTTGCTCGTAAAGCTTTGGAAATGATTAATAAATGTGTAGAAAGTGATGTTATTGAGAACCCCTGGACATTACAGACAAGAGCAGATATTTACTACAGGCTGAATGATGATACAAACGCACTTGTGGATGGAATGAAAGCACTTGAAATTGTCCGCAACAGGAATTTAATGGCGACAGAACTGCTGATAGCTCTTGAAAAAGTGGCAAGATATGAGCATGGCCTTGGAAAAAACAACAAGGAAGCTTCTTGTAAGCATTTTTGTGGATTGTCTGCCCAATATATCTAGAGTTTACCTACTTGCCAAGTATAGTTAACTTACTGAATTTTCTTTACCTTGTAACAGAAGTGTAAATGTTGACCGGTGCAAACTCATATTCTTCAAACCACATCCCAGAGGTCAAAAGAAACCACAACCAAAATATGTTTATTGTTGTTCAGTATAATCTTACCAAAACACGGATGTTAAATTTATATGGTTATTTGTAATGTTTTATATTAACGTTATAACCCTAAGTTATTAGTGAAAGATGTTTAACCTGGTCCATGTATTATCATTCCAGCATTAAAAAGCAGTGTGGACAAGTATACTGAAATGTTGTCATTGATAGAGGATGGTGCACTACCTCTTCATTATGGCAATATGGATGAAATGTTGAATGACATCCTAGCAGAGATCTGGGAGAAGTACATGTCTTGGTTTGAGAAGTGCAAACATGTTGTAGATAGACTAAAAGAAGGTATGATTAATATACCATCCTAGTATCTTACATGACTTGTCTTTTAATATGACCTTTTACAAAACAAATTTAGAATTGTTAGAAACCACGCCTTTTATCACAGGACTTTTCAGCTTACACCGACCTGCAACTGGCCATGTTTTCTATGAGTTTCCATGCATGCGGTATCTCTCGGGTGGTATTAAACATGTGTTATATAAAGAAAGTCGAAATGAATATATTCGATTGAAAACAGCATTTATAGTTCAGACATAAAAATTGGATATAACACAATGTTGTCATGATAATGATATATTAAAAATATTAAACAAGTTGTATAAATAGATTGTAAAGCCTTGCTCAAAGAATTTGAGTTTTAACTCATGTTTGACCGATTACATCAGATGCTCAACCCACTGCGCCGCACCGCTCTCTAATTTTGTAATTTCTTTTAATTGAAAAACAATATTCATCAAGAAATCAGTATTTTTCTTGTGTCTTTAACTGTTGTTTCTAAGGTAAGTTATGATGTTAAACAAACTACTGTCAGACTAGGAATGAATGACTACTCTGATCTGTTAGAACATACATAGATTCTGTGTTTTTGCTGCAGGAATGGTTGAAGATGTTAAGGATACAGACGACTGGGGACAAGCATACACAACTATTCTGTCTATAATCAGAAGAAAGATTGTATACCTGCCTGGTGTTGGTAGATACAAGTTCATTCAAGGTAAGCTTAAACAGACTCGAACCTAAATTAATGTGACCTTCTAACGTGCATTAAGTGTAGTTTTCTAACATGCATAATTTGTAGCAGCAATGTGTGAAATAAAGTATAATTTATGTATGTATAGTTTAGGGGGATATATAATTGCACTGTCAGTCTGTCTGTCCATATTTATCGTAAGCGCAACTCCTCCCCAATGGATGAATATATCTGATGAAACTTAATAGTTGCAGTATACGGCCTGAGGATGTGTATAAAGGAGGATTATGCCTGTCTGTTCAAGAGAGATAATTAGTAAATGGAGATAATTACCAGGACAGTGTTGCACCTTAATACAATATACAGTGGAACCCCTCTAAAGAGGGGTTTCTGGTTTAGACGGGTTTTAGGAAATGGTTGAGTAATTTTCCGGAATAGTATCTTTAACCTTTCATACTCGATGTATTTGGACTTCATACATGTTTTGACACAATCATCTCAATCAAAACAACTATTTCGAATTGTCATATGTTTTGCGATGTCGGAAGTCTGTGTGCATTCGTATGTGAGCTATCCTCAATCACTAGAATCGACCAAGAATTCCAACACATGTATTGTCAAAACCATTTAGGTGACAACAAATGTTCGGTTTCGAGGGGTAAAATAGTGTTGAAATCGTTTAGAAATAATAGAAAGCTTGTCTGGTTTCCAGAGTAGAGCGGTTCTGGTTTACCAGAATTTTTATACAATGAAAATAGAAGCTGAAAGTTCGGGACCTAGACATTTGTCCGGTTTAGAGGGGTTCCACTGTAATTATTAATCCAATACATTTGTCATTTAATTCAATCTATTTCTCATTTAATTCAATATATTTGTCATTGAATTCAATATATTTGTCATTGAATTCAATATGTGTCATTTAATCCAATATATTTGTCATTTAGTTCAATGTACATGTATTTGTCTTTAAACACAATGTATGTGTCATTAAATTCAATATATTTGTCATATTGGTGTCTTTTCTTCTCTGTTGCAGACGACCATGTGAAGGTGATGACACTTCTGAGGACAGAATTTGATCAGTGTACACATGAAGACATAGCGCAAGTCAGACACAGATACGAGGTAAAAAAAAAACACCAAAAAATCAATTACACACACAAATATTTTGTGTCAGAATTGAAATTGCTTTATATTAGGGCTTAAGGAATTTAATAATGTAGGACTGACAGAAAATGCTCATAACATGCTTTTGGACATAATAACAAACAAAAACTCCTCCAAAACTAAACATATAAGTATAAACTGAGCTAAACTTAAAACCCAGTAGAACAGTAATAATCCAACACTTGAATCCCATTTGCAAATGTTTGTGATTTCTAATTTCTGAAAGTTGGTGTCTTCTTTAAAATCTCATTTTGTCGCAGAGAAGTTGGATTAAAAAGTAACAGCTTAACAAAACTTCAATAGTAATAGTACACATGTATTACTAACTATGACTCCAATGTTGATCTTGTCTACTGTATTTGGACTTGTCCTTTACAGGTGTATGAAATAAAGTCAATTGAAGCCAACATAGCAAAACAAAAACAGGTACCAATGCTTGTTGATGGTCATGAAGATCTTGGAGCTGCAATCTCTGCATCTGACTGTGGTGAGGCTGTCGAAACTTTCAAAGAAGTAACCAAAGAGATAACAGAAGGTGGTGAAGATAAGTTGGAGGAGAGGACAGTTGAATCTCAATCGCTGGAGCCTAACGACTCTAAACAGAGCCTGTTGTCTATTGACAAGGACAATGGTGATATAGCTATGGACATAATGAGTCTTAATTCACCAGAAAGCAAAGGTGAACTACACGCTGATACTGATGCACCTGAAGTAGTGGTAACACAACCAAGTCTGGAAGATGATGTGTTTATAGGTAAAGTAGACAAGAAATTGGTCAAGCAAGCAAAGGTTAGTGCGTCTAAGGTAAAGATGTTAGCCAAGCAGAATGAAATTGATCTAGATGATAACTTAAGAGAATTCCAAGTAGATGAGAGTGAACAGCCACTGTCTCAGATTGAAGATATTGGCAGTGTGAGATATCAGTCAGACGATAGAAAGGATGCCGATATTTCTTTTGACGATGGGATTGTTGTTGATACGGAACATGATGAATCGAAGGAAAAAAACCAGTTCCCTAGAGAAATAAGCAACAGAGATACCGTTTTCTCGTATAATGAAATGGAGTTGGAAAGAGAAAGGGGTAATAGAGATTCAGTGTTAAGTAGTTCATCTTTGACAAGCCAACACTCAGACACTGTCATAGGTATTGGTAAAAACAGAGCGAGCACGGCTAGTGTGGACTCTGGTGTCGGGGATATTGGTAGAAATAGAGAAAGCACAGCAAATATGGACTCAGGTATCAGTGATGCCTCATATAGACGTCTTTCATCTGAGGGTAGAAGACTGTCACAGAACTGGAGAAACCCTAAACCACATTACCATTCTCAAGACAGTATGACTGAAACATCTGAAACTTCTCAGACAGCAGATGCATGTCAAAGACGGGGACTAAGGAAACGAAAATCATCAGGTTTCAGTGATACTGGTTCCTGTACAAACTTTAGGACAAGTTTTGGTTCCCAGGACAGCGTTACTTGCGAGGTTGACCAGCTTGGACTTGATGAATCGGAAGGTAGGTTAATCATGTAGAAGTTTCAGTCTTTCTCACTTTGTTTGATATATATGAAATCTCTCTCAACTTGTAATATGTCTGAAAACTTGTGTATGGCCTGCAAGTAATTGTATAACATACTTGATGCCACATTCATTCAATAGCACCCATTATATATGCTGTTGATATATAACTAGTGGTATAATAACACTTTGAAAATAGCTACATGGCTACAAATTCCTCAAACTAAATATATATCGCGTTGCTTATGCCTGGTTTACATTTGGCCTAAGATTTGTCTTTGGAGCCCGTAAACTGCTGGTATCTATGCGGAGGTGGTGACAACAGTGAGACGATCGCACAGATTCACAGGCCCTTCTACAAATTTGTAAAAGAAATAATTCCAAATTTAAAAATCGTAAGCCCGTAGCCCGTAGTCAGATTGTACTTACACAGCCTCCGTAGGGATTTGTCCCGATCAATCCCTCGTTAATTCAAACAAAAATAACACAATAATCATAAACAATGTAAACACATACGAGCCACCTACAAAGCCTGAAAAATCGTACAAAAAATCGTAGGCAAAGTTATTGCACAGCACCCGTGGCAAATATAAACCAGTCATAAGTAGCACATGTCACTGTTGCTGGGCTTGGTAACTTATTCAATATAATCACATCCAAAAAACAGCTTGACAAGCACTAGTATCATTTCTGTAATACCAGTTTGTTTTTTTCCTGCCAAATCAATGTATTTTGGTGAAAACAAATAAAGCTATATATATACAGCTATCTCCAGCTAAGTCTCATGGTGTACCCAGTTTATGTGTATTTAGCACCAATCTATATTGTCTGGCTTCAAACTCATAAACCCCTCAAATTCCTTTTCTAATTTTCGTTTCTAATATATAATACCCACTCATGTATAACCGGTATTTATTATATTCCTGTTTAATTATATGTATTGTTCTCATTTTGTTTCAGATGAAATAGATATTCAAAAGAAAATGGCTAAAACTGAACCCATAGCAGAGATTCCAGAGTAAATTACACCTTCTAATGGTTCAAGTACAATTCAGGGAATCACAATAGCTGGTATCAAACCTTCAAGTATTTTTGAGACTGTCCATCTGATAAACAATATATTTTCCAGTATCTCACTTTTTTATTTGTTACTTTGGGTAAATCAAACATATATCACACCAGGGCTATATTTGATGTTACTTTTATTGTGATCTCATGTAAAAGATCTAGTATTATCCATGCATTGGATAAGTTAACATGAAGGTTTTCTTGTATGTTTTATACTTAGTCATTACACACTAAAAGAATTATTTTTGTTCATTACATGCCTGTTATTTTATTTTTTTCTACAGTTGTATTTTTCTTTAACTTTGAATTCCATTGTAATATTCAATCATTGATTAGATCTCAAAATTGCATTCTGATATTAAATGTCATTATGAATCACTCGATATTTCAATGCAGATTTCACTAGCATATATTGCAGTGTGTCACCCGTTAATTTTCATTTTCATGATGCACCAAACTTCTTGTGATTTTTCTTGATGAACTCAGCATAATATTTAGACACATAAAGATAGCATTACATCAATCAAGCCATTAAAATGCATCTATATGTACATGTATAGGTAAAAATACTCCTTTATCAAATGCATACTCATCATATAAAGACAACTTATAATGGGTCAGTTTTGCATCTGTTTTTATATTAAATTGTTATTTTTTATATATAGATTATGATACATATATATTATTTATCAATGTTTTAGGTATAAGATGTGATCACATTATGACTTCACTTGTTTCCAGTGTAATATAGCAATAACAAATATCTTTATATTAGACTAGTATAATGTAATGCTAGAAAGTATGTCCTCCATTTTATAGTGTATAACTGTAGTAAGATTATGTCATGATATCATTTTTATGATGTTTTATGTTGTTGTTTTATGTTTGTTTTGTTTGTTTGTTTATTATGATATGACAAATAGAGTCTTACATTATTATTATTTCAATAAACTGAAAACCTAGAAAATATTACCAAGCATATTCTTGAACGCGTTTGATAAAAGTTTATATAAAACGATAACTATTATTAGATCATATATGTCTGATAAAAAATCATGATCATACTGTACACATAGAAAAAAACGAATTATATACATATATGGGGTCATGAACAAACTTACATGAACAAGTATATACCTTTGTTTACAATAAATAGGGCAACATTGTTGAAAAATCACATAAAAAGCATAATATATATTTACTTCCAGGCAATATATATTTACTTCCAGGCAATATATAGATGAAAAGATTAATATCATTGGAGTATGCTTTAATTAGTATCTGCTTGTTTCGTTATTTATCTTACCCAAAAGTATTATCAGAAAGTGAAACTCCTGAATTCCTTAAATGATCAGATATGAGATACAATAAACTTTGATGACTTGTATAATAGATTAAGGTATAGTATGTACATTATATTGGGTAATTATGTTAGTGTTAAAGTTATCTTGGGACATTAGTACATTATATTGGG
>ENA-OREC01000871-OREC01000871.1-marine-metagenome-genome-assembly--contig:-NODE-871-length-13657-cov-14.438954_pt1 | contig 13657 bp, 9 predicted proteins | sample MGYA00248626_ERZ508543 | MGnify/ENA primary metagenome ERZ508543 (study PRJEB26211, sample SAMN05518279) | marine metagenome | isolation source: Puget Sound, Washington, USA | host: Bankia setacea... | reverse complement strand
AATGACAACGATAGAGGTTGCATAGCAGGTTAAAATTGTCAAAGTATTTAAAATATAGCTTTAGTTTAAATAGGCCAATCACTCGAAAATAGCTTAATCCGACGAAAACCTACTAGACAGGGATATATTAGTACATGTAATCACATGTATAGATGTTCTAGACATCAATAATGTCACTATTTGATTGTTTTTCATTGATCTTTTAAAACTTAGAAATTGTATTCTGATGAACATGCACTCATTATAAAAATACAAAATTGATCACCTTCAGCGCTGCTGCTTTGATATCTAAAACGGTACAATCGGAAATAACCCTAGGTCAAAATTACGGTACTGTGCTGCTAAAGACGTTTTAAAGTATGTTAATGTTGTTTTATTTCGAAATAACCAATGCATGTTTTCAAAGTTATTGATTTATTTGATTATTTGGCCTCTGAATGTTCTGACATAGGTTTGATTTTGGGACTTTGCGTTGTGTTCTTGAGCTGAATGTGAAGAGTCCAACACAAAAAAATATCATAAATGAAGAACTAGAAGAGAGGGACATGTTTAAGAAATACTTGGAATTACACCTTCAAATAGTGCCAGACATCATCTTGAAAATAGTAAAGAAAAACATGGATTTTTCAATGTGATCAATGACAACGACCTAGGCTTTGTCATTTCTTTCTTGACACAATGTGTCAAAACTTGTTTGTGTCAATCCTTTGAACTGACGTGAAAATGTTATGAAATAACAGTTAAATATCAGAAGTAACGATAACAAGTTGTCATATTTTGATTAAAGCTATGCTTTAAGTAGCGATTTACTCACATGTTAAACTGTTTACAGGTATCCAAACGATTGTTTACATCTAAAGAGTATTCAGTGCCCCGGGAAAATAACACGCTGTAAATAGTGTACCTTTCTACTGACATTCTCCCATACAGAGTTGTCGATCCTTTAGTTTCTACTAATTTATTTTAGTTCGATTGTGAAACAAGCAATGTTTGCTTATGTAAATCACGCTCGAATCCGTTCCTGGAACCAACCAGTACTGAGCAATGAGGGTAAAGTTTCTTGCTCAAGGAAACAACGGGGGCCTTTGCTGGGGCTCGAACTCACGACTGACAGGCATGGTATATAATATGGTTTATAGGTCCGTGGTTTGATAAATTGGAATATTTTATATCAATCTCACAAATACCTAATTAAGTCTTTGTTCGATCTTATGAAACATAAATAATGCAGATCCGACAACCTTGACTTATGAACGTAGGCCTTCACACACACCGAACCAGCGGCAGATTCACTCAAGTATTAAATAAAGTTCAGCCATGTTCACTGCTAAGTAAGCTAAGGTAGACATATTCATGACTATACATTCTTTAACTAGAATTGATTTTGCGGGGAACCTCAGACAAATGTGAATAAGTCTACAGATGGCAATGACCGAAAATGAATATTTTGTCTGCTGTTCATGAGGGTAATAGCGATGCTCCAACATGGTGTACGGATAAATTAACATGAAACTTCAATGTCACACATCAATGCTCAGACTCATGTTTCACTCTCAGCCGTCGTGTAATCATTTGCAATGTAAAGCTACTGATTGTTTAGCATTATTTTAATCTATTGTGGATTAGTCATCAACAAAATGTCTTGGAACGTCATACACGGCGTCTTCGTCATCTGTTTGAGCAGCGTAATTCTGTACCGGGATATCGGACGTTAGTTCTTCGTGTATAGGATCTATGTTCTCTGCAGTTATACGAATTTCTTTAATATCTAGTCCTTCCATAGTGTTAAACTTCTCCGGGTTAGAGCTGTGCGATTCGTATTGGAGACTGAGTGCTCTTCTTGGCGGGTAATCATACGGATCTGGCAGACGCGATTTCAGAGACAAACGGGGCTGTGGAACCGGTGCTCTCGCAGGCTTTGAAGCAGAGTCTCTTGTAACACGTGTTTTCTGTGTATCGTCGTTTTGATCATCGACTTCTTTCAGTGTCATTGATTCCATATCATATTGCACATTCGTATAAATGTCTCCGTCTGACTCGTCGTCTGAGACCTGCTCAGACCGGTTATCACTGCTGCTGTCAGTACCGTCTACTTCTGATGTTGATGCATTGTTTGTTTGAGACTGGTTAGTATCCCCACACATTATGTAACCGTCATCGTCCATATCGTCCTGTAGGCCGTCAGTTTTTAGCGACTTGCGAACCAAAGTGTAGGCCCCGTCACTTTTAAATGGATCATTGCTTTCAGGGACTTGTGTTTGATTGCTGTCATAATTTTTATTCTCCGTTTCAGACATTGTATCGTTAGCAATATCAACCTCATCTGTTTCCTTCCCGTCGACGTCTGGTTCATCTGTTTGGGCGATCTTTGTTTCCATGTAAACCTCCGTGTATGAGTCACCGTTGTCATAGTAACCAATACGACCATGTACAAAAGCAGGCTGTAACTCAATGTCGTCTACCGATGCTGAGCCCTCTGGAAACACAAAACATATTGTAAAGCTTTATTACTTCTTTTCATAACTCAATTATGTTATTTGATGAATCGTAGTTAAGAATGTAGGCTTTCTGTTTATTACCCAGCCACGTTAAGGTTTTGACGAAATCATTTAAGAACCACTTCTTTGCTGAGATACACAAAGAGCATCATACCTTTATGCCAGTTACTCCGACCACCTTGTGGAGTTAAACCATTGGTTTCTGGTTTATTTTCTGCCTTTGGAGATGTCGCCAATCTGGAACAATTCAAAGAAGTTGATTTCAATAAGCCACTTTTCGGCTGTAAACAAATATACATGCATATTTATATTTACTAATATTCTAATTACATTAATATACATCTAGAGTTGGTCATAAACTGCTCTTTTATAATTTGGGCTCCCTTATAATACCACTTTTGTCGGTTCCCGTTGTAGTTGTTTTAGCGGAACTGTATTATATTTCAAGTACTTACAGTTCTATTTACATGACAACTCACCTCCGTTTTCTTCTGCGGACGAAGCAGACAACAACAGTGACCAGTGCCAGAGCCACCGCACCTGCTACAACTCCCGCCAACATGGTCATGTTTATACCGGTGTGTCCTGAAATAGTTATACACTAACCATTGCTTCATTTTAAACATGCTGCAATGGTGTTGTTTACTAAGACATGATTAGCCTTAGTTTATTAAATCCTTTCCTAATTATTTCAATGCGATTGTGAATCAAGCAATTCTGGATATGTAAATCACGCATGAAGCCGAACTACTGAGCAATGAAGGTCACTTTTCGTACACAAGGCAACAACTGGAGCCTATGGTGCGGTTCGAACTCACGTCTAACGGGCATCCATCTATTACGAATCATTGGGACGAATACTGTATACATGTATAATACTGTTCAAATTGTATGTAGGTTAATAAGCTAAGGAAACGTTATTTATTCGCCGATATGTCCTGAGAGTACATGTGGTTTAATGAAGTAATAATACATGTACGTAGATTATTTGAAAATCAACTACTTACCAATTGGTGTCTTTGTAGTAGTCTGGCCAGTCGGTGCGCCTATCTCGTGTCGTCTGCTGTTGGAAGTGCTGTTGTGAAGATACGTCTGTTGAGGCGTATGCGTTCTGGACACTGCTGATGTTGACGTTTCGGTAGTGGAGACGTAATTGTCCGATGTGACGTTTTGAGAATCCATATCTAATCCCAGTACCGTCTCAACAGGTGCAACGGGTGCTTCACTTTTTCCAGGGTTTCTTAAAGAATTGTGCCAATAAGCACTGGTACGTTGGTGGATTTTCTTTTTGAATCAGGCATACAACAAACTTATCCGTAGCTGTTTTAAGAACGATTATCTAAGTTAAAGCACTATATATTACCTATTAATTCTAAATTTGCTCAACACATAGCCTGATGGTCACTTTGGATTACCAAATCCTAATATTTATAAACAAACGGTGTATACAGATAATTAACAGGAGATAATGTTAAACTAAACAATAGCTGACTACATACATCTTTATCACCTACAAATCTGAAACTAAAAGTTGTTTATCTAAAGGTACACATGTATTCAGTTACAGTTACATGTACACTAACGTGGCTTTTAATTAATTCTTATTTCTACATTGTATTTTATGCACCCTCTGTGGCCTGCTGTTTGTATTTTTTCAAGATAATTAATTACACCAATACCGGTACGTAGTTAGTGCAAGGTACTAGTTAACTCCAGTTTCTTCCATTACAATTTTACTGTGTCAACACCTTGCTATCTTGTTCACAACACTAAGTAGTTTTATTACATTGGTTTCATATGTACACGAGCATCTAGAGGTGCCCACTTGTGGATATTTATCCATCTTAAACCAAAACCTTTTGCAAGATTTGTTGGGTTATTAAATCAACATGTTTATTTCAAAAATCCTAAAATCTGTAGGTTATCTGATATTTTAGGTCAGAGTAAGATGGCTGAAAATGAAGACAGGTTCCCTAACAAGTTACATGATGGTTCTAAAAAAAGTTAGTAATTTATCAAACACTTGTACATGTGTATCAGTATTTAACCTGTATTTAATTAAGTGCAAAGTGGTTATCAAAGGTCCAGATTCGAATCAAGTTAACAATAGCTGAATTAGGTCAGTTGAGTTTAATATGTATATACATTGTAGTCATTGTTTATATATTACATAAAGCATGAGTAGGTAAGCCAGTTTACTGTTGTATTATAAGAAATGAAAACCCATTAGTTGATGATTTCGTAACAAGTAAATATTAACATGGTATGGCCAGATTGTCAGGTAGCCAAGGTCAAAGATCACCAAACAGCATAAAATTAAAGACACTACATGTATTAATGTAAACATTTGGATACAGTGTAAAGTAGACACCACTTATGGTTTTCTTGATATTGAGGCAACTGTTGAAATGATGACAGATACGACAGACAGATGGACATCATCAATACATAAGCTGGATGTTGATGCAATCCAGCCACAAAACCATAGGCAATCCTTTTATAGCCTTTATACACACAAAACCATAGGCAATCCTTTTATAGCCTTTATACACACAAAACCATAGGCAATCCTTTATACAGTATCTATTCTTATCTACCAGTTTATTCCTAATACAGTGTAGTCTATTATTGTGCATGTACAAATGAAACAACCGATTCTCTAATGCAATGATCTCCCTCCCATGACAAGTAGAATAGATTGAGAGACTGCAAAGAACGACAACTCAAGTCTGAAATCGCGTCTGCCAGATCCGTATGATTACCCGCCAAGAAGAGCACTCAGTCTCCAATACGAATCGCACAGGTCTAACACGGAGAAGTTTAACACTATGGAAGGACTAGATATTAAAGAAATTCGTATAACTGCAGAGAACATAGATCCTATACACGAAGAACTAACGTCCAGTGTCCCCGTACATAATTACACTGCTCAGACAGAGGACGAAGACGCCGTGTATGATGTTCCCAGACAGCTGGGGTTCCTTTTTTACTGAGGCTATCATGTGATTACTCATTACGTAGAAGATAAAATAACATAAAATAAAATATAACATATAAACATAACACGCCTTGAAATCTTTAATGAATTTATTTATCACAAAATTGTATGCATGTGTAAAACTTAAGGCAAAAATATAAACAATAACATGACACAACACTACCACTCCAATATCAGGTCCACACATAGCTGGGAGGACAACTGTATATAGCATGTTAAAGGTACAATCTGACTCAAAAACAATGAAAATGTAATAACCAGTTGATGGTCCAAAACAAATGTAAAGCTTAATTTGTGTCTGGGAGGAAATTTGAAATGTATTTGTCTACTTTTGATTAATAAATGTTGATTATATTATATCTACATGTATTGGTGTTTAGACATGACAAGACATTCACTCAGTAGTAAGTATTCACCATTTTGCTTCAATATTTATTATATTTTGAAATGATGTTATCTTTTCACTTTTAGAGATGCTAATGATCATGCTAGTAGCTTTGTTTTAAAGATTTAATACAAGGGGTCTCTGATATTAACATAGCCTTTTGTCCAACTATGCTTCATATAATTAAAAGAAACAAAACATCTACAAGAACTGAAGGCACAACTAAAAAGTATATCTTAAATTTCAAATACCTATATCAACTGTTAATCCAGATTCTTTTTGACAATTTTAGTTGCATTGATACAAATAATACTACATGTAATACTGTACTATACAGATTATTTCTGAGGCTGTATTTTGGGTGGATTTCATAGATCAACTGAACAAAGAATTCAAATTTCAACAAGATTCAAATAATGCACATTTGTATATACACATCGGAATACACTAATTAAAATACCAACAAAAACGTCTTTTTTAGGAAAACCATAACATTAAAGTCCTCTAAATAATTGTTTTTTTGCAGTAGTAGACTTGATTCACCCCTTCAAATTTATGCAACAAGCTTTTAATAACCTGATAAGACAGTTCAAAGGAAAGAATACCATACAAAGGCCAAAGGTATAAACACTGGTGCATACAAAAAGATGCCAAACCCAGCGTCTACCTTTAGTTACCAATGTACCGGTCGTAATATTGTTGGCTCCACTCAAAAAATCCCCCACAACTGTTTATGCTTCCTGAGTGTATGTGCATGGAGAGCTAAATGTACAATGGGTCTAACTGCTTCTTTATCCCATAGCAACCTTAGAACCATCTCGCTTTAACTCCTCAGCATCACCTCAAACACGTTGGAGTGGTACTGTTATGTTCTATATGACAGCGGTGTACTTAAAATTGGAAATCAGTGGACAAAAAACTTATAAATAAAATATCTCACACAATGTTTTAACTTCTACTATCTACAACACAGTCTTGACTATAGCTATAGCTTGCAGCTCTTGTTTGCACCAGCCTACACACAATATAACAACATAAAATATACCAAGGACTACAAACAAAACAAAATGTAACACTAATCTGAACTGTATACTATATAGCTAATGTTGTTTACTGTTGTTTACCAAACACGTTAACTTTAAGTGTGATACATGTAGTAAAATGTGTTTGGCCAATTAAATATTTTCCCTACATAATATTTCAAAACATGTATAGGTCAACAAAAAAAGACATTCAATATCCTTACGAATTAGTTATAACATTTATACAATTGTCTTAGACTAACAAAGTTGTGTACCAGTACAACAGTATATGAACTAATTAAGTAGTGTTCTATATATAAACTAACAGTTTGATGGGTGAGTGTGAAAGGGTTCTAAGTGCTAATGAACAAAGAAGCAGATGGAACCCTTTTACAGTCACTTCTAGAGTTGTTGAAGATTTAAACATACATGTAATGTAAACAAGTAGATTTTGTCACTTCTTTTTAAAGCTCTAATCTCAGAGTTTAACGCATTCAGTTTTGAAAATGGTTCATAGGTGTAGGGAATTTGTGTGTAGTTTCACAAATATACCTTACAGAGATGGGAAAACGTTTCACATTAAACAGTCATATATAGAGAATATTTGGTCCCTGTCTTTGTACATTTCAGTATATTAGGCAAGTTGGAGAGAGGTATACATGACGAGGCTCTGCTGGGCCATGTATACCATTCGATGACGCGCCTAATATACTCAAGTGTACACAGACAGGGACCTAATACTCTGTTTATCCTATTATCATTGTCTACAAACAGTTAAAGGTACATGTAGTTTAATAATAACAAATGGCACACAACTGCATTACGATTTAATTGATTTCAAGAAAGTCGTCACCATGATGCATTGACACTCAGTGAATACACAGTGAGTGAGTCACATACGATTCATTGATGGACATGAGGATACGAGCAATGCGGGGAGCTAAGGTATAGTTTCCTGTGTGTGTCTTAAAATGTCTAAACAAATGAAACCGGAGAAAAAATACAGCAAAGAGTGTTTTTATTTTGTTGTAACGGTCAAGCTCAGGGCTACTTTCGTTTGGCTATATAAATAGAACGAAACAGTAAACGTGTGAAACAGACGATAGACGAATAACTGGGACGATGTTATTCCTTTATTTTACAAATTATGCAAATGTAATGACACAACAATTGTGATTAGTGACATTTATGCAGCCAAAAAGCGTAATTCATCAGCCAAACTTTTGAATTGAGAGAAAAAATGGCGGCCATTTGCATTTTAGCAATGTTGACCTGTGACCAGGCCGATTTCTGTCAAATATAGCAGCGATGGTAGGATAAAATTGTAAATGGGGCAACACAACTGAAACATTGAGCTATACATACTATCAAATTATATGGCAAAGAAATTACACAATTTGTAATAGAGAGGTGAATGTCAAATGGTTCTATCTGCTTCTTTATTTAATAGCACTTAGAACCATTTAGCCTTCAACCCTTGTACTGGATCTAGGCTACTGAGGTGAAGAGTGAGTTGTATATTTGGAAAAGTGCTATATGTCGACCTAAGGTTACTAAATCCACGCATATTTGGACTATTACAGGGACACATCTGTTTTTTCTTATACAAGTACATTGTAATAGCCAAAAAAAATAATTGCATTCTCATGTTTTTAGACCGGAAAGTGAGAAACAATAATGTACATGTATGATTTATGTGGCAAAAATCTACTTGTGAACAATAGAACATTTATTACAATTTGTTTTTGAGCCAATTAATTACATATAAAGCTTTCAAAGTGTGCATAGTAAATTTCAAAATTCTGTGATAGTGAAAAGTTAATATTTGTAAAACCATTCTAGGTATCAGGGTATAACAATAATCAATTTAGGGCAAAATCTGTATTTATTGATCACTTAAAAAATGTAGAATATGTATCAGTTTGTTGGCGTTGAAAAAGGGGAAGAAAATATCTAATTGATTACACAATTAAGAACAAAGACTCTAAAAACACACTAACAGACCATAGTAATACATAGTTCAGGCATTTTTGGCGTGGTTTATGAGAAAAAATGAGAGTAAGCTACCTGAGAATGTGCTCAATGGTAATTCACGGAACATCAGCATTACACCGTGAACAACAATGCTATACTGGAATCAAGAGTTGAATAGTCCACTGTGTAAACTTTACCCCAATAGTTTTATACATCATTTTATACATATCATAATAACCTATACATAGTATCAACTCTCACCCACAGCAAAATAAAGCAAAGCACTATGGTACACCCTTAAAGACAAGCATACAGATAATTAGGTACAAAAATGAAATAGTGAACTCTCTTAACATATTAACAGTAGTTTCTCTCAAAACATTTTGTGTCATTTCTCAAAACAAAAACTGTACAGTCCCTATGTTTTCTTGCTTTTGTGATTTTTTTTTTATATTTCAGTATTTCATTTTCATATGAGTTGCTTCTAATAATAATAAAAGTATCAACACAAACTAAATATCGTGTTGTGTTTCTGCAATAAACTGCTAGTCCTAATCAAGACACAAGTTGTCACTAACAAGAACTGGCTGAAGAGATATCAAATAAAATTGTGTTTATCAGCCTTCGATGAGACTTCAGAAGCAGAATACAACACTACAACAATCAGTTACCTGTACTTTCAATGGCCAAGTATATGCACAGGTAAGTAGAATGCAGCCCTGGAGCTGGTGAGCTTAGGTGTGTGAAGCTTACATTTGTATCTACAACACTATCACAATAAATCTATCATACAGATCAAGAAACATAACCACAGTAAAGTTAAAGCTGATATACCTATCAAAGGTGAGAAGAGAAATAATATGTTTTACCACTTTTTTGTTGTTATTATAGACTGTTTTTTTAAAGTGCTCCTGGATAAATATACACTTGTTTGTACGAATAAGTAGTTTACCATTATGACAACTACTATACATGCGTATTATAGGTATTGAGCTCAACAATTCTACGATTACTTTTAATATAGTCTTGATGGAATTATCTATGCATTGTTTAACATGTGCTGTATGTATAATTAATACAGTTACATAAGTTCTTAACATTAGATTGCAGTCATGATATCCAATAATCTGCTATTTTAGGGAACCTTAATGTTACATCAAGTACTTACAGAGACATGACCACACATACATTGTATCAATCGTTCACTAAATTGGCTTTCATTAACATTCTATTAAATCTCTTTTAGAGCTATTTAAATAATTAAGTAAACAAAACAACAAACTAAACATGTACATACAACACAAAGTAATATATAATAAACATAGAAACAAAAACAAAAACAAAGTTATGACACTGAGACAAATGTTTGCATTACAATTGTAAATTTCACATTTCTATGGAGTATATAAGAACATTCACAGTCTCTCTCATTCACTGAGTCACCCACCTCATCCTCTAAATCAACATAACTAAACTCAAGAGGTTTCTACAGGGACCAACCTAAAATCATCTATAAAATCTTACACAATCCAATAATGATGTTTAAAGAGCACAATAAGATTCCATTGTACATGTACTATAGTATCCATCAATTACCTATCTACTTTAACTCTATTGGATTCCCCTGTTAGCAATAGTCAGAAGTTATAACACTTTCATTTCTGACATATTCAAGACAAATTCCTTAACTAAAGCTTACACTAGTTTACATTGACTTTGTGTTGATTACGAAATACAAATACCAAGAACTTACAAGAATTATTAGTAACAAATACCAAAGTTAGATGCAAATGTAGTATAATAACTGTCCTTACAATGACCTGCATTGGAAGAAAAAACCCTATTGGTTCGACATAAATATTTCCTTTAATATGAGGTTGGCCATTAACAAATTAGACGGTAACAAAGTAGCTGGTCTATAATAGTTAGTTTATACAAATGTACCAATTTATTTTAGTTTGATTGTGAAACAAGCAATTTTTTGCCTATGTAAATCAAGCTTAAATACGTTCCTTGAACCAACCAGTACTAAGCAATGAGAGTACAGTTACTTGCTCAAGGAAACAATGGCAGCCTTTGATGGTGCTCAAACTCACGACTGACGGGCATCAGCCGATTATGAGTCAGTCGCGCTACCGTCGCTGCCCCTATAATATTTAATGAATACTATCTTGAAAGATGAATGTTTAGAGGTTCTATTTTCTTCTTTATTCACAAACACATTGAACCCTTTGCCACTAACCTCTAGCATAGTGTACATTAAAACGACCAACATTTTAACCATGCTTATAATCAAACCATAAATCTTTCCTCATTAATTGATAAGTGGAGATTATAAACACGTAAGGAGACTAGGAAACAATGATGTAAAACAAATTTCTGTATTGGTTGTCTGTGTGGTGATACTTATCTGATTCATCGAAATATCAATACAGACATCTCATGGCTACCACTTAAAAACTTAGTCTATCAATTAAAGCACTTCACCGTACATTAAGTGTTTACGTATTTTAAGTTATGTGTTGTGTATTATAACTATTTCTTACATCCTGAAAATGTTTACATCTTCAGGCTACTTTGTAACATGTAATCAATAAGCTGAAAGACACTTGGACGTTGAAAACTTACAGAGCTTTCATTAGAAGCTAGCACATCCAAAGTCACTCTCTCAAACACATACAATTAAACATTTTCAAGTCAGACATAGCTGTGGACTGGAATGATATTGAAACATTTAAACAAAACATAATACTACACAGTTTTTCTTTAAACAACAAGATACCTATACAAACACCCTGTGATCAATTTAATATAATCAAGTAAATACCATACTCTACTCATTGACATATCAAAGTATAATCATTTAACCTAAACTGCCTATGACTGTGGAACAATCTTTAGTCTATACATAGTTTATAATTATCATATTCTATTAATTAAACAAATTATCATACAAATTAAAACAACCACCGGCCCAAAACATAAGATTACAGTTTTTACAAGGCAAGGGTTAATCTCTCTACAGGAGTTAGCCTAACAGTTTTCTTTTTGTAACTGTTAGTGGCTGTATCAATATCTGAAACAACATATTTTTATCTGCTTCACACTGCTTCCATTTAGCGTTACAATATCTATCTAGAAGTAAATGTAGTACAAAGGTCATGGAAACATTAGGACCATCTCTGTACTGGCACTGCCAAGGTTAGTGAGTGGAATGTCTACAGCTAACACCGTGTTAACCCTTCTCTGCCTCTCTATAACCTCCGTACAGCCTGTAGTGTCCCCGTTAGTCCGTACCTGCAGCTCTACATCTCCATCTTTATCTTTCTCATGATCAAATACAACCTGGTTCCTAAATGAGCATATTATTTCTACTATGGATATATCCTGTAGGAGTCACAAATCAGGGAACCGGGATGGATCTTCGTGATAGCGTGCAGGAATTTCAAACAGACTGTCTGCTAGGTCGTCACGCCACTCGAAGAAATTGAAAGTCACTTTGGCAGTCACTGTCGGGAATACTGGTAACTCTAAAAAACAAATGGATAGACACATGAAAAGAGCACACACTTTTTATCGAGTTTATATTTTCATCTGCAGTGAGTGAGTCTATAATAAATTTAAACATTTGCCTACATATGAGCTTTTTGTGAATATGTTTTACTTTCTTTCAGATTTGTGTTAAATTTTGATGTATGTTAATTTTTCATATATGTTAAGATTTCAATGTAGTACCTTCTAAGAATGTTATTCCTCTTACTGACATGAGAAACGTTTTTCCAACAGGAGTTCTTATATGAACATAAGGATATTTCTATTTTCACCAACTACTGAGAAAAAGGTCTTGTTGAAAGATAAAACCAACATCAGTTGAACACCTGTAAATACTCACCTATTTTCACCGGGAAGCCAGGTGGAAGTTTGTTCTCCATGAAATCTCTAAGCTTCTGGAACTGTTTAAATGGTGCAATCACTTCTAGTACATCCAGTAATCTGTAATCACAAAATGTTCATGGGAATAACGCTAAAGGGTTCTAACTTGTCCTTTACTTTAGAGCACTTAAAACTCTTCCTTAATCACCCCTTAGTATATAAAATTATGTACCAGTAATTGAAAAAAAAATAGTTATAGTTTAAAACTGTCACGATTACATGTATATTTCTTTTTCTTTAAATATAATACAATGAACTGCATGCAGAAAATTGGTGTTATCTTTATTCAAGTGAATCAATAAAACATATTAACTTACACATCAACTGTCATTGGAAAGTCCTTGCTCTGAAGTGAAAGAAAAGAAAGCATCACAAGTATGATCATTTATAGACAATCATCAAATGTCTACAAGAGTACAATGTACACAGAGTAATGTTCACAAAGTCTATGTGGATCAATGTAATTATAAGTGATAGAAAGCTTTCATTCGTGATTTTCTTCTACCTTATTTATAACATGTATTGTTCATTTACTTTGGCACACCAAAACACACTTTAAACTTGTTTAAATATATGTTCTAAGATTCCATGCTAAAAATGACACACACACAACCTACCATTGCTATTGTGGCTTTAAATGCTTTCACGTTTTCCTTACTAATCTGTGGCCTACTTAGACAAGCAGCAGAGCCAACTGGAGCTTGTATATACTCCTCCCAGCTAACAGTGGGTCTATCTGGTGCACATAGGGAACTACGTCGTTCAAACTGTAACAAACATAACATAATTGTATATACTCCTCCCAGCTAACAGTGGGTCTATCTGGTGCACATAGGGAACTACGTCG
>ENA-OREC01000870-OREC01000870.1-marine-metagenome-genome-assembly--contig:-NODE-870-length-13660-cov-14.976073_pt1 | contig 13660 bp, 6 predicted proteins | sample MGYA00248626_ERZ508543 | MGnify/ENA primary metagenome ERZ508543 (study PRJEB26211, sample SAMN05518279) | marine metagenome | isolation source: Puget Sound, Washington, USA | host: Bankia setacea... | reverse complement strand
CCATGGATACGCATTGGTTTGTATATAGTCAGAAAAATTAGATTCAACAGCATGAACCACGTGGGGCACGTTTTAAACGATCATTTCAACCGAACCAACCCTCAATAGAAAAACACCTGCCTTACTAGTGGTAGTACAAACATAACGATGTTTTTTCTCCAGGTAATGTGTGAATTAAAAATAGCACAACTAAAGCGCCATTACACCTTATCTACGAATCCGATCATTGGCGGAGAGGGTCGAGTTTGTACAATTGCCAAATGATGTGATCTCGGATGAAATCCCACGTTTTGCAAGCGTTCAGAGTAACTCTATAGCTTAAGAAGGTGTTATGTCTTTTACTGAGCAGCTAAGAAGATTCATCCGGATTTAACATTTGTAAATAAAGACAACACCATTTAAGGACGCCATGTTTAATCAACATCCTCGCGAGGCTTTACAGATAACCTTGTTGCATACAAAGCTATAATAGAACATGGGTTGTCTCTCTTAGACCGTAGCCAAACACTACAGAAGGGAGTTGCCAATCCATGGTTTATAGGTCCGTGATCAAATTAAGGGTCCTTCAAAAACCAACTGCTCAGCCATTCATCACTTGTCAAGGGAACAACGGGAACCTTTGATGGGGCTCAAACTTATATGACTGACAGGCATCCACCAATTATGAGTCAAACGTGCTACCCGGCACAGCGCCACACAGACACTATAAAATATTGTTCATACTACTAAACATGTGTACGTATCAATTGCTTTAATTATATTTATGACTTGGTTAAGTATGCAATGCCATAGAGATGAGCTAAAAAAAATGTTTAGATAAACTTCACAAAATACTTTGCGACTTTAGTACAATTGTCTATAACACATCACATTCTATCTCTCTATATTCCTTTGAACTGCTCCAAGATGGAGCAGGCCACAGTTTCGAGGGGGAGGTTGTTCCAGTGAAATACAGCTCTTGGAAGGAATGAAAAATTGTAGTAATCAGTCGTAGAAGTTATCAGCCTCTAGGACAACAGGTGATAATGTCGAGAGGGTCTTACAAGTGGGATTAGAAAGTCAGAAATGGGGATGGCAATTAGATTATGAGTAATTTTATACATAAGAGAGAGTTTATTGTGTATTCTCCGTTGGTCGAGCCTACGTCAATGTAGGGACTGCATCATTTCTGTGACACTGTGTCCATAGTCATGTTTGACCCATCTGGCAGCTCTACGTTGGACAGCTTCAAGTTTAGAGATATTTGAATCTGTGAATGTACACCAAACGGTGGAGCAGTACTCTAACTAAGGACGAACAAGAACTTTGTAGGCAGAAGATTTAAGAGATTCGGAGTGAATATTGATGTTTCTCCTAAGAAAGCCAATTGTGTTGTTTGCCTTTTTAGAAATGCGATTTATGTGCGTATCCCATGATAGGTCTGAAGAGATGTCGACACCAAGATATTTTGCTAAAGATACAGATTCTAGTATGATATGCAATTGTGAGTGTGACATTGAAACTGTTAACAAAGACGATGAACAACCATGTGCAGCGTCATTTTTTAAATAACAAACATTGTTAAAGTTAATTTCGTTTAGCATTACAATTGCAACTCACCATTACCTCCATTACCATAATGTTGTGAAAGAACCCTTTTCATTTTTTGTTCGAAATTATCCGAACAGGCTAATTTTCAGCAAGTTTATGAAGCGGATTAAATAATTTTCCTACCAAAAAGACAAAACAAAAGCAATATCTAAAAAATGCAATTTTAACTGAAACAGACAGCGAATAAAGTACATAGTGAAAGGTGTTAAAATATGGAAATAGTTCGTGGTTAACGAATAAATATTATTTTACAAACATTAACTTTCGTCTGCTCTTTCCGGATTTTAGACAGGTCAATCTTGCTATATCTACAACACCATAATTTTTACAACGCGTGATCGACAAGTTGCTTGGATACATGTAAACATAATTCTACCGGAAAAGTATCGATTATCGAAACTCTCTGGGCTTGTTATGCATTCCATTTGGTGAGTACATTGAACTTAATCAGGAAATATTTTGTATCGGAGAATTGAAGGAGATAGATGCTGGAAAATAGCTGTGTTATTGTGGGCTATAAGATCCTGTGTTTGTATCAGGCTCATTTGTGTTTGCTTTGGATCTTATTGGAAATTCGGATAAACGTAATTTCTGTGTGATTAATCAGCGTGTAAACAACATCATCATTCAAGGTAAAACGTTAAGAAAATCATAGGTTGTAACTAAAATAACTGACATGTCGTTGGTTTATGATAAAAATCCATTTTAATTACCCATATTATGGCCTATGTTTTGATTTGACAATAACTAACTAGTTGATACTAGTTTGGTTGTCAAACCCTTTAAAGAAGTTGCTGTGAAAGTATGCATGTTACTTAATAGACCACTTTTAAGTCTAGGGTAACCAAGAATGTGGGACAAAGCGTACCACTGCCAAAGCTTGCCAGGATACCATGAAAAACACGTCTATCTTCCAATAATGTCACACCCCTGCTGTGGACCTAGACATAAATATTAAGGAAACTTAATTTAATGTATTTATGGATAATGATATATTACAGATCAATTGAAGCTATTATCCCAAGTTTTATTTTAATAGACATATTACACAAATACATCATCAACCAAAATAACATACGTATAAGTTGTTTTTGGTTAGCTTATGCTTAGTAGTGACTTTTCTTGAATTAGTCTACATAACTAAAATGCTACACTTTTTGTATTGCAAATACAAGTTCGATCAAGAAAACATCCAATCATTATTACCACCTACATTGTTTTCTAAAGACCTCTAATTAAATACATGTAAGTTGGTCAGCTGTATTTTGTGATTAATGATATACTTTAAAATGTAATTTCTTTAATAAACTACATTTGTATTAGTACTATTTGTTGTATGATAATTTAAAAATAAATCCCTTTCAGATGGCATTCTAGAGCAAAAAAACACATTTATTTTAGTGGCGGACCAGTCGTAAATGTGTTCAAAACCTGTAAATCTTTGGACTTTTGGAAAACAGTGCAACAATACTTTGCTTGATAAATTTCAAACATTAAGATAATATTATCCATCATTTACTTTGGAGAAAAAAACATGTCATGATAGACAAACACACAATTCTGTTATGTTGTTTTTGTTATTTCTATTTCAGTTGTTACACTGACATAAATACACAGTTATTTAGGACTGCTGTAATGTGCAGAAGTATCAACAAAATTATATCACCTATTGATTTTTATCTTGTTAAAAAGGAATATTAAATATATTAAAGTTTGATAAGTTGCAGTGAACCCATTTTATTAAACTGTTTGCCTTTGGCAGGTAGAGACAACAATGGAGCAGAAAAATAGCACCATGCACACTGGTTCTAGAATTCCAAGGTTTTCAGGTTCAAAACCTTCGCCAGGATCTAACGGGATGCAGCCAGAACCTTTGCCAAATATTGGCATGAAACTCTCGAGACTGGAGCAAATGCAAGCAGAGTACCAGCGGAGTATCCTTAAAGAAAAGGAGGATAAAATGATTACCATGTTTGAAGAAAATCAACAAAAAGCTTTACAAAGGGTTAATCAGAAGAAAAGTCATGTTAGAGATTTTTTCAATGAGAGGAGAGCAATGGGGACAAGTGATACTAATGCCTTATCACCAACAATTGAACACCATTATAATCAGAAGAAAGTTGATACTAAAACAGGTGGACAAGAAAATGGTTTGGCAAACAGACAATCTCCAAAATATATGAACTATAACAAAAGTAACCTGAAAGGAATTCAAAAACAGAGTGCTGGTAGGGATAGATCTAATTTACTCGCTCCAATAAACAGGAATGCTCAACAAGATAGTGACAACCCTTTCGCAAAGTTACGAAAACCTCAAATTGTTAGACCAAGAACAATGGGAAAACTTCCCAACAAAGAAAATGCTCGAAATGGCGGAAACATGCCTATGAGTGCTCCGACTGGGGAGCACTCCCTTGGAAATAATTTTAATGGATTTGATGAAGATGACAGCCCTCCACCTAACCCAGGGCAACTTGTTCAACTCCAACAAAAAAGAAAATTGTTGCAGAGCCAGAGGAGCAGTACCAGAAGCGTTGCCACTCGCCAGAATGGTTCATCTTCATACAGACAAAATGGAGGACCCAGAACCTCGCCAGTTAGCAGTAGAAAACCCAGCAGTCTTAACACGTATGACTACGAACCATCAGATGAAGATGAAGGGTTTGGCGATAACAACAGTCATGGGGATGATGATATAAAAAAGAAACAGCAAGAACTTCTCGCTCAGATTGAGGCTCAACAAAGGGAATTAGAAAGGTTGCGAACTGAAAGAAAACAAGTAGAGATGGATGTAAGTTTAACCTTATTACATTTCAATGGTTCTTGATTTGTACTCAGTTTTCAAAGGTTGTTTATTAGGAAAGCCAATGGTAGTAAAATCAAATCAATAATAAATGGGGCATTTGCTTTGAAATAATTATGATCAAAAAGATAATAGTGTTTGACTTAATCACATTCTATAATGAAAATTTAAGTGCAAAAAGAACAGTATGACTACAAACATGTTTCCATAATGGCATCATAGACTATTAATATAATGCTTTACAGTCAAGGAACTGGAGATCAGCTCAAATGTTCATATGCTTATAAATATAGTTTTTATACAGATAATTAATTACGCTGCAACATCAACTGATTGGGCCGTCTTAACAACCATAAGTTTAACTCTTGTGCTTATTAATCTTTATTTTCTGAGCCTGGATGGGCAGTAGGTAGAATGTTAATGTGTTGTTCATCAGGTTACATTTTCAAATTGCTGGTGCACCAAAAGTTCATTGTAACATGTCCCTTTTAAACCTCAGATTTATATAAACGGGAAAGTGGACAGCTATTGCTGAGTTTTAAAAGACTGCTGTTATTGAAATTTAAAAAAACCCGATTAAAAGCAGTATCTAAACCCAGCAAACATTCAGAAGAACTCAAGGTCACATTCACTTGTAAACCTCGGAACTAAAATATTGACTGCGGAAGACTATAAGCCTGAAAAATTGGTCATATATACATGTGTATAGGTCATTCTACCTTGAACCTTGTTAAGTTCAGTAAACAAAGATTCAAGGACATTCATTGTGATCTATCTTCTTGATTAGACATTTAACTCAGTCACTTTGACAAGAAATCCTTGAATGGAAACGTATACGTTACTTATTTATCTCTTCCGTATGAGGCATATATATACAGATATATCGTTTACCTTTGGTATATGAACACTAATTGCTGATGAGGGAATACTTTTAATGAACAAACCAAATAGATGTAGGTACAGTTTTACAAAAGCTGGTTACCCTCAGTGTGAGTAGAAAGTACATGAACTGCCATCGATAGTTTTTTTTTATCTTAAGAAGTACAAAAGACGATAGCTTGAGTTGTGTCCATATTATTCACCTGTTGGCTTTGGAAATGTAGTACTCACAGTCATGTGTCAATTCTTTAATACAGATCTCAAGGTAAATATTGTTTACAGTTTAAGCCATTTTTCTTGTATAGTTCTGTTAATTTGACAATTGTTCTGCGAGAAACAGAGAAGTAGAGCCATAAAGTGACTCAGAATCTCTGGATGCAAGTGCTGGTGTCCTGGCATCAATCTGCTAGTTCAGTGCTCACACACGCTTTGTTTATTTCAAACATACATCTTGTTTCAGTTTTTTTTAGATAGAACTAGAAATTATCCAAGTATATCTTCATGTTTGCCTTCATTATAAAATCAATAACTATTCACTCCTTCCCAACCCATAGGTGAGTTCAACAACTTAACATCAACTATGAAGATAAAAATTCCATCTTTCAATGAGTAAATAAGTGAACAACAGGTTAAAGTAAGTTATTACTTTTTTGTGTTGAAAATACAATCCATGATTTTTTATAATCGTTCAATTAACAATAATTGGTTAAGATTGTTAACATAAGTTGAAAGATTCACATCTAGGTATGCTACAATTACTTGGGCTGTATATCATGTGTATGTAGGTACATGTGTTATTACTGTTAGATGGACGCTAGAGAATTCTAACACTATGTGCCAGTCCTACACTGAATTATTGATGGCAAAATCCTGATGACTTTCAGGAGAGCAATCTCACTGGAAACAAGTGTTTACCAGCATATCCCAGAACAACAGTCTAACAAAAACACATTGACATTTCACTGGCTTCTGACTGATGCCTGTATTATGCCGTTTATGCTAAACAGTTCTGTTCTGATATTGCATGTCAGCGTTTATAAATTACTGGGAAACTATGCATAGCGTGCAGTTCTGTCTGGAATGGCATCACATATAACCTCTTATTGGTTCAATACTATAATGTTGTCTTGATGTTATGATACGTCCACGTATGTGTGTTGACTCATCATTGAAAACTATGTAACAGCCATTACAGTACAATACAAGAAAATCTGTTGAATCTAAAAAATAACTGCTTTATGTATGCAGCAACTATTTTGGATGTGGAATTTAAATCTAATTATAAATACATTGTATAATGAACGTGCAAGTACACCTATACAGCTGGTAGTAGTTAAATCACATAAACAGTACGGAGGAAATATTCATATGTTGGTGCACATTATTGTATACAAGGGGAACAAGAAACAAGCTTAATTTAATCAAGTACTTGTTACATTCTCATTCATTATTAACAAGTTCTGCTGCTATTCAATTAAGAACCATGTTTTATGTATAATGATCTTTATACAATACACCTTACCCTAGCTGTAAAGTAATTCATAGATCTATGTTCCCATATATTTCTTAGGTACTTTGAATCCAGGTGCTATCATTGGCATCTTTGTAGTGACTTCTTTTTTTAATTACCATGACATTTATTCAGCATCACGTTCAATGATCGAGTGGGCTCAGTATTAATTTTGTATCGTTTATAGGAGGTAAAAGAAGCTGAAAGGAGAAGAAGAAGTGAAGAAGAAAGAAGGAAGAAACAAGCAGAAGATGAACGAAGAAGACAGAAGGCCATAGAAGAAGAACGAATGAAAGAACAGTGGGAAGAGGAAAAGTATCAGAAACAGGAAGCTGAGAAACGACGTATGAAGCTTGCAACTAAAAACTCACGTGCCAATGACAGCGATAGTGGTTATATTAATGATGATTCATATGACAAAACACCAACTCCTCCCCCAAAACCGAAACCTTCAAACTCCCGCAGAAAGCCAGTACCTCAGAAACGGGCACCAGCTAAACAGTACACTCCTAGCCCTACTCTACCAAAGGGTGACCACGTGGCGCTCTATGAGAATGCTATCAACGATGATGGTGCTTTTGAAAATATAGGCAGGCTAAAGTCATGCTTCAACTGTGGTCGTAAGTTTGCTGAGGACAGAATAGAGAAGCACGAACAATTCTGCAGGAATGCAACAAAGAAAAGGAAAGTTATGGATCCCAGTAAGCTTAGAACTAAGGGTACAGAGCTAGAGCAGTACCAGGGCCACCGAGCACCTACACCACAAAAGGTATGCACCCCAGCTGAATCTCTTCATCAATTTTGAGGAGAATATATTTTTTAACACAAATATGTGGCAGGACCAGTACTTTCACATTCAATTCTCTATGTATGCTTTAATGTCTGTAAAGTGCTACTTGATTTATTGTACCAATAAGCTGTATACATATATAGATAAAAGTACATTTGTATTTAAACTGCATTTACAACTTGAACTCTTCTATCATGTGTATTTGTTTTATATTAAAATATCTGGGAACTGTATACTTGTATTAACATTTGTATTTATTTTGTATTTACCAGACAAAGAAGAACAACTGGAGGTCTAAGCATGAGAGTTTTATGCAGGCTATCAAGTATGCCAAGAAGTGTACTCAGATTGAGAAAGAAGGAGGAAATCTTGCCGACCTACCACCACCACCACCATCTGAGAATCCTGACTACGTGCAATGTCCCCACTGTACACGAAAGTTTAACGCGAGTGCAGCGGAACGCCATATCCCTCACTGCAAGAACACCCGGGCCAAACCGAAAGCCCCTCCCATGAGGAGATGAACAGATCTCATTGTTAATTCATCTACATCACCAACTCATTGACTGTGAACATCTTGTTTGTAGTAAACAAACTCTGAATTTTATCATTTCTAAATACCATCTTTTTCTTTTAAAAAAGGTTAGTCACCTGACTGCAATACAAATACTGTTGTTCATATCAGCATTTGAAACCATTAAATAGTTTCTATAGGTATGTCTTATTTCAACATAGCATTTACATGAAGTGTATGTACGTTAAGGGTCTGTGTTAATTGTCAGCCGGCTGTGATATGTGTTGAGTTTATTTGTACTTGGACTGTTAATGATAAAGAGAATGATTTACTATTAATGTAGCTAAGCTATTTACCCATGAAATGAACTATCCACACTATAAAGTGTACATGAAAACCAGTCAATGCCCCGTTATCATATAGAGAATCAAGTACCTGGTAAAAGAAGTTTTTACTGTCACATGTACACAAAGTGAACTGGGCAAAGCAGGGTTGAAACAGATTTACACCACTAATCCCTCTAAATGCATTCAGATATCAATATATACTGACATTACAGCGAGTCATTGTGTAAGGTCTATACTATGATCTGTAAACACTGAATGCATTTACAATCAGAATCCTTTCATAATCAATACCATAGCTTAAATCATTACACATGTTCAGGTAGGCTAAGAAAGGAAATCCTGAATTATGGATTAGTGAATTAGTATAATGCTCCACATTCAAATATCCAACAATCTTGCCAGCACATGTTGAATACTTTATTCTCATTTAGATATTTATTAAAAACAGTTATAGTGTTAATGTATAAACATATGTACATGTCTTCATATAATGTAGGACAATTATGGTCATAGCATACAAATAAACTTAATGTTGTAATTATTACACACTACATATACATAGATTGAGAGTATAACTTTTTTCGTGCACACTTTCAACGATAACTTGCCTGATGCTTGCTATATCACCAAACCTTATTGTCGTAGGCTAATAATACAACAGATATTTGTTGTCAATCAATTTCTAAGTTGCCTTCAAGCAACAGCTCTATCCTAAGTACTTTAAAGCATGTACATAAACATATTTATAAAATGAAGTTGGATATTACATAGCTGTATGCCAAGTGGTGTCAGCTTGTCAAATCTTGTACAAGATGTGCATGCAAGTTTTGTTGTTTGCAAAGAATGAAAGGAAATATACTTCAAATTGACAAGTTTTGTCTGTTTAATTTTGAATTGTTAGTTTGATAATGGAAGTTTTTGTTTGTGTTTTGTCACTGTTTAGTTTGTACACTCACATTGAAACAACGCATGTTTTAGTTTTGCTGATTGAAACATACTTCAATGTGTTCTAAAGCAACATTCTCACGTTTTGATACAGCAATGTACATGTATTCTGCTATACTGTGTGCCACAAACACCTACTTGTTTTATTTTGATGAATATCGTCATCATCAAAACTGGCTGGCCATTCATCTTAAGCATTTTATCTTAGTCATTTGAAAGTTTTTTTTTAAACAGATTCTTGTGTGATATTTGTTCTTGTTATATACAGCTGTTTTACTGCCCTCTGGTTTATAAATCGTAGATTATTGGATTAGATTGTATGACGGACACATTCTTTGTAGTTATTAACTGCTTTCCCGTTTCTATTTCATGCAGGAAAGCTGTAGATTACTTGCATAGAATGACGGTATTCTGAATTCCTTATACAGGGGACTGGTTAGTTTTTATTTTATTTTATTAAAACCAGTCAACATGAGTCACAGTGACGAAGGAGTGGAGGATCACATGTCCAAGAATACATGAGTTTGGTTGTTAAGTCTGTATGTTGCTGTTTTGTTTAAGATAGTAGTATGTTAAATATATCTCATTAGATTTGTATTGTTGAAAATACCCTAGAACGTAGTGAATATTAGACAAGTTTTTAGTGAAATGTTACAGACAATTTAAGTGAATGTTAGATAATTTTCTAGTAATGAGATTTGTTGGAAAACCTGTTCACCTTGCAATTTCAACACCAGATAAAAGTTGTGATCAGATTCCAAGTTTGTTAATGAATTGTTCGGTTGTTTCTCTGTTGTTGTGATTAGGTGTGAATAATTGTTGTTTTACAGTGTGGAAAAGCATGTAATCCATTTGGTAAGTCTTGTATTGTCAATGGTTAAACTTCAGACTTCAGTACAGAGTTTGAACTGTTGAGATTGATGTAAGAGAGTATATTAGCTTGATACTATTGGATATCATCTATTTAACACTTCCTTTTCATTAACATACCGTGTACAGGAGTGTAAGATTATGTATGATCTGGTTTTCTTCATCTTTGTTGTCGAAGGACCTAAAAAAGTGTTTTCTATTCTCTAACTCTTTTGAGTGATAAAACCATTTTATTTGAAATATTTATGTTAACGCATTGTATAATATTACAATGTTATCAAGACTCTGTTGAACCATTTGAAATTCTATTATGCTATAATAAAACATATGCTAAAATAAATGTGTATTTGTTGTTAATACTTTTGCATTGCGGACAATGTGCAGAAATGGCTGGAATATAAAGCAGACCTCAGTATCAGAACCAGTATGGTATGTCTGATTCAAACAGAAATGATTAACATAAAATATGGCTTGACATTTTTATTACTGCCATGTAAATGTACAAAAGTAAAGATTACAACATCTAAATAAGGAGAAGAAAACCAATAAATATATATCACAGATTCCACTATATCTCCTCAACCAAAGCATGTGTATGGCCATTAACATGCTCTATGATTGAGGTGTACAACTAAAAAGGGAAACCCACAGGTGTTTAAAGAAAGATTTAAAACATCCAGTTAAGTGTGCAAACTCAAATGACTTCTATTTCTAGTGCATGCATCACTGAAGTTCTAACACAACAGAAAAATAAATTAGAAACATTCATAAGTTTTCATATCTGATCTTTTGTGTAAATCAAAATCTATGTGTATCTTTGAGAGGATAAAAGCAAAAACACAGATTTTATATTTCTTCTCAAAACTCAAATGACTTCTATTTCTAGTGCATGTGTCCCTGACGTTCTAACACAACAGAAAAAGAAAAGTTAGAAACATCCATTAGTTTGTTTTATGTGTATATATTTTGTTAAAAGTGTACATCTTTTTGTGGATAAAAAACAACAGATTACAGATTTCTTCTTACACTCAAACAGTATCTGTTGTATGTGTGCCTGAAATTCTAACACAGCTGAAAAAAACCTTCAAAACAACATGTATATAACACTTTAAACAAGTTACAATGCTTTTCTATCTTCTGCGATCAGTTTAGTTTTTGTTACATAACAGTCTTGTTTTTCTATCTCTTCACCACGAATATTATTTAACACTTCGTCTACAAGCAGTCTACTGGAAGAGATAAATTGTGTTGCCTCATCCTGGTTGTTTTTGGAGATATTACGACGAAGGAATTCGAGTTCTCGTGCTAGAAGTGTACGGTCTCTCTGTAAGCCTGTTTGACTTGTCAACAATTCCATCATCTACAAATATAAGAATAACATTGCTTTTGTTTATCAAGTTCTCTGTGCAAACGAACATATACAGAAAGGAATATGAAAATATGTCACAAATAATGACTTCAATGATTAATAATCAATTAATAGTGTTAAGCTCATAAATTAAGAGTACTCAAGCTTTGATGATATCCTGTCTCCCTTATAAACATATATAAAACCATTCCTACACAAATTACAAACATGTACATGGTAATGTAGCATACATAAGTCTATTCAATGTGTCTTGGGTTCTTAGTGAATAGTAGCTTCATTTCATCAACAAACGTATGAGTTAACAATATATATTTTGAGGTTGTTTTATGTACAAACTGGTAACAAGCCTGCTGCCATATGACTGACATGTTTAAATCCATATTTACCTGAGTTCCCTGATGTGTAGCATGGTCATCCATCATTTTTAATCTCTCTGTCATCTTCTCCTGTACACGCGAATGCTGCTCAACCTATAATAAATAGTCATGAATAATTTAAACTAATTAAACATAAATATTAGAAAACCATACAGTCTTGTTTCACCTTGATAACATTCCTATCAAGAAACAGTTTACAAGAATCTGAAGTTGCTCTAGGAGTTAAAGACATGACTACTATAAGAGCCTATGATTCAAGAAAACCAGTATTTACAAAGTGTTTAATATAATCAATACAAGAACAAAGGTGTGGGATAGAACTTTCTCACATTCGTAAAGATAGGAGTTACCGTGAGTGATTTGCAAGACACAACATTCTCCCCTTGTTGCATGTTTCTATTGACTTTTTCTTAGGTTCAATATCATTTTATGTTTAAAAGTACAGTAGGTCTGATGACCTATACACTGTTGAAACAAAGGCTACAACAATACCGTAACTGTTTCTTCACAACAACAGCACTTACCAGAGAATGTTTTAAATCACATATGGACAACTTTATTGACTAGGGTATTTACCTGATCCTCTAGATCTTTTAGTCTGGCTGATGAACGCTGTACTCTGTTGCGTAATTCTTCATTGTGACGTTTTAACTTTCCTGTCTCAGATCTAAATATACAAAAGTATTCACATCAATATATTATCTATACAAATGTATAACACAAATAGAGCAAAATTAGGGCTGCAAAGAAAACTCACTATTTATTTTATCTCAATACTTCTAAGAAATTACAAAGTGGCTCACTACATTTTCATGGAACTACATGTAGTATATTTTAAAGACCACAACAACTTTTATTAACATCCATATAGCTATCACAATATGAAACAAATGTGAAAACATGATTCAGGGAATGTGTGGAAAACATGTTTCTTCATAAATTGTATAAACAAATTATTTTTTATATAAAAGTTGAAAGTTTGGAATTTTTGAATAGCTCATGAAGTTATTTCCTGACAGATGGTTACCACATTTATAACCACAAGATAGAGTCAACACTACTGATGTCATGTTAGTGTTTTCTCTCACTCTGATTCTAACTGACCTTTTTTCCTTCAGTATAGATTCAATTTGTGCTGCCTGTTTACGACACTCCAACTTCAGTTTGCCAATCAGTTTGTTCTGTTTTGACAGCATTGTGTCCATCTCAGAGGCTGTTTGACCTGAACAAATTGATTGATTATTTTATGTTAGTGTAACTCTCAAAGTCAAACCAACTTTTTCAGAGCGAACCAATCAGACATCCTTGCCAATAAAAGAAACTCAGATATAACGGATGTTACATTTATTGTGACTTTATAAACACTTTTATCAAACAAGCTAACAAGCTTAATAACATTTTCTTTGACAAGTTTGATTAAATTTTGTTGAAATGACAATGAACATAAGATTCTCTTTATTATATGTTAATAAATGAATAAAAAATATCAAAACAAAAATCTAAAAATCAATACTAGAATCACTTAATACTATACAAATACATTTTAATAATAATGAAGGATGTCATTTCTAACTTGGTATTTCACACGTCTAATATAAAGTTATTCCTAATGCATAGCTGTCAAGGCTCAGATGAACCTCAGAGTGAGACAACATTCTAGACAGGC
>ENA-OREC01000869-OREC01000869.1-marine-metagenome-genome-assembly--contig:-NODE-869-length-13668-cov-13.619822_pt1 | contig 13668 bp, 6 predicted proteins | sample MGYA00248626_ERZ508543 | MGnify/ENA primary metagenome ERZ508543 (study PRJEB26211, sample SAMN05518279) | marine metagenome | isolation source: Puget Sound, Washington, USA | host: Bankia setacea... | reverse complement strand
GTAAAACACACATACACTGCAAGGTACAGTAAAACACACATACACTGCAAGGTACAGTAAAACACACATACACTGCAAGGTACAGTAAAACACACATACACTGCAAGGTACAGTAAAACACACATACACTGAAAGGTACAGTAAATAAATATAGTTACACTTTAACGTACCATAGTACAATTGATTGCGATTTTCTTTTTTTAATATATGATGTGATGATAGTTGATTCAGAGGCATACACTCACGTAATATGTATAACCTTACGTTCATTACTCATCCTTCATATATTTACTTTCGACACATTTCGATGAGTTGTATGTATGCATGTAGGAATCGACAGTTATACATTTAAGCATTACCTTCCCAACTAATCCTAAACTATAATCGCCAAGTTAACGTGTGTTTAGGCTTAACCAAATATTGAAACAAATACCACTGCCATGTTAATAACGTCTTCAGAAACACCTCATTCCCGGTAGAGTTCATTTTGTCCGTTGACTTATGCCATAGATGTTTATGATGTGAAGGTGGGTTCCTTGCTAGCAGTTAACTAACTCGGCAAACACAGCGTAAATTGACAAATCTTCTACTGAACATATCAAAGCATGTACTAAATAATTGAATCAGTTATACTTGATCATGTCAGTTCAAACAGTAATAACTTGAGGTCTCGGTGCGGATGTTGGTTCCAGGTAGGTTTGTAAATATTTAGGTAACATCAAAGACAAAACGAATGTTCAATGTCGAAGGTTGAAACGAGAACATTATAAATAGATCCAATACAGGGTAAGTTTAGATGTATGACGATCTACTAGAGGTGATAAGAGTGTGGCAGTCCTTTTTAAATGTCACAAAGAAACACAACTTGCTTAAAACATTAATATATTTCTTGTGATTTGTCTGTTATTGAAAAGCAAATCAACAAAGACCGTTTAGTTCGGTGTAAAATGTATTGTAAATAGGAGTGCAAGACATTTGAAACTGTATTAACCAAATAAATGAATGATAGAATACCAGAAGCAAAGTAAGTTTAAAACAACGATAGTTATAAGTTGTCCAATTTACCGGAAAAGAACTACGAGACGAATGCAATAACTCTAGGACAAATGGCGAAAAAGAAATATGCCGAGTTTAAAGCATGTTCAAACAAGAGCTGTAGGTAGAAGCAGTGACTAGTTAGTGCTGGACAACTGGTTTAGATTATAGTTTATTTTTATGTACAGGTATATCTTTTTTGTGCAATATTTCTAGTATAAATGACATAGAAACGTTCCTGGGGGTAGTTATAGGTACGTGTTGTCGATGACTTTTTAGAGCTCTAATAAGTCTAACGGTGACTTTATATTTAGAATCGTTAACGTTTGACGTATTGTTAAAAGAAAGATTAGCATTGTTCCTTCAGTAGTATGCACTTTTGATATAACAATGATATCATCCAAATGATACAAATAGTGTTGCACTATAACTAGATGTTAATGAACTCAACTTCTGTTTAATCGTATCCTCCTCTATGCAACACTTCAAAGGAAACTGTGAGGGACACTTACCTCTAATTAGGATATAGATAATGTAAACAAAACATCAACGAGTGGATAGCGTCATTGATACGGTAAAAAAAACACGCATACACTAAAAGATGCAGCTATTTAGGTTAGTAAAGGAGAATGCCGTTACACTCTGACATATGCTAGTACAGTTAGTGATCACGTGTTTCTTAATCTAAAAACTAAGACAGGTGATGATATTTTAGTCAGAGTAATAAATAAAAAGTACAGGCTGTTTTGCTACGATGTGTGTGTGTGTCTGTGCTTGTTTGTTAATTAGTCTTGTTTAGTGGTGTATGCTATATTTAGTTGTTTTGTCTGAAGTGACAATAGGTGTGTTCCTGTCATGACAATGAGAGACTCTATGAAGCACCATTAGAAACACATCGACAAAACAGTCTGTGTTAATTGCTGCGCTTGCAGAGCTTCTAAGTAACTCGTTTTCCATATGTTTGTTGAGTATCAAAGTTCACAACATAGTCCGCCTCCATAAAATCACGAGAATTAGTATGATCAGGTAAACACGTAACAACATACAGGTAGCAGTGCATGGGTAAATGTTGGTTGAATTGTAGTTACACCAGTACGAATGTATTACTGATGTTCTAGATGTTGAAAATATATTGACATCCCTGCACATGACAGCATAACTCCTGTTAATAACATACAGAGAAGTCAGCTTTCCATAACAAAATGGAATTCCGACATAATCAGGTTGCAACAGCAGAGAACATCTTGTCGTAATTGAAAAACAAGTTGTTAATGACACTTATCAAAACACTGTTTGTGTACAGTTGTTTTATTTTCAGAAAGATGAAAAGTTGTAATTTTGATATGTGTGTCTAGTGAGATAATTGAATTAAATAGATACAATACGTTCCTCTTCTCTTCCTATTCACGTTACTTGAGTAGTACTGTCATTGAACAAAGCCCAAGGTCTTTAGAATTATGCTTTAAAAATCCATTTTGCATACTCAGTCGGACAATTAAGCGAAATGAAATGATAATATTTAACATTCGAATGTTCAAATAGTATTTGTAATGGGTGTGGCTGAAACGTGCTTGTCTTCGTATAGCCTTCCAGTAAACACACGAAGGGTAGATAATAATAGTACACAGATACGTAAACAAAAAACAAACGTCTAGACGTAAGTTTCGATCGTTCTTTCTCTGGGTTGAATATCACAGGGTGCGAATATCATCCTTTCAACTACCCCTACGATTAATTAAACGAAATACTTCACAGTAATGTCTAGTACACTTAATTGTTATTCCGAAACTTTTACTAAACAATACCGCATAGCTTGGAGGATACAACCAGAAAACACGCTGTTAACCATTTTCGGCTAATGAACCAATAAACAAGCATCCATTTGTCTTCCAGAACGTAAACGAAAACCTGTCTATGTTTTCGATAGTGTAAACAATCGTTTTAACAGATGTGTTACGTACGAACGTCTAATTTTAAAAGGATGAAATGATTGGTGAACATCGCTGTAACACAAGTCAGCAGTCTTATATAACTGTCGGGTGAGCATGTGTTCCTTAATAAATGCCTCTGGAGTATTGCGAATCACGAAATAGATGAACATATGTTGAAATATTTAATTAGGAACAAAAATCAGTGGGATCATAAAATCACATTGGATGTTTTACTCATGAACAGTTTGTTATTTATATCAAGTTTTGATCTTAACTTAAAAAGCTCACAGCTGTTAAATTACCTCACAAAATGAAACATGTGTTGATCATTTGTACACTACGTGTCTCTGCTTATTAAAAGTATACACAAATTAAATCATTAAATGAGGTTTTAAAAGATGGTATTGTTATCAGGTGTGAACCCGGTAAGCCGTTTTCTTCTACAACTCTAGAATGTATAGACCGTATTTATCCTTCGTATCGTTGTTTTCGACAGATCTCGATGAGCTGTATGTATGCATGTATGAATCGACAGTCATATAGTTAAGCATTACCTTCCCAACTCATTCTGAACGCTAATCACCTCAAGTTAACATGTGTGTTAGGCTTAACAAATATCGAAACAAATATCACTGTCATGTTGATAACGTCTTCAGAAATACCACCTGTAGAGTTCATTTTGTCCGTTGATTTATTCCATAAAGGTTTATGATTTGAAGGTAGGTTTCTTGGTAGCAGTTAACTGGGCAAACACATCGTAAATTGACTGATATGCTACTGATTTATACGTGAAGCATGTACGTAATCAGTTATACATTATCACATCAGTTCAAACAGAATTAAGTGAAGGCCTCGGGGCGGATGTTGTTTCAAGGTAGGTTTGTAAATATTTAGCTAACATCAAAGACAGAAAAATGTTCAATGTCGAAGTTTAAAAGGATAGTTCACAAATGAAACCATATTGTACACTAATCGGGCTTCGTTTGTAACTCTAGAGGGAGAAGAATGAAACCATTATTAATCAACACTCTAAGCTTGGAGTTATGTCTCATTAAGTTTAACTATATAAAATGATTATCGATGACAGATGTATCTAGCTCCTGGTAACAGTAATGGTTTTAACAAATAAACATATCAACATTTCCTATATAATGATTGTACGAACAGACCTTATGTTGTTGTCAATTGTAGCTGATCATTAAAGCCATAACACTAGCATTCGAGTTAGGTTGTACATCTTAAAAAACGAAGACTTTTTCCCGCGTTTTATATTTTGCAGACGGATATACAGCATCATATACCGAGGTTTCAATTTGACACGTTTTGTGTATACATTTGTGAACTTCTTATACATGTACTTATACAATGATCTTATTATATATTTGCTTAACGTGTGCATGACCTGTGAGTTTGTTGTCTTTGATATTTACTTATTAGTGTTGGTTATTGTTTGGGAACACCGAGAGTGGTATGGTATTAACAGGGCGCGAGGGTTAGCGTAGAGAAGCTAACACACACACCACTCATAGATAGTATCGCTCTAGGGAGAATTCCGAATTAGTACGAGGTGAGTATAATGTACAGGATTATTTATTATTCTTGAAACGTACAAGATCATCCACGCACTATCTGGACGCATAGACCTAGTAGAGTCAACGTATATAAAGATCATGTAACCTTGAGTAGAGTGTTACCGCTGACTGACTACCAGAAAAGCTAGAAACGAGCCACTGGTTGTACGGATATCAGACGTACTGATCTCTGCTAACACATGTTGGAATCTCTCTGCCAAGCCAAACAGCGCAACACAAGGCACACAGACTCTCTCTACCCAGGGTACGTGTCATGTACAATTTATTCAAAAGCAAATTGGAATGCAGTGTCTATACGTTATGTTATACATGCTGCTCGTAGCACGTCTTTCTACAAAGCTACCCGTATTCGCAAACAAACATCAATACACTTATAAATAGTTTATATGTTCATCTTTTTCTGAGCTTCTTCTAATAGATCGTTGGTTTTGCTTATGTTGACTTGTTTTACTTTGCTGTAAAAAACACTGCACTTTGTTTTAACGGTCAGAAGTTAGGTACTTTCTACGCTAATTCAATGCCAATTTCATCAAAACAGTAGACTACTTAGAAAAGCACGTGTCGTTGTGATGTGATACTGTAGGTATGAAACTATCATGATTCAAACTTTCCATCAAAGACGTTTTAAATGGTAATTTATGTTTCCAATGTGTCAATTTAATAGGTATTCTTAACGTTACGGTATGCTCATCCAATATGTTCCTCTGATATATGGTCGTAAATCTCACTTATATTACCAGTAAATGTTATACGGGTAAGCTGCTTATCTGACAGGAAATGCACATTTGTTGCAAAATAACATAAGCCTTATCTGCTGGAACACTTACGAGGGAAGAAAACAAGTAACGTTTGTCTCTGTTGTGTTGGTTGTTTTTCTTGGTACTGTTTTGCTCAATACTGACTTCGACATTTACAGTATATAAACAATAACTGATAACATCGTGTATAGTGCATCCAACGTTGATAATGCTTAATGCCAAATTACATATTGATCAGCGTTAAGTAAATATGATAGCTTCTTCAGTAAGTAATCAAGTAAGTACTAGTATATGACACGTACGTAAATATTATAGTAACAGTTGTTTCTAATAAAGCAAACTTAATGTAGAGAGTGCAGTTACATTAGCCATCCATTTAACTTAATATTCAAACTTATTTGCATTAATCTGTGTCGCTGTGTTGTTCTTCATCAAGGTTTTACATTAGTACCGTTTTCATACAAATATGTACAACATTTGGCATTGGTCAAGGCATTAGATATAGTACCATACTCGATCGATTACATGATAATAATAATAACGACTTTATTGATTGCTGATAACATATTTCATAATAAAAAAGAATGTCCACACAAAATATATGAACACAAACGATTCATGATACATGTATAGTTCTTATAATCGCCTATCATCGTGCTTGTATTATGTACTGACGATATACTGGAATTTGAACGTTGATTTCGCTGACTTGTTTGTTTGTGTACGACTCGGTTCATTCACTGCGGAAACACTATTATATACTTCGCGGACGACAGATCCATCGAACAAACTGATAATACGAGAAACAAGAACGTCTTTCAATACCGGGACAGAAACAAATATAACCGAAAAAACGCTCTTTGTTAATTGTTTGTGGGGGAAGCGTTCTGGGTAACAGGTTTCCCATAAGTATTTTCCATAAAACTGTTCATAACTTATAGTTTCCCTCCATGATATAGGCATGGATGGAATGTGTAGGAGAAGGTAAACGGTGAAGAGAATACAGTGTACAGGTAATGATGCACTAGTTATGGCTATGGCTATGTTATGACTGTGACGACACTTTTTACAAATTAACCAAGGCCAAGATGTATAGGTTTTTTTTACCTGCTGTTTTGAGCAACCTGATCCAAAACCACTACCGATTCCGAACTAGCTCTCTAAAAGATGCAACCATATGAAAATCATCTTCAACTACATGTTTTCTTTCTACACGTACTCGTACTTTAATTAAAATAGTATTCTTTCTACAAGAACTTTTCTTGACACGTTTTGAATTATTAAAGACCATGCGGATAAGAATCACCGGTAAATAAAAAATACCGAAAAAATATAAGAACATGTTTTCGAAATACGGAAACGTTTAGATTAGCAATACCAGGATTACAGGAACAGGAACAGTACTTATATTGGTAGTGTAGAACTTGCTGACGAAAACAATCTATGACTTGTAATAAAACAATAAATAACGTGTAGAAAATAATACACACTTTAATCCAAGCTGGTGCAAAAATGGTTTAGATTTTTGTAACGGTTTAGAACTCTTAGTTTATCGTGTTTGATCAGTAATCCGTGTAACGGTTTAGAACTCTAAGTTTATCGTGTGTGTTCAGTAATTCTAGTCTGATTATACAACCATACATGGTTCACTGTTACCTGAACTATTAGTTAGGTTAGGCCTAGTTTTTAACCTTCTCTTAGACATTGCCAGGCGTTCTAACAGTCGGATTTAAGAAGGCGTATACAGAGTACTAAACATACAACTGATAGTGTATTGTTTGTAGAAAATTGTCGTGTTTCCCTTTAATCGGAAACCCGAAAGATATTGTTATAGAAACAAAACAATTAAATATTATGTGAACGTTTTGTCATGGACGGAAAGGCGTTTCACTTTGATTGCCACTTGATTCACTGCTGTACATCATAAGGAATATGTTATGAGGAGAATATTCTTTCACATATAGAATACTCGTCTGGTTATCATGTTGGATGTTTTTTATCTTGTTGTTTTTCTGTATGCTTCAGTAATGGTATATTGGTAATTTCGCTTTTATTCGAATGGGTCAACCTTGCTGATATATAGCTCTCTTATAATTATATTTAGTCAAACCCATTTTGCCAAAAATGATCTAATTTAAGATAAATACATCAGAGTGTATGGCCAGAGTGTGGAAGTTATCTTGCAATGACTCGAAAACCAAACGCTTGGTTAAAGTACGACATCGTGCAGCCTCATTTTATAACATGACATCGGACACTCACCACTATAGGTTCTTATTTTAGGAAGTGTCAATCATGAAGAGAACAAGTCTGGAAAAGCATGGCTTTGAAAAAGGTTCATACATCAAACTGAACTTCTGACCACAAACCCAGTCATATTTAGTCACATTTGTCTTGAGTGCAGTTCATAGGAAGAGTTCGCGAGAGTACATGACTTAAACGTAATCATTTCAAAATTAAAAGCGTGATAAACATCCAAAATAAATTCAAAGTTATCTCAATAAATGTTGAACACATCGAAGAAACATTCGTACATCAAATTAACAAAGCTTGATATTAACTGTTTAGTTAAGACTTTGCGACAGGTTCTCGACACGTGTCATATTAGTACATTAACCGCTGCCATAGACATGTGGGACTGGTCAATAACACGTGCATCTCGTTATTACGCCATCTTGACAGAAGATCACGTGACACGAAGGATGTTGAGATCTCTAATAGCAGATGAACGTTGGAGGGTTCACGACCTCGCTGTTTGGACATGTCGGCAATATATGGTTTGACAATAACTACTAACACACGTCACTACTGATGATATCGATCTAAGAGCATATACACGAACTTTGACCCTGGACACACACAGACGAGAATAATAGACCTACCTCTAAATGATATTTGTGAAGTTGCACGGCGTCTTCCTTCGTCCATTTTGGCAACTCCCGCTCTCTTTTCCAAGGTGGATACACATACTTTGAAATTTCAATCTCCCTCATTGGATCTGGCTGCATGGTTATTAATTTATTCACAGGCAAACGACGTTAACGGAAGCGGAAGACTTTTCGTTCCGATCTCAACACAGCGTCTAAAAGTAATAAATGGCCAAACTATTTGTGGACAAGAAAACAGGTTATGGCGGAAGACATTTATATAGAGATAGCTTGTTGTTTAAGGATGAGCACGGCTTAAGTCAAACACGTACAAAAGTAACTCGCCTTGACTGTAACATGACTACCTGTCTTTAGCAATTAGTAGGTCACACGCGGCCTCAAAATGACCCTGCACAATCTAATATGTATACTTTGATTCCCTGCTTGGTTACAGCATGTATCTATGTCCAAATAATAACTTCATTAACGGCTTGCCAATGATTCGTAACCGGACAATATATCTATAACAGTTCGCCTTTGATTATTAATTAGTTATCAAGGTATAGATCTCCGAACGTGTTGCGTAGTGGAGAAGAAGGAATCTTGCAGTGCGCGTGATGTAACCATGCTCAACCTGAATGCCGTAGGACAAATGACATATTGGAAAAAGATGGCTGTAACAAGTTAGAGAGGAACTATATTTTAAAAATCGAACGAATTCGAACAACTAGAATTACATTCTAACAACAAAACATATGTACATTGTATCTGACTTCAACGCAGTGTCAATATTATAAACACAACGCCATTGCATGATAAAAACGTATGTATACACGCTTAAATATAAAAAAAAACATATATTTAAATACATAATAATATAAAGGTATGTACTAGCTTGTCGGTTGTTTCCAATGGTCAAACATGCGTAATAATCATTTATTAATAAAATCAAGGATATATAACATTCTAACAAAAAAAGAGCAGAGAAAGAAACAAACATGGCATTTGTGATCCTAGTTTCCGAAATATGAACTGTCTTGATCCTGAATTTATAGGGATGAGTATCATAAAACAACTGCTTTAATTACATCCTCAAATATAATTTTGTACGAGTACTTGGCGTGACAATTTTAAATGTGTAAAGCGTCCGGATATTAAAGTATCTAGCACTAGCTGTGACTTACGTATGTTTGCGAATACATGAAAGTTAGGATGTTTTGTGTAACTAGACACGTACTGTAGTTGTTAAAAATGTTAGTATGGTTGAACATTTTGATTCCCGAAATATCTTGTCAAGGACCTATACGTTTATAAGTTTATTGTCCGTGATCTTGTCTAGGTTACCGTATCATTAAAGTAGATAACAAGGGCTGGGGTATGTAGACCATGCAGTCTACCACATATTCAATTAGTATACCCAAGAGTATTGATAAAACGGCCCCCAGATCGAATGGGGTGCGTTACGTTACGGGAATGCGAGAAATAACAGGAATGCGCGAAATACGGTCTTATAAATCAAATAACTTCTTTTTTAAAAATCCAATTGTTTTGTTTTTATAATGTACACTAATGAATGTATGGTCCTAGATATTGTAAAAAATGTTTTAGAGCGATTTATTTTATTTCGAACTCGGGAAATGTATTATTTGACGGGAAATGTGATATTGCATATCGAATAACTTTTTGGTTTGACCTAAATGGTACCTTTTTCATTGTTATCTAAGTGCCTAATCCAAAGAACATATGTGCCAAATTTAGTGAAGTTGATTTAGTAATTAATGATTTAGAGCAATTTTACCGTTCCGTAAACAAAAGTTATTTGATTTATAAGACAGTATTTCGCGCATTCCTGTTATTTGTCGCATTCCTGAAACGTAACGCACCGGTCCCATTACACATTTCTATTTATAGTACGTTTCTAATACACAACATTACTTTCGGTTTGTGTAACTAGTAATACACTTCCCGTCCATACTGTATCACAACTTCAGTGACATTTGTGATAATTATTATAAACAAGGATATTAAAAGGAGAGTACACCGTATATTGCGTGTTGCGATATAAAGCAGCTGCTCTCGTTACCCTATGCAAAGTGGTACGTATTCGGATATCCTAACAGTTCGGATACATTTCATGTTTACCTAGGAAAACCCTGGGTTGTGTCTCTCTAGAGAAGAAATGTGTTAAAGACCACTTAATTATCCAAATGCTTACCGTCTTAAATAACGTTTGATACATTGTAAGTGTAACCTTACAGTGGACTGCGTTTTGTTGTTGGGCCTCTGTAGCTGCATGGGTGCTATGTTGCTAATCCTAGCACTGATATCTCACATAAGTTAGAATAACGGATCAATGGTAGACGTGCATAGTGTACTTAAGTAAAAGAAGTCAACTTTGGTTTATTGATGCAAACAGTTTCCTCTTGTTAACATACAGTTTAAACTGTTCTATCACAATATGCTATGCATCTACGAAATTCTTGGTATCCCAGAAAATAAATTGTGAAAAAATACAATGACATTCAAATGTACAATGTACTATTCATTTGTTGTGGTTTCAATATAGGTCTACAACCAGGAAGATCAGACAGGCAGTCAATTTTCAACAATGAATGAAGTTCACCGCAATACAATACGGTTGTGCTGGGTATATTTGATGAAGAACATGGTTTACAAGGAGCTGCTTGACTATTTTATATCTGTTGATATCTTTACATCAGATATGTGTGAACAAGTAGAGGTGGAAAGAACAACAAATGATAAGAACAATCAACTTTTATTCATCTTACAAAGACGTGGTCCAACAGCATTCCAGATATTTCTAGATGGTCTACGATCAACCAACCAAGAATTTATAGCTGAACATTTAGAAAACCAGTGTTTACAACTTGGAGGAACAGTTTGATATAAAATTTAAAAAATTGTTATCATTATGATCTCTATGTTTGTAACTCGGGTGTATTGTTGTTGATCAACAGTTTAAAGTACTCTATTGTATACAAACATTGACCAGACACTCGTGAATTCATTACACAGACTGTTGAATTGAAAAATAGGACTGTCATGTTATTACAACAGAGTAAAGAACATGTAACCATTGTATACACATGTAACACCTATTTTGTAATGCATTGGTCCATGTAATTTATTCGGGAGTGTCTTGTCAATGCTCTCATACAATACTATCAATCATAAATATTGAGTGCATAGCCTGAGCTTGAGTACAGATATTTTTTTCATAAAAATTACCCTTTTCACATTCACATCTCCATTGTTAATTTGTATCTTTGTTTTTGCTAGGAATTTATTTTATTTTTTTATTAGAGAAAACATACAGATTATGAATAGTTTACATCAAGGCATCATATCCTGTGTCTGTTAAAATAATAATACCCGGTACATGTACATGAAATTAATGTTATTCCACAATAATGAGATGTCATTTGTATGTATATGAAGGCCATTTGGCAGTTACATGTGTGGTTACTGTAAACAACAATTTTGATTTAAAGATATTATTTAATTATTTGTGTGTTTTTGTTATTGTTTTGTTGTGTGAAATAAAATGCCATGATCTGTTTATACGATGTAGTTTGTTTTATTAAAATACCAGGGAAAATGACAGTCAGCTACACTGAGACCACATGGAAATTAGTATATTCACCTGTGTCAAACTCAATTTAGAAAAAAAATAGTTAAATGTATTACATTAATCAGTAATGTTGTATTCTTTTGTACACATGGAAGGAGCAGACATATGTTTCATTACTTCTAAAATGGTCTGCTTAGTCCTTTTGTCTGACTTCTATGAAGTTTGTATGTTTTTGTACAACTTTTGTGTAGATATATATGATGATATGTTGAAATTAAAGAACTAGATAGTCTATAACCTGTTCATTGTTGTTGGGCCTCTGTAGCTGCATGGGTGCTATGTTGCTAATCCTAGCACTGATATCTCAGTCTATAGATAGAGTCTATAACCTGTTCATGGCAGGCATATCAGTTTACTACTGATAGCGCTCACATATCTATACCTAAGGCACGTATGACACAAGGTTGATAGCTAGTTTTACATCTTGTTGAATTGTAAGTAGATAAACACACCTTATCTTGTAGTAGGAAACTGTTGTCCTTATTCTCCACAACCTCATTGTAGATTACCCCTGAATCCTGGAACATGTTTGTGCTATGCTTTGTTTTGAAGTAAGACAAGTGTGATGGAAGAAGATACTATGGTTGTGGACTATGCCACAAATTAGTTCTTAATTGTGAAATTTGCTTTTTTTTAACTGAAGACTTTAATCGTGTTTGTAGAATCCCTTTCAGGATATAATTATAGGATATAAAAGTGATTTTATCTTAAGTTTGTTTTTATATTTTAAACATAAAATGCTATTGTGCTGTTCTTTTTTACTTTTCGAGACAAAATACTTTTTTTGTATTCTTTCATCTTACAAATCCACACCAATGTTGTTTTGTTTTTTAATATGAAATAGTGTATTTATAAAGTCTACAGAACAATACACTAAGAAGCATTAAAGCGATACACTAAGAATCCACAGGATGATATACCAAGAATCAGTACAACAATACATTTAGCATCAGTAAAACGATACACTAAGAATCGGTTTTAAAACGAAACCCAAATAATCAGTAAAACGATACACTAAACACCAATTAAACGATATACTAAGAATCAGTAAAACGATACACTTAAAACGATACACAAAGAATCAGTAAAACGATACACTAAAATCAGTAAAACCATGGCCTGCCATTTCTCAGGTATCGTGCCGGAGATTACCGGCATTACAATTTTGCCGGCAATTACGTAAACATACAAGCAGACTTCCTATAACTGTAATTTAAGACGTACACTACTTGGACTTTTACTGTGTAATCCTAGCCTGGGGCTATCTACCTGGCAGGAGGTTATCGACTTTTTACTGGACACTCCACACACCGGTTACGGCCGAGTGGGTTGTAAATTAAGGACACATGCGCAGCAAATTATCGACCTTTTAAGCAAAGATTACAGTGTGAAAGACTGATAATTTTGAAATCAAAGAGTATACTTAGCAATAAAACTTATACTTAAATTTGATTTAAAAATAGTTGATTGTTTTATAGTTTAGTTTAGTTTAATGGAAAACATTATCACATTATATAAACTCTAGTGACAATAACACTTACATGTACATTTATATCGGATATCACATATAGTTTCCATTAATAGAAAGTTCTGTTCTGTCTATTATTTATGATTGTCTAAAACATTGATTAGAAAGGTTAGGGAATACATTAAATTTAAATATTCTTATAATTTTGTTCAATATTTATCTATTACTTTAGGCAAGCTGATAATAATGAATACATCGTAAACTAATCAAAGAAATATATTATTATTTAATGTATTAACATCAAACTGGAATAAAATTGTTTGCCTAACTGGTGATATTGTGAAAAAAAACATTAATGTATACAT
>ENA-OREC01000868-OREC01000868.1-marine-metagenome-genome-assembly--contig:-NODE-868-length-13679-cov-13.548743_pt1 | contig 13679 bp, 8 predicted proteins | sample MGYA00248626_ERZ508543 | MGnify/ENA primary metagenome ERZ508543 (study PRJEB26211, sample SAMN05518279) | marine metagenome | isolation source: Puget Sound, Washington, USA | host: Bankia setacea... | reverse complement strand
ATTCTTGCACTACTAATAATCTTTCTTAAAATATTTCAGACCAGGAGTATTCTCCTCCATGCACATCTTCAGGTTGTATACTGCAACTGTGTAAAGTTTCATCAATAACACTTCATCTGTTAAGGAGAAATCGCACTTACAAGACATATGAACAAACATATGTGTATGGACAGACAAACAGGGTGATTGCAGGGGGTATAAACTAAAATTAAACATTGCAGAAATTCAGAGTTCACAAAAGCAATCATGTTGCAGTTCTTTAGAGCCAAATCTTCTTTCAGCCATCTCTTAGCAGTATCTGGTGAGAAAACCTTACTCAAATCATCACATAAACCAATAGAAGTAATGTCTATAAAAAGTACCTACCAGTGAGTCTATGTCAGTAAATAGTTACTCACACATGACGTACAGGGTATATGTATTGTTTCTAAACTGTAAGTGCTTACTTACTGTTTACTGATATTGTTTTTACATTAAGTTGTAAGTTAAGTAAAGTCTACAGCTGTATAAAATCTTACCAAATAGTCCTGTTACATTGGAGCGGAAGTCCCACAGTCTTTGCACAGCTCGTCTGGCCACAGATTCATACACCGGGTCTCCTATAAGGCGAGAGAGAATACCAAACTCAAGTACCAGGGTTCCTGCCCCAGCTGTACATGTCTCATTGGTACAGTCTACAGGTACACCGTTTACCAGATTTACCTGTTAATGTAGAACAGAAAGGTAATCTCTGGTCAAGGCATATTATTGTAAAGATTGAACTACTATCTTAGGATTTGTTATGGTTTTAATACTGCTGCCTTGCTAAACTATTACCTGACATATTGTAAAGCTGCATACAAACAAATCAGGATGTCCTTACATACAAGCAGTCTGAAGTTACATGCCTCCTTTAAATATGTGTGAATATAGATAGAACCCAACCAACAAGGTCATCATCAAACAAAAACCAGGGCAGCTGATTGACATTGAATAGCAGTGTTTAAAATGTCTCTATTTGTGGAGCGCATAAACTTTAATTCAAACATTATGACAGAGTAATTGAATGTTAACTTACTCGAGGAAAAGGAATGCCTGTAGCAGTGTTGTCAAAGGCTGGTAGCAATCTGGAAGCAAGATCATTGGCTAGGCTAAGAAGTTCCCCATCATAGCCTACAGGTTTAATGTCACCGAATGGTCGAGATTTGTCTGTTATCAGTAGATGAGCTGACAGCAAGCCACCTACAACTCTGGTAAGGTACAAAAATAACATTAAACCTTTTGTTTTAAGTAATTTGCAATCTAATAAACAAAATAAAATTAGTTATAAATCTAGTTTATCTTAATTTAGAAGACGCTAATTATTCATACAGATCTACAAAGGCTGACTCATAAGGCATAATATGTCGTAATTAAAATGTGAAGATTTTACTGTAATCCTATCTAGTTAACAACATTTCATAATTACATCAAGTTAGCTTTGAGCCTCTCTGTGAAGTTACATACCGTATAGTGGCTTCAAACACTTGCACTGTGTTGTTTTGGAAGGTAAGATTATTAGATACTAGTTGTACAGCTCGCTTGAACTCGGATGCATTACCTATTATCTGTAACAATACATACAATACTATAGACAACAACAGCAGGACACAGGAGCATTGGTGTGGGTGATCCTTTAATAATTACATAAAGTTATATTTAGCCAAGTTTTTAAAAAAATGTACAAAAGTCTATAGTGATAGCTATGTTGCATACTGTATATAATGTTTCAAACAGTTCTTTATAATGAAATTAAACGCACAAGCACCCGCAAACTCAACACTTTATCTAGAGCTGGATCAACTTTTACTCATTTTAGTTTTCATGTCACTCATACATTTTTTGTCTAAATGATCGATGTTGATGATTCATTAAAAATACCATAAGTTAATAATAAGTATGTGCAAGTAAATTGTTGAAACAGAAAAGTTTTAAAGAAACTTACTTAAATGATTGATAAAAAAGGGTCTATGATTAACAAGGACATGTGTTGATAGATAAAACTATTCTTACAGCTAGTGTATCCAAGGTGTCAACAAGAGTAAGGCTATAGTCTCCAAGAACATCATTGATGTTTATATTGGACCTGCAAATAACAAAATATTGTCAAGAGTGAGAAGGTATTATTTAGGTAAACTATCACACATTTTTAGGTTGCAAATAAGGAAACAAAATTTACCAAATGTATAGTTGAATTAGTTAACATCCTTGTTTACTAAGTTCATATTTTGTGTTGATTAGGACTGTCCAAATCCATGACAACCCAGTAGTTTAAGATTCGTACAGCCCACTGTTTTAAGTGTTGTTACTGCAGTATTTAATGGATCTGTTCTTGGTTGATGATTTGATAAGTTGTTTGTTTTAAAGGAAAATATCAAAATACAATAATACATTTACAAAATCAATAATTTAAATTATATATTGATGAGCTGATTTCAATTTCTATCATGAAATGCCAATCTACATACCTGATGGTTTAATTCTATCATACTATTCTAACACATTGTGTCACAAACTGCACTTTTGGGTTAGTTTTAATTGTATAAAAGTTTGACTCTTCAAAGACACAGTTGGACACATACTTGACTGGACAGAGAGAGAGCCGTACAGGTCACCTGGAGTTGGACACATACTTGACTGGAGTTAATCTCCCCTGAGGCGGTGTCAACGGGTCACTTAATTTACAATGCTTACGTAATAGGGGATCATGTGTAATTAAAGACGATTTTAACTATTGTTTACAGAATAAAACGTGATAATGATGGTTAATAATGCAGGCGATGTCTTTAAACTTTGCATTAGCACAAAAGGTAAACAAAAGCTTTACAACCAGTAAAGATCAAAGCAAAAGACCGCGCAATAAATGTGCGCATAATATTTCAGTGCAGACGCGTTTTCGTCACCAAAACAAACAATTTTACATACGTATCGGAATGAAATAAATACAGTAAATCAATTGCAACTCAATTATTCTACAAACATACCTATTGATACCGTGGTTTATGAAAAGTCTGTGTGTTATAACCATACAACTAAATACACTGACTGATGTCCCATACGAAACGATGGTGGGTGGGGCATTTGTTTACGTGTGTGAAAGAGACTGCGTTAAAGATTTTGTGTATATAATGCGGTCCGTTATAACGCGTTTTTTTCCAGTGGACCCCGACGACCGGGTTATAATGGAGTTGCAGTGTATTTATTTACTCTTTATGCATGTTCAGAGCTAACTTACGGATTGTCATAATCTGGCCCTCTACCTGTACAGTGAACAGGATCTAATTCGTCTTTTGGATATGCATGTTTCATGTAATTATTGTATCCAAAATAGAACATCTCCTTCACATCATGCAGCGTCTGCTGACGTTCTTCCTCGGAAAAATACCCGTACTTCTCATCATATGGATTCCACAGATTTGTAAAAAATCGTTCATTACTTGTTGTGCGCCATACACACACTAACGATAACACCAAGAAAAGTCTATACATATTACTTCCATTATGCTACCATTGTCAAAGTTTTGCGTGTCCCAAACATAACCGGAAGTATCGAAGGACATCCTTCTACATTTTATGAGCTTAAAAAGTAAATCTTGTTGAAAGCCAAACCATTTGAATTATTTTATGATAAATAACAAAATTAAGGCATGTCTTGAAATAAGAAATTTAGTTCTGGTATAGTGCATATACAACTGAGACAAAATTGTGATAAAATTCGTTTATTTATCCGCTAAGGCCTAGAACTACTTTTAGGGAATCCCCGTTTTGGCCAATCAATCACTCCGACGTGGGTTTCCGGGAGCAAAGTAAATCACAGTGTCATTCCGGACTTTATCTACATACCATAACAACAGGTTAAAATCAAAAGCTATCCAAATTTTGCGGGAAATTTTGACAGCTAGCATGGACATTGGAGAGGACGACGATGATGGTATTATTTTTGAGGTAGACGTTCTATTCCACTTCAGAGGTCCCAACCTCTTGCACTAGAATGACTGAAACTAACTTTTCGAAGGTGTAATGTTGTACAGATGTAACCTAGTTAACCAAATCAGTTAAATTGATGATTGAGGGATTGAGACTGGATTAACAAAAAATAACTGTAATGCTAAATGTTTGTCACATCTTATTGTCTTTTTTTCTATTAGGGATCTCCTCTGTACAATTGTCTAGTACAGAGCCAGTCACTTGCTGATGAGTTACAAGCAGAAACTGTCAGTCACATCAAGCTTAGAACTAATGTTGTTGAACCCCCAGTGTCAACCAGGACAAACAACAAGGAAAAGGTAGTCTGTAGTTTTGAGGCTTTGGCAAGGCACTAGTTAGCACAAGCTTTAGACGCTAAGACCACACTTCTATAGAAACTAATCTTCTGCATGTAATGAACTGGATAGACAAGTATCTGTGTTACAGTTTGTTACAGTTTGTCCAAGCAAAAAACAAAATGAAGTAGTTCAACATTAACTGTTCATTTTTTGTCCCATGCTTCAGTTTTCTTGATTGATCTATGTTCATTTTAAGATCTGATTGTTTTTTTAGGAATAAACATTATTACATGCTAGTTTTTATTTTTTCTTCAGAATGTTGACACTATTTACACATCATTTCTTTGGAAGAGTTTAAAACCTCTTGTTGAACTGGATTTCACTGTGGCTGTAAGTATGTCTGTATGTATGTAAGAGTAAGAATTTTATTGCTATGAGGAGTAAGACAGGATAGGGCAGCGTTTGTTTAATTCCTGGATTTTAGACATAAAGAGTTTTTGTGAGGTAATGTTACTTGTCAGCATGTAATGCACTGTTTTTCCTAAAATAACGTATTTAACATTTCCGACCTTCAATTGCGTGCCTCAGCTGTTCAAAAACACACTAGTAGTCCAACCAGAACAAGGGCATGAAGTTTCCTATGTTTAAAGCAAGTTTTACTAACACACTGTCTCATTACAGAACATTCATCATGGAACTCGTGCCTTACAACTTTTGTCTGAGTGTTCTACCCTGGAAGATGATGATGCTGATTTTCTCCACTTGTTTATGAAGAAACCTGATCTTTCTAACAACACAGCAGTGACTCTCAGGAACAGCATGTGAGTTGTGGCAAAGAATAAATGTGCATGTCTTTATATATCTTTAAATAGTAATTGGATGTTAGTGTAGCTGCTGCCTTATAAGATGAACAAAATTAAATGCTAATAAAATCATGGACAGGTATTCGTGTTTTGGCAAAGTTACCAGTGAAACAAAGATCAGATAGCTCCCAGGTAAATTGGAGATAGACGGTTGCTGTCAAAGTACTATCAATACATGTTTTGTAAATGTGTTCAGGTTGTAACATTCCAAGATTGCAATGTGATACCAATCATCAGAGTACCAGTATTTGCCATGTGATTGAACATATGTAATGGTGTGCAACTCCTGCATTTCTCAAGTATTGAGTAAATCTACAGTTGTTTCCCTTGTATTGTAAAACCCTTATACATTATTTCAATCTGGTTATAATATATTGTTCTGTGTTGGTGCATAAGGATTGGCAAATATTTTGAAGCATAGTTTGAATTACCCAAACATATCTTGTTATAAATGTCACCTGTCTTGGCCATTGTTTAGTTCCCTTCACTTGGCAATGACAGAGAATTGTTTCATTAAACAGGGTGTATAATGTTTGAGTCAAAAACATATTTGCATTGCACAACTATATTGTCAAAGAGATTAAATAAGTATCAACAGGCACTTACAGAGTGAAAGCAGGGGGTAAGTGAGGTGCCAAATTTACAACTTTATATAACATGTATTTGCTTTTTTAATTCCAGTGTTCCAGTATTTACGATAGTAACAGTCCTGCTCTCAGTCTGTGTGAAGTTCTGTGTATCTGAGCTTGAATTTTCATTTTTTACAACCCTGCTTGCTGTTGCTATAGTTATTCTATGTGTGATTTTACTCACTATTTGGACCCACAAGTTCTACCTACTGAGGAGACATAGGACACAGTGTGAGCTGGAGTTGGAACTGATAGAGAGTTTCCTAGCAAGTAACAAATCATTTATAACAGTGTGTAGGAAGAGTGTTAGGGTGGTACAGGAGACGGAGCTGGTTGCACGAGGCTTCACACTGTAAGTAATCTTCATACTGCTATTTATTTGTACGGTTCAAAAGTCATCAATTAGGTACCAAAATGAGCATGTTATTATTTCTTTAACATTTGAGTCTTCCAGCTAAACTATACCTTTTGTAATGCAATAGGCTTATTAGTTTAAACATCTTGTTTACTGCTCAATATAAAACATTAAAGATATTGGGCAGAAGCAACTTATGGCTTTATATATAATATGGGACAGCGTGGTACAGTTGCTAGTGCTAATTGCAATAAGCCAGTTGTGGGTTCCAATCCCATTAAAAACTCCAGTTGTTTCCTGGAGCAAGAAACTTTACCCTCTTAGCTAAGTAATGGTTGGTTCCAGAAAGGGATTCGATTGTGATATCACAATCAAACCAAAATAAATTGAAGGCCTTATGAAAGATTGACTTATAATGTCAAATAAGCCCTCAAAATCGTCAAAATTAAAAAAGGGCCATTTACAAACATCCACATTCTATTGACATAATCAATATTATGAAACAACACTTTCAGGCATTGGAATTAGCAATAGATCTATTACCTCAAAGTCTATTACCCAAAACACTAAGAACATTTGTGTTAATTCTTTTGAAATTCTTTTACAAATTGTTAATTTTTCATAGAGACAATGATGAAAAATAACGCATCAACACAACTGTCACTGACTTAAGTTCCTTTACCTTTTATTCAGAGTAAGTCAGAAAAATCCACTGTCCAGATTAGAGAGTGCCTCCAATGTATCCCGCCAGTGTGCTGGACTCAGAAAGAAACTGTTCTCTGCCAACCGTGATGCTGTGCTGTATGTGAGAGAAAGTATACAACAGCTGTTTCAATTGTATCCATTATTTTATCCATCACAAACATTCAGGCATTGAAGATTGAACGTTTTTATATAATATTCTTGTCAGGTAAGTTTTTGAAATCGGAAAGAGTTTTTGTCTAACTGTCAGATTATTCTGTGTAGTTTTGCTTTAAGAATTTAGACTCAGTAAACATGTATTTACTTTTCAAATGAAAGAAAATAAGAAAGGAAAATATCATAAATTTACTATGTTCAATTGTGGGTTTGAAGTGTCAAACACAGAGAATGAAATATTTGACAATTGTTAACTGGTGATCTTTAGACCTTATAGATCACTGGTTCCAATAAAACTGCATTAGAAAAATATGCTTCAGTCACTGATTACCAGCCACTTCCTTAACTTAGCTCATCAGATTTCCTATAGACAACGATTTAGATGTAAAGGGAAGCTATCTGGCCTATGAGCCTCTACAGAGTTATGGCCCTTGTATGGCAACAGGACACACAGATGTGGATGAGCTGTACAATATAACTGATGGATTTGCCATTGCTGCTCTTAAGGTGGGAATTATTTCGCTTAAAATTGTAAAAAAGGGTAATTAATTTTGAATCCTCACAGCTTTAACATGATTAAAAAGTGAATGTACAATCAGCAATTTATTTTAAAGTGACTTGTTTGATTCTCAGGTAAAATCTCATGTTCTACATGTATCAAAAGTTTCTCAATTTTTATCAGTGTCTTATACATGTATGCCATTTGGAATCTAAGTTCAAGGGTATTTTGTTGTCATGTGTGTTTTATTTGAACTTCTAGGGTGTGGCACATTTATTCTTGCTTCACCAGTCTGAATACATCAAGAGTATTGCTCTAGTGTTTAACCAAGAGCCATCATACAAAGGTAAATTTGAATGTTTTGAATCTCATTTTTAACAGTTTTCAAGAAAAACATATCATCATAAACTTGGCATTGTCATCATAACTTGACAAATGAATGAAAAACTGTTGTCATTTTTTATATACATTTTTTGTTAAAATCTCAATATGTGTGTTTAAGTTGTTCCACAAAACTTTGATATTTTTTTTCATCCATTCGTATATTTCTAGCTCAGCTGTTTCAAAGGGAAAGTATGAGTTGTCAATATGTATGTGATTCTCTTTTACAGGTGTCAAGCTACATGACCTTATTCTACAAACACAAACTCAGATCACACAATGGACTGTCTCTCTACAACAGTCTCTGGATTTTCAAAGTAACAGTCTGCTCAACAATGAACCAGTCCAGAGAAAGGTTGGAATACAATCTACAGCAGAACATGTACATGAAGCTGTACACAGTCTAGATTTACATCTGCAGGCTGCACTTACAAGGTAAATAGTATGTAGATTACAATAGATAAGATATAGGATCTATTTTTTCCTATCTGTGCTTTTAAAATGTTTACAACTTTCCAGCGTACTGCAACATTCCCAGGCGGAGCAGAAAATGGATAGTTCATATTTAATATACAGAGATAATGGATGCTTTGTAATAAAGACACAGAGACACACACATTTTATAAACAGATATTTACTTCTGGTATTCACATTTATTTTAACATATTTCAACTGCACAACTTAGAGATGTGCAAAAAACAAGATTATGTATTATTTTGCGCTGAGTCTATAATGGCAGGTTATATCATAAAAAAATGTTTTAAATGTACTTTAACGAAGAATACACATACATGCTTTACTTTGTTCAGGGTGAGAGCGTTTGCAAAGGATCTTGAGACTGTCCAATCAGTGGATCTATCCAAGGCACGTAACCTGGGGGAACAGCTGCAGCCAATTAGATGTGAGCTTGACTCTTGCAAAGGATGCTGGGAAGAAGCCTTATTAAGAGTGGACAAGATCTGTGGAAACTGTAAACAAGGTTTGTGTAAGAACTTGGGTGCTTTGGTGGCTAGGGAATGTTGCATGAATAGTCCAAATATGTTTGTTAACCATATTGTGACTGTTATATTGGAGTCTTCTTTTCTGCAAATGCATTTCTTACATAACAAACTTATAGGCGCATTAAACAATCCTGTTATGATGGGCTAAAAAACAAAATTACATGGAAAAGGGCAAAGTAGAAATGTTCACATGTCTTGCAGTTACATGGATAAAATTCAGAAATTCGAGTTAGTTGTTATTACGATTGAACATTTGAAAACTTTTCATAAGCAATAATATTAAAAAAACATGTTACAACTTCAAAGAGTAAATTCTTTCTTTTCACTTCAATCATTATCAGATGGTAAGGATAAAGATACATTGAGAGTTAACCCAGCTGAGGAGGTGAAGTCAACAGGTGTTGCTGCAGAAATTGAAGATTACATCATTGAAGATCAGGTAAATCACAAGTGAATTATGGGGAAGGCACATTACATTAACTGTAACTTTATCCCCCCCCCCTACCCCTCTTCACAAACATATTATGGGGGAGTATATAGGAATCCCCCTTGTTTGTCCATATTTCTTGTAAGTCCAACTCCTCCTAAACAATTGAACCAATACTGATCAAACTTTACACAGTTGCAGTATACACACCTGAGGAAGTAAATGAAGAAAGTTAATCCCGGTCCAAACCAAAACAAGTGAGATAATTAGTAAAGGGAGACAATTGGTTGTGCCAGACAGAATATCCTTTGTGATGTGTCTCATAGTTCTAGTTGTACCAGCCCAAAAGATTATGAGATCCAAAAAAACAAAAACAATTTAGATCAGTGAGTCACACAGCTTATATGCTTAGTCAAAGCGAGATTTAGATGATGGTTTTTGTGTGAGTTGAATAAACAGACTCCCCTCATCACTTTAAGGAACAAATATTTGATAATTCAAGTTCCAGTTTGTGTATTTGAATTTGTACATGCACCTTTTTGTGAACTATAAATCAAACTTACTTTTTGTTGTTTTGAATGCTTGTTTTCTTGCCAGGTATTTGAGGCGTACACAGATCCGAATGAAGTGACAGGAGATTATAGTTGGGACAAACCACTCACTGCTGAGGAAAAGGTGACCTGAGTTTAACCATATTTTGTTGAACTATCTAGCGCCCTCTTGATTTAATTCATACGCAACCAAACTCGTAGCTATATTTTATTCAGCGATAAAACACGGGTACAGATGTTTTATTTCTTAAATCATTTTTTTTTCTTTACCTTTATTGAAAACAGAACTGTAAGTTTTACACGTACATACTCTGGGTAATGGTTGTGATTAAAGGTACAATCTCCTTATTTTCATTACTATTAGGCTTTTTTGTGTCAACTTTACATAACCTTTGCTAAAAGACATATAATTATTCCCCCAACTAATGACATAAGGATGGGTATACTGGAGTATGGAATTGGTCTGTTGGTGAAATGTTGTATCTCAAACTTCTTCCACAGTTTTCAAGTGATCTGAATGAAACTTGCTACACATGATCCCTATAATGTGTAGATGTCCATGACATAACTATAGTGAGGTCCGGCCATAGGGTTCCAGAGTATGCCCTTTTTCAAATGCTTATGTATCTGTATATCCTAAACTCCTGTGACAAAATGGGGATAAGGTGTATACTCATCACAATCAATGATAACTCTAGTGCTTACTTCACTGACATAAACAAGCACTTAATTTCACAAATATGTGTGTGTTGTGTGTTCCAGGAGAAGAAGAGACGTGAGAAGCAGGAGGCCATGAGGGTGCTGACAGAACTCAAGTCTGTGATCTCAGTACGAGCAGTAGAGGTCAACAAACGAGAAGAGGCTGCACTAAGGAAGATGTACCCAGACCTTCATAACCTTACACCAAAAGAAAACGTGGCAGAGATATCTAATGATGTGTCAGCTGATGATAGGAAGCTAATGGTTAATGATTCAAAAGAAAACAGAGATAGTACACAGATAAATGAAACACAATGTGTAGATAATACCGGTGAATATAGAGACAAAACACATAGCGAAAATATGGCATATGGTAATGAAATAAAAGATGATAGTGGAGGTCTAACAAGTGAGCTACCAAGTACAGGTATAAACTTTCATAACTTCGAAGAAGGCAACAAAAGTACAGTAGACAATCAGAAAGATAAAAACCATTGTGGAACTGAAACAATTGAAGCTGATATGAACAATGAGTGTGTCAGTGCATATGTAAACTCAAGTGATTGTTTTCCGTCCATAGATAGTGCCATACAAAGTGAACAAAATAAAATTATAAAAGATTTTGTTCAGGAACCTGCACCGACTCATGAGAAACAATATCTGAACACGGACTGGTCTCTTGATAATGATGTTAGTGAAAATATAAGTGAACAAGCAACAGAGATGGAAAATCATACTAAAAATACCGATACAGATGAAAACTGGACTAGTGATAAACATAGAAACTGCAAATCTTACGTAACAAGTGTTGGAGTAAGACGGCTCAGGAAGAGCAATCTGCTGGAATTATGTGACTCCGAGTCTGATGAGGATCAAGACAATCGTTTGGATTATTATTACAATGACATTGATAACCCTGATGATGGCATTGAAACTGAGAAACCAGAAAGAATCGGATTACCATTATTAGAGCTTATTGGAAACAAAATCAACACATATGAACATGATGAGAAAGAAAGAGATGAAGATGATAGTGATGGTGATGATAATATAGTAAGAATGAGACTGCCTATGCTTTCATTAGAAGATAGATTGCAAAGATTTGGTGGCTCAGGGTTTGGGTTTAGTACAGAAGTAGCTACAGAGGCTGTGGAAAGGTCTAAAGTGTTTGGTCAAATGGAAGAGGAAACTTTTGGAGGAGAAGTTTATGGAGAACTGTCTGAGGAAGAACATGACAGTGAAAGAGACTCTGAGGATGACAAGGGGAGTAAACAGGAGACAGTTGATATAGAACAACATTGACAGTGAATGAGATGTTTTAAAATAGTTTTTATTTATTAAGGTGCTTAACACAACCACAAACTGTGTCAATATGAAGACATGTTTACCTTTGTGCCCGAATTCCAAGGTGGATTAAGTGATTTATAGCTGTTGTTGAAGACTTGTTAATGAACTGGATTGCAACTATGGCATACCATTACAATACATACAGTGCATAGCTTTTACTGCTAATTTGTTTGTTTTTATTGTTTCTTTTTTTCATTTGAGCACTTACTGTTATGTACAACACTTAATATGTGAAATACCTTAACCAAAGTAGCAATTGTTTGTCTAGTATATATACCGTTACTGCTTACTTTCATGATCTAGCTGTACTTTAATGATGTGTCAAGGAAAATCTATTTGACATGTTGTTTTCAACTTACAGATATTTATAGAATATGAAATAATTGCACTTTGATAAACAATGAGTAGAAGAATATATGACTTATTGATTTGATTTGAGATTGGAACACTGTTTGGTTAATTTATATTTATGTTTGACTGCTATAACAACGTTCTAGTTCTGAGGTACTAGGAGGTATGTACATGAACCCCGTACATGTATGCAAGATCCTCTTACATGTGTTTCTGTACGGTAACTAAGCATTTCGTTTATGTTACACACTGATATATTACTTAACAATTGAACTATCCTTGTTAGTTTAGATGTGTACTGGATCAATGTTTGTATAACAATGTACAAGTGGCAACCTGCTTAATGCTTTCAGTGAATTAAAAAACTGAATTATACTACATGTAGTTTTCATTTTTTTAAATATTATATTTAGCAATGATCTTAATGTACTAATGGTGTCACAGTGTGGCGTGATCTATGTACTATATTTCCAGTTGTTTGTAATTTTCTCCCAGCTCAACCTACCATGTTTTACTTCACATAACAAGACTACTTAGCTTGGGTAGATATATGTAATATTGTAACTCCTTTGGGTGCATGTATTTTTTGAACCCGTATGTTGTGTCTCGTGTTCAGTGTAACGCTTAACTGCAGATTTAGCTTTACTGTAGCACAGGGCCGTTGTGTAGGTGCAACTGTATTGTATTTTTAGTTGTGCATGTTCAATAACCACGTTGCTGAAGTGGTGTTAACACTCGGATTAACAACACGTGTACATAGGTAGGTGGCACCATTTATAATGTATTCTGTTTCTATTAAATGCAAAGTCGTGTAGCGTGACAGGAAATACATACACCGGTACCTTGCGTTGGCAATCGTTCCATATATCGACACGTTCCAGCCGACTTCACCAAACTACTTATGTACAAGTACTATTTTCCAATTTGTGTAAATAACATGTCTGTATCGAGATGTGTTCAGTTGAACTATGATTCGCCCAACTTCCTCAAACTGACTTGGTAGCACTGACTCCGTGTAAGGGCTCATATAGGAATGTGGTTACAAGCTACTTTGGTATATAATTCAAGTCAGAAGTCGGGTATTTAAAGGTAACGTTGATTTTAACGTATGCAATTTTCGTGAAGCAGAACATATTAAAAAAAACAAACTGTTGTACGTAGTAAAATGAATGATATCTACTAAAATGTGAACACGGATTGATGTCTATTAAGATACAGCCTATGGACTCAAACTCTTGTATACTTACTAGGTTGAATAACAAAGCATCATGTGCTGAAGTTACTACTCTAAAAAGCACCATGTGCTGAAGTTACTACTCTAAAAAGGATCATGTGCTGAAGTTACTACTCTAAAAAGCATCATGTGCTGAAGTTACTACTCTAAAAAGCATCATGTGCTGAAGTTACTACTCTAAAAAGCATCATGTGCTGAAGT
>ENA-OREC01000867-OREC01000867.1-marine-metagenome-genome-assembly--contig:-NODE-867-length-13680-cov-13.554804_pt1 | contig 13680 bp, 7 predicted proteins | sample MGYA00248626_ERZ508543 | MGnify/ENA primary metagenome ERZ508543 (study PRJEB26211, sample SAMN05518279) | marine metagenome | isolation source: Puget Sound, Washington, USA | host: Bankia setacea... | reverse complement strand
TGTCTGTCTGTCTGTCTGTCTGTCTGTCTGTCTGTCTGTCTGTCTGTCTGTCTGTCTGTCTGTCTGTCTGTCTATCTCACTCACTTACTCAGTCTCTCTCTGTGTCTCTCTCTCTTTGTGTCTCTCACTGACTCTGTCTTTGTCTCTCTCTGTGTCTCTGTCTGTCTGTTTGTCTGTATGTTTATCTGTCTGTCTGCTTTTCTCTGTCTCTCTCTTGTCTCTCTCTTTGTGTTTCTCACTCACTCTGTCTCTCACTGTGTCTCTGTCTGTCTGTCTGTGTCTCTCTTCCTCTCTCATTCACTCAGTCCCTGTCTCTCTCTCACTCACTCATTCTCTCTCTCTCACTTACTAAGTCTCTGTCTCTCTGTCTCTATCCCCTATCTCCCTTTCTATTCCTCTTGAATTTACCTTTCTGTCACTCCAACATAAAGATTTTATTTGTTACAATGCTGAAATCTTAAAAATAATGAAGTTTTTGAATCTGATATTACTTAAAAATAATCAAAGGATATGAGTTTCCAATAATTATACACTTAGCCATTCACAATTACATGCCAAAATATATAAAAATATATTAACTAATAACGATTTAAAGAGACTGCGCATGCTTCATTCTTCTGGCGAGCAAGACATAGAGCCCATGCATTTTCATACAGAATTGATGCTGTTTTATGACTTAGTATTCAAACATATTCAGCTTTATATTTTAGTTTATATATTGTTTCTTTTTTTCTGAATACAAGCTTCATGTAAATTAAAGTTATATAAATATTCGAAATCTACAGTAATACAAAATTAAGCCATATCTTTAGAATAAGACATTTCTAAGTTGCTGTACATTTTAAGTTTAACAAATGACGTGACGTGACATGTTATAAATATCACAAAAGTGTGAAAAAACAAATCAAGATAGATAAGATTTACATTTCAGATTCGAAGAACTTTGACTAGTGTTGCACCTACCTTGTGTTGTTGTTATTGCTTCAGTTGTGGTCATCACTTCAGTAGTACCTTCTTCAGTTGTTACTTCAGTTGTTAATTCTGTAGATGTCTCCGGTTCTTCTGTTGTAGCAACTTGTGTTGTGACTGTCTGCTCTTCTGTAACTGTTGACGTCATTGGTGCAGCAGAAGTCATTTCCATCGAGGTTGTTGGCGGTATAATAGTTGTTGTTGTTATTACCACAGGTTCTGTACAGTCCCCACAGTACATACACTCTCCAGATGGGTCATGAAACTTGTAACCATGGTGACATAAAGTCATCACCTTGGCAACTGAGATTTCTTCAGGGGCTAGATCAATTTCCGGACAGTTCAATTCAGTATTAAGGGATACATTTAGAAGAGCTGATGTCATTTCTAACATAAAACTCTTCTTCAGGACCTCTGCACATGACTGAACATTTGAATATAATGATGTAAAGTCATGAAGAAAGAAAGGAATGTGTACAAGGATCTGAAAAAAGAGAAAGAAGCAAAATAGTAAAAAGGTTTGATGGCAATTTTTGGGCAAATATCAAAGATATAATATTGTAAGGGACAAAGTGTGTAACAGCGGTGTTTCCTATAAGAGAGTTCCAATATAAATAGACAATAGGCATGTTTCATTAGAGTATCCAGCAGTCAGAGGGTGGAAAGGAAAACTATCATAACTACCTTTATAGTTTATGTTATAGTCTTTAGTTCATTGTTCACTGTTTGCAGAAGTGAAAGCTTAAAGGTTCTAAGTGATAATAAACAAAGAATCAGATAGAACAATTTCACATTCATTCCTCTGTATGATCTGAATTCTTTGGCTTGTTTAAAATGATCAAATCTGATATACCTTGTCTCCTTCACTGCTAAGTATTCCTGATGTGTCTGTTAGTATCACATTTGGCAACTGAGGACAGAGTCTCCGGAACTGTAGGTTGTTCACTACTGTCTGTGTCTTGTTCATTATCACCTCTTGTAAATTTAACTGGCAGAGTATATACAGAGACTGGGTTGTTATGGTTAAGTTGAACTCCAGCACTATCATCGCCATGGGACCTGTGAATAGATCATGACTCTAAATTATCCGCCTACAGAATTCACTGAAAACAAGACTGAATGTATGACCCTTGTTATTAATGATTAACAGAGGAAACTGAGAGAAGCAAATAAGTTTAGTTACACTATTGACGGTAACATCGACATGATGTAACTTCAGGTGAATATTTGTCACAGTTAAGTGATACGGTTTGTTATAACATCTAGGAGAACAGTTTGAGAGACATACGAGCAACAGGTGGTTAGGAGGTTAGGCAAGCTCAACTACATAACAAGATAGAGTTTTAAAGATTAGATGGAAGGCTGAGTACCTGTCTGTTTGGGGCAGTTTTCTGAAGGTAGAGGTTTGTCAACATGGATACATGAACACTTAGTTACAGTTTCCATGGTGACTGATGGTTGCCTAGGAACAGAGAGCAGAGACGAGGAGATTGCTGAAGATGTTAGAGTGGTATCAGATGTAAGAGCAAGTGAAGCAGACGTTGGACAGAGGTCAAGGTCATGCTGTTTGTTGGCAATTCCTGTGACTTTAAAACTGTCTGTGCTCACTTTGTCTCCTATTTCATAGTTAATCTCAGACATCAAATGTCCCTTTGAACCTCTACTGACATCATCAACAACTGTGTCTCTTGATGTTGATATAGCATTTGGAATATCAGTTAACTGGGTGGTTGCAGAAATAATGCTATCACTGTATTGGTGTAGTTCTGTCCTCACTTCAAGCATACTCCATTCACTTGCTTCTAGAGTTGATGGTGACAGCTGTTTCAAACCAAACTTGGACATGACAGGTTTGCCCCAGGGATGTTGATTATTAGCCATCTCAACAACTTCCACACTGTTCACTTGAGATACCATTTCCTCTGCTTTACCATGCCTTTGGTTTATTTGTGTTTTCTCTTTCTCCTGTTTCATCTTCTTTATTCTTGTATCTTTTTGTGACACCATATTACCAAAGTGAAGCTGCCAGAATGTCTTTACTTTCTTTGTCTCATTCTCGAAAATGTTAATATCTTTTTGGAGCAAGTCCGAGTTCAACTTTAAGTTACTAGTAGACAGGTTAGGTGTGATTGTGTTAGTTGATGACAGTGTTACATTTACAAACACGCTTGCTGGACTTGTAGACAGTGCAGTGACATCTGTTAGTGCTGACAACAAACTAAAACTACTGGCACCTTCTAATACAAAACTAGATGATTCCACTAATGGTAGTTGTAAAGTATTTATAAAATGAGTCATGAAACTTATAGGCTCTAGGTAGAGTTTTTGGTGATTGTCTTCTATAACATATGATGATAAAGTAATAGACGAATGTGAAGAAATTTCAAAAGATCCAGGTTTGTCAGAAATTGAGGAATCTGTTCCTTTGAAAACTGATAGTGATGCACTGGTTGTGGAAGAAGTTGCATCAGATGATGAATCATAATATAATGTTAATACAGATGATGTTGAATATGAGCTCGATGCTGAAGTTAAGTGAACTGTTGGACTTGTGTTTATAAATACATCCGCCACACCAGTAGAAATATATGATTGTGTCTGTGAGCTGGATGCAAACGAGGCTGAAAGTGATGAGCTTGAAGGTGGCATAGATGAAGGTGATGTGATAAACTGTGGTGATAATGATGCTAAGAATGAGTCTAGTGAAGACACAGAAATTAATCTTTCAGTAGGTTCCACTAAAATATCCTTCGCCATTACAGAAAATGAATATGTTCCAGAAAAAGACTGGGGTAATGGCAAACTAAAAGACTCTCTAGATGCTCCAGATAATATTGTTCTTAATCCTAATGTTTGTGTTACTGGAGGTACAAAAGTGTCTCTCAATTTCTCTACTGACAAGGTTCTTGATAGCGCTTCTTTTATAGAAGAAAGATTCGGCTCTGTGGGAAATGATGCTACTGATATATGACTACTAGAGCTAGATAACTCATTGGCTATTTCTGGTGTCACTATGTTTGCTAGAACATCGAGGTCTTGCTGGGTTGACAAAGAAGTTGACTCTTGTCTGAAAATTGTGTATGACTTGCTTGGATTGATTGAAGTTAGTAGAGAGGGAGTTTGAAAAGAGATTGCTTCAATTGTATGGAATGGGGATAGATCAACAGTTTCTTGCTTGAGAGATTCTTCTACAGATAAAATTGACACCAAAGCTGACTCAGAGATAGAAGACAAACCTCTGCTATTGAAATTGTCTGGACTTTTAGAATATTCAGACACGTGTGTAAAAGATGAAGGCCTTCCATTTGAGTCTGTTAGAGCATCAACTCTTACTCTTGGAACTGAGTGATCTATATTTTCCACTGACTCAGAATTCAAAGCTGGAGTGGGTGTTATGAAAGAACTTCTTGATAAGTCTAATGAACTATCTATAAATGAATTGGACAATGATTCTGATACTGATAACAACGGGGTTAGAGTAACTGTGCTATGAAATGATGGTGAATATCTTGAATTAATGTCAGATCTGGTAATGTGAGATGAGTCTATAACAGGCTGTAGTGAAGGTGCTAAGATATACTCAGGAGAAAGCAGATGATGATGCAGGGGTAAGGAAGTTTGGATAGAGTCTAATAGATGTGATGGTGATATAGTTACTCCAGATACAAAGGAATGGTCAAGCAAGGCAGTGGAATTTTGTGCCAAGGATATATCTGTAAGCATAGAGTTAGAGGTATAAAGTTTAGAAACATGCCATGAGTTTGATGGATAAACTGTTTGTTGAGCTAGCTTATTGGACTCTCCATCTATAGAGGTTAAATTGATCGTCTTCTCATTTAGCATCTCTGTTTCCATGACAAAATCAGTATTGTTATTATCATCAGACATTTGTGATGACACACGTTCACTAGTCAATGACTTGTGATTCAATGTTGCTTCAGACACAGCTTCAAGTGAGATATGGTTAGAAGTGAGTGTTTCCAGTGTTTTCCATTTAAACACATCATGTAAATGCACAGAACTGTTAGCATTAGCACTAATATTAGAAATGTCAGATGGAAATGGTTCTTTGAGAGTCTGTGTAATTACTCCTTCTTGTGGTGTTAGAATACTGGAGGTTAGAGTCGTATATAAAGCACGATGATCTAGGGTTGTTTTAGCAACTGAAACAATGCAAAATGAAAAACAGAAACATGTAACAAGTTAGAAAACACATAGTTATGGAACTGCTTGTACTTTGGAAACATTCATTTTACATAATTAAGACAATGTTGTTTTCAGATTCCATCAGTTGAATTACAAATTCTAAAACAACAATTGTAAGTTATGTATATAACTTGTATAAGTAAACCATACAATGTTTTGCCCACAACAATAAGTGATTCCAAAGAAACAAGTAAGAAAAAGACAACTGGGTTATAAACAGATGTAAGGGTTTATGTCAAAATGTGTTCTAACCATTATTTGTTTATAGCTCTCAAATCAAATACATATGCTTATCGCATACGTTTGAATAAACTGATGAATTTCTTGAGTGCCAAAGTTAAATGAAGACAAACACAATGTCAAGTAATCTACATGCAATGTTTGTATACTATTTCCAAGTACAGGAACTTGGGAACATGTCTTGTTTAAAAGACAAACACCACCAAATATAATGATCACAAAAAGAAACAAATTCTTAGTAATTGAAAGCATGTTGACAAAAACAGATCCAATACATGGGTGGTTTATTTTATCAGTTATACAGATTATTGACAGTGTATATGAGCCCATATACACTGTCAAGAATCAGTATAACGACTTTATAATACTGCAAGATGGTTTCCTCTGTGAGTGCTCTTGTATAGTAGAAGAAGCCGTGTATATAAACAATATACACGACAAGACTGTCCAATGGGAATCACCGAAACAGTCTTGCAGTATTATAAAAGCTATGTAAACAGAGGAAAAGAAGATGAATAAATGTTTGAAACTATACACAACAACAAAAGTTCAAAAAACATTATAAAAAGTTGTCATGCACAAGAACGTCATTCAAATGATCACCAAACCAATGTTCATTCATAAAGAGCCAAAAGATAGGTTAATATACTATACATAGGATAAAAAGTCATCAAATTAGAAGGGCATTCAAAAACTGATTTATTCAAGAATAATAGATAGAAATAAGACTCTCTTCAATACAGTTCATTCAAAAACAACCCCCAAAATAGGTAATACTCCTTGATACAAATGTATAAAATATAGCATGGAAACATTGACCTGACACTCCATAGGAAAATAGGTGAGTTGGACTGGCTACTGTTATATAACAAGATGGAATATTAGTCTCTACCGCTGTGTATATAATAATATTAACAGATAACTTATACAAGAACATATCTCATTGTTAACGTATAAGTGTGAGGTCAATATTTCAATGCAATAACTGAGTAAACAGTCCAATAAAAAGTAGTGCCATATATATACCTCGAGGAACATTAACACACACATCCAGATCATTGACCACAACTTCAGTATCGCCTGTACACACATCTTGTAGCTTTCCAAGGCTCAAGTTTCCCTCACTCACTTTAATCTGAAATACAAAGAGTAGCTTAACACTTTTAAAACCATAGGATCTCTAGGCGAGAAGAATAGCTTTCACTTGTTATACTTTAGGACCTCAAAAAGACCTACATTAGTTAACAATCTATACCATAGAACCTCAGTTTCTTAAAGCAAACCATAAAGTCGGCCATTTTGTTGTTGTTTTTGTTGATCAATAGCAATCTCATTGTGCTCAGGTGAGCTAAAAACAGGAATTTAAAATACATAAATAAATCACAATATCAAAGTATGCAATAAAACATTTACTGACCATGTTTGTTGAAATGATCAATAAAACAACAATCTTACTGTGAAACATTTGATGGTTTCGTTTCCTGGCAGACTGGCGTATGGTTTAAAATGTTGTGTTATATTGCGTGCACACTCGTCAGTCATTGGTGTCATTGGGTATTCACTGGATGCCTTCAACTCAACTGTAATTTGTACCTTGGTAGAAAAAAAATCAACGATTAATTTTTAAGATGAAACGTCAAACTAGGTGTGTGCTGAATATTCTAAAATCATTTTCAATATTTTCGCTAACAACAAAGTATGCTATCTTAATTCCTAGAATCCAATATACTATTCACATGTTCTCTATTTGATAGCTATAAGTTTGTTTTGTTAGCATCACAACTTGTATTTTATCTGAGACTTGAAAATTGTACCTGATCATTTAATGATTCATCCAATACCATTTCACCAACTCGGATAAAATAATAGCCCAATGATAGACACTCAAACTTCTTCTCAAACACAGCAGCCCTTAAATTTTCAATGAACTGTTCCCCATATACGACCCCGCAGTGTCCCATGTCTGAATTCAGCTCAAGGGTTAGAGTCAGGTTGATATGCTTCTCAGGGGCGCTTGTTGTAGGTACAGGGGTCGGGGATCTTGGATACTGACATTTTAATGCAAAAGGATCTGAAAAAAGGAATTGTTCATATATGATGATAGTTACACTAGGTGACATATGGCATATCATAAACTTACTTTTTTCACTCATTTAGTAGTTAATGAGTACATGTAGATGCATCTATGTTTTGTTTGTGGTAAAACGTAACTGAAAATATTAAATTTGGAGGTGCCATTATCTAGAGGTAATTTCAAATTAATAATGATCAGGGTGAAAAGTGACGTTTGTTGTACATACGGAACTGTTGTCAAGATGTATTAACGATGGAGGAGGCACAGTGAACCCAAAACTTTGTAACCAGTTAAATACAGATCATGAAAGGACCACAATTTGTCACAACCACTTAAATCTATGATACTCCATACTTTGTCTAGTAAAAATACTGAGGAATAGATGTAGTAGGCCTTTAAGAAATAACTTTTGTAAAAACCTATATCAGATAATCACTCACCAGATATTTTGTATCCAGGTTCACTACAGGTAAAGCTGACTTCTGTGTTAACATCATACATGTCCTGTTCTTCTATCTCCGTGGTTACGTACTGGGGAAGTATCGGGTTACTACACGCTAATCCTGAACAAATATTTACACCTTGATCATGCTAATTTAGGTTTCAACATCAGTATGGTTTAAACTAACACATTTCAGTCTGACTGTGATGGCATAAGGGGATGCTGATCAAAACAGCTCCTGGAATCAACTAGTACTAAGCAAAGTGGTTACAATTTCATGATCAAGGAACAACTTTAAATGTTTCAAGTTCATGCCTGATACAATTCACTGATGTGTTATCTGATGAATCAATCAATTACTTATAAAATATTAAAACACAGGCACTTCTTTTTATACAAGCACAACAAAATGATAAGAGAGACATTTTTTTAAATTTGTTTTTAATGTGATTTAGATGGAATGTACATGCACTTTACTATAGACTTAGTTAAAGAATAAAAAACACATTACAGTAAATGTACTATGGCAATTCTTTTAAAAATGAAACATCACTCTCAGTTCCATAATTCTATCCTAAAAAAAACTAACCTCAATTAAAGTGATTTACTTTATACATTGCTTTCTATGACAAAAACTAGATTCAAACTCCTTACTTGCACAAATGATGACCTCCGTGCTCCACATTCCTGTTGCCTGGCAGGTTCGCCGTGTTGATCCAATCAGAACAAAGCCGGCATCACAGATGTAGTTTGCATGTGAGTTATATGTCATGTGATTAATCTGCACTTTGCCATGAATGGGAGATGGGGGCATACTACAGTTCACAGCTGAAAAACAATTTTTAATTTTTAACCCCAAACCAAAGTTAATGTTAGTTGAAAAAAGAAATGTGCATGACTTTGTGTGAGAACATGCTCTTTATGTAATGTTCTTATTTTTGAGAGAGAAAAGGATGATTTTTAATTAGTTTCTACCTTTCAAAATTCCAAAATATACATTTTTTCAAAACAAACAAGGTTTTTTTGTAGGTCAATTTTAACTGTAACCCAATAGAAATATAAACAAATTGTGAGACTAACGTGCACAGTCTGGGACACTGCCACTCCAGCCTATATGTCCTGTGTGGTCATGGTTACAGTATCTATGATGATTGCCCTGGAGATAGTAACCATTGTTACAGGTATAATTGACAAAACTAAACAGGCTGCGGTCTTTTGTATACTCCACTACACCGTTTGTCTGAAAAACTGTCTCACATTTCTTAACTGAAAATAAACAACAAACAAGATAAATACATTTAAAAACATGTACTAGTAATTAACAGATAAGAAATAGATCAAAAAGGAAGAGAAAAAGAAGGTCAAGGATATCATAAATTTAAGGTAAAATGTACATATGTCATCAGAAAGGCTGTGTCAACAGGAATAGTGTGAGTGAATATAATGACAATGATGAAAGTATAAAAGGAATGATGATTGAAATATGGGTCTTTATATATCTTTAAGCTGATCTGAACAAAGAAATATTATCACCGTCTTTTGAGAGCACTCAGCAGGTATATTTAGTGCAAATTTAGTTTCCGTGAAAATGCAGATAGTTTAGATAATTAAGGGCTGGGTCATCACGATAGTCAATTATAACTCACTAATACAGGTAGGTGGTATCGGGCTCCATGTTCCATCATTTCCACAGACAACAGGATCTGAGCCAACTAACACAGACTGGTTATCACATTGTATCCAGAGTGATGTCCCCTGGATGTAGCTGCCATCAGGGACTGGTTCTGTACTGTAGAATAGGACAGCAGCATTCTTGATGCTCACACTTGCACACAGAACTAAAATTGAGGAAGTATGCGGTGAGAGCTGTTTGACATGCAAACAACTTTGGGCCATCTCTTTTTGTTTGGAACTTCAATTCTTTAGTTCATTGTTAATTATGTTTGTATCATCTAATTCTAGTTTCTTATTTCATTCAGATTTCCTAGGCAACCTATTTTGACATATTAAGATGTAAGATGTCACACTGTTTTCATTTTTAGATTTTCCAAAATATAATATTATGATAATTTAATTTCAATCTCTAGTTAATAACATAAAAGGTCGGTTGGGGATTGTTTTAAAAGCATTTATTCAACAATTCCTGCACTCACTGTAACATGATATGCCGGGAACAAGTACTCTGGTTCCTAAAGTTTTTGTTGTGTTTTGTTGGTAAAGCCGATAGCCTGTTGGACATGCACAGTTGTAACCACCGTCTGTATTGGTACATTGTTTCTCACACTGTCCATTGGCAACCAAACACTCATCAATGTCTGAAGCGTACAAGCACATGAGATAAAAGAATAATGCAGGAAAAACAGAATTTAAAACTACACTCAACCATTTTTACAATGAATCGGTTGGGGCTGATATATTTGCCGAATGTTTAAAATTTGTGAGTTGGCAATGAAAAACACCTTCACTGCTTCATTCCACTACCTGTCAGTACTTCCCTTTTCACTTTTTTTCATTTCACTTATCAATAGATTTCCCTCACTTATACATTTACCATTTTCCTTACCTGTACACTTTTAATTTCCCTTACCTGTGCAATTCTTGTCTTTAGAGTTTGGATGTTTATAGCCTGGAAGACATTTACACCAGTAAGAGCCCTCTGTGTTCACACATGTATTGTTAGCTGAACAAACTGTATTCTCACACTCGTCTATATCTGGAACAGGAGCAAACAAATCATCAGTATATTACAATTAATACAATGAAATATTTTTTAATCCTAATTTGGGATTTTATTTTGGCGTGGTTAATCTTGAATTCAATGGGTTAATCATGAAATGGAATGTCAATGAATAAATGTTTCAAGAGATGTAGATGTGTACTAAATTAAGGAAAACAGGTGTGTTTTTATTGAAACAGTCATTAAATTTAAACGGCTTTTAGTATTGAAGGTGTTTTAAGTTTAATTTTCCCAACAGTGGTCAGACTAGTATACGTAAAACATAAATTGAGGCATCTCGCATTTTTTAAATTTCATATGTTGGTGCCACAATTAAGTTATGAACCCAATATATTTCAAATTAAGATATGCATGTAAGAATCACATACCGAGACATTCTGGGGCAGGGTTATCGTACTCTCCGCCCTCCATGCACATTAGCTCCTTTGCCCCATTCAGTTTGAACCCAACCTGGCATTCCACGGTGACATTGTGACCCAGCAATATCCTCCCGTATGGAGCCAAACGTCCATGTGATATCTTTACCTCTTCACAAGTCGTTACTGAATAAAACAAAATGATGGAAACATATTTTCTGCTACATTGTACTTATATGTGAATCAGTTGAGAATCAACTTTTTGTGACTATTGTTTGTTTTAAGTTTCGTCTCCTCGGGTTAGTAAAAAAATCAATAAAACAGTATATTTATGCGCTCGTTTTTATTCATGGATCATTTTACGAACCATGAGTAAAAAATGCAAATTACAAGGAGAGCAGATACCATTTTACTATTTATCGCAAGGTGACAAAAACTTTCTCATTAAAAGCTTTTATATGTACATCTTTCACTTAACATTTCGTCATTTTAAAAATAGAAATTGACATGAAAACTTACCATTTTCTAGCACACACTTTGGCATGTTCTCGTTGATGTCATTTGACCATTCCCCAGTACTTTCGCACTCGGCAAACATGTAACCAATGAGCCGGTAGCCAGGGTTACAAGTGAAGTTAACTCTCTCTAGTATATAGTTGTTGTAGGGTGTTAGAGTTCTCCCCCTTGGTAAGGATTTCAGTTTGGGACATTCTAAAGCTGAAAGAAAAAAAATATACATTTACTATCTCAAACTTAGAATATCATTTAAAACACACATCTCATCTTTTTAAACACAGTACATGTATGTTATCTTTCTTGCTTTAAAATAGTGTTTCTAATTGATTGTCACCATTCCATTTGCAACAATCCAATTCATTAAAATTGTGCTTGGAAGACCATTTGAAGTCAAGAACGGTCCAGTATCAAAACAATTTTCCGTCCGAATAAGCACATTTCAAATTGATTGGGTTTCATTACCTAAGGATCAATTGGCAATCTAAGGTATATAGGACCTGAGGGTGATTTGTGGAACCTTTAATGTACCATTCTCATATCCAATTTGCTCAGATATTCTTTGATCTAAATTTCGAATGAGTTTGAATTCATGAACGTCTGCATTTCAAGGTTTAAACAATATTTTTAACTGTAGAATGAATAAGTTGAGGTAAGTTGAGGTAAAAATAAAAGGGATCACGTTTTTCATTACTTTGTACTTACGAATACATGTAGGAAAACCTGCCCAGCCGTTGATACTACATTTAACCTCGCTGCTCCCTTTCATTTGGTAACCATGGTGACAGGAGTATGTAGCAACGCCATCATAGTAACGACTGGTTAAGCTCACCAAAAATCCATACTGCACCTTCTCAGGAGGGCCACAGTAAATATCTGAATAAACAAATATCATAGAAACAACTCAACAATCATTAAATAAATATAGCTGCAAATCGTGATTGACTTGAGCCTGACATTAGAATAATCATTTCACCTGCCAGTTACCAGACCTACACTTAGACATATTATACTACTTCCATTTACATACTAGTCAATGTTCTCAGAAAAAGAGACTTACTATTTGCCCAATGATTACAGGGGTGCTCTTTCAAATTTGAGAAAAGTCTGTAAATATATATGTTGGTATTTCATATGAAGTCGTTGTATGTGTATCCAGTGGGCTAGGATTAATAGAACTTACATGTACAGGAGGGAGGTGAGGTTCCCCATACTCCACCAATATCACAGTAACGAAGATCGGTTTCCAACTGGTAACCTTTATCACAGCTATAGTTAACACGGGTTCCATACGGACTATGTACAGATGATATATGAGTGTGTAGAGGCTGGGTACTGTTGTCATAGCAATCTGAAACCATAGAAACAAAAACAGCTCATAAATCACCAATAGTTGTTTTCATGTTGTTTAAAGCTGTACATCAAAAACAAAACTTTGATACCACTGTAAATAAGTGATACAGTGCATAACGGCTCAGTTTATACATTCCTTACAGGCATGGCTAGCTTCTTTGTGTACACAACCAATTACCAAAAACTTGGACAAAGAGTTCAACTAATCAATTTGTGTAATAAGTATAAGCAAGTTTTATTGTACAGCACAGGAAATATTGACCGTGAGCAAAAATGTAACTGAAAAAGACACTAAAATATGTGTACAGTTAAGGTCTGCTATTAAGACTACTTATAGTTAAAACAGGTCTCCTATCAAGACTACTTATAGTTAAAACAGGTCTGCTATTAAGACTACTTATAGTTAAAACAGGTCTCCTATCAAGACTACTTATAGTTAAAACAGGTCTCCTATCAAGACTACTTAAAGTTAAAACAGGTCTCCTATCAAGACTACTTTTAGTTAAAACAGGTCTCCTATCAAGATTACTTTTAGTTAAAACAGGTCTCCTATCAAGACTACTTTTAGTTAAAACAGGTCTCCTATCAAGACTACTTATAGTTAAAACAGGTCTCCTATCAAGACTACTTATAGTTAAAACAGGTCTCCTATCAAGACTACTTTTAGTTAAAACAGGTCTCCTATCAAGACTACTTTTAGTTAAAACAGGTCTCCTATCAAGACTACTTTTAGTTAAAACAGGTCTCCTATCAAGACTACTTTTAGTTAAAACAGGTCTCCTATCAAGAC
>ENA-OREC01000866-OREC01000866.1-marine-metagenome-genome-assembly--contig:-NODE-866-length-13684-cov-13.335710_pt1 | contig 13684 bp, 6 predicted proteins | sample MGYA00248626_ERZ508543 | MGnify/ENA primary metagenome ERZ508543 (study PRJEB26211, sample SAMN05518279) | marine metagenome | isolation source: Puget Sound, Washington, USA | host: Bankia setacea... | reverse complement strand
ACCCTCATATATTTCATAATTATTTATATTAACTACACAATATTCATTATTTGAAACCATCATGCAAATTAATTCAGTTTTATTCAATGATATTACTTTTCTCACAACACTAACGCTAAAACTTGCTTTCTGAAACAAATGAACATGTGAGCCGTACAAACAAACCATATCTAATCGATGGTCATTGTTTTAAATATTTGAAATTTATCAGCAAATGAACTAAAACACCCACAACCGGACTACAATGTGAGAAGATATGCAACGGTAACACTTTTATATTTGTGTAGATGTGCATTCTAAACCAGAATTTAAACGTAAACTTTAAGACCCACAACCGTCCATATGTCAAGTCCTATAAAGGGAAGTTTTAGAACATATATACACAAAACCATGTGACTTAAAAGTAAATGTTGGTGTACGTTATGATAAGGCGATGATAAGAAAGTACCATGAGCAATGTACTGGAAGTGAAATATAACAGTGATGGTATTTTATTCATATAATAGAACTAAAACATCGTTTCAAACAGTGTTAACATTAAATTTTGCTAAATTACTTCCTGAATAAGGATATCATACCCATCTCAGGTTAAACCCACACGTATCACGGTGATGATGAAACATATACAATGAAGATGACATTATCGTTTTTTTGTTGTTGTCTAAATGGTGTTAATTAGCATCAGACTTCTGTGTAACGGCATATGCAGACAGAACGTGAAATCATTTATTGAAAACCCAATGGTATATCATATAAAGCAATACACAGAGACGCATTATACTGTCATATAAGCACATTGAAGTTGGTCGACAGACACGTTAACGATAATAGTGTAACAACAATGTGCAAACTGTTTATCACTAATATATATTAATTGATTCGGTTACTACAAGCTTAATGCATCATCATAACGTGCTGTGTTGTCTCACATGTTACATACTGCCATTCTGTCAACTAAGCATCTTTTGATATGTTATGTTTAACTTGTTATTCATACTGCAAACGAACAATGTTCCAAATTCTTATGTTAGGTATGTACATTTTTTTTTTAAAGTGGCATCGCTAAATACTGAAGTAAAATAGCCACACTGAATATGTTACATGCATGTAAATATATTGAATGCAAATCAAATGAATAAAGATAATAATAATGCATATAAAAATGTTGTTAGTATAAAATTAGGCGTGAAAACGTTTCAGCGTTCCAAACAAATCAGAATTGAAAAGCGTTCCATGGCATTGCTTGAAGGAAAGAGTGATACTGTGAAAAGGAATGCTCAACCATATATCGTGTGAAAGAGCATGATGACAAGATAAAAAGAATGTCAACCGTTTGCCCGAAGTAACATACCGACATTCGTCCCGTAGTGATAGGGTCCTGGGGTGGAAAATGAATGATTCACCATTATACACTTAACTCTGCAATCAATGACGCCCTCAACGTAAGAACACCCTTTTAAACAAACACAGTCATTATAACACAGAACCATATTATATGATACGACTGGTTTTACGGTGTTGCCATGCTCGTCTCTGATGCTTTTGGTCATCTGTTATGACTTTAGAAACCCGACTATATGCCGGTGTCTATGATGGAAAGGTGGTTTTAAGTTGCGGCGTTACTATAGATAATATATAAATGCGTTGTCTAAGTCTGCATACTACGTAGCTACTTTTCCACACGTTTCAGTTTCTACAATGAAAAGTGTTTTTTTACGATCACCTGTACAACCGTGTTACATTTCAGTTAACATGATATATACGATGTAATGTGTTTAAAATTGTATGTCAACAGAAAATACAAAATACAGTTTGCATATAAAACAGAAAGACGGAATGTTATATACTCAACTCGTACATATCAATGCTTTGTACTAACATGTATCTAAACGCTGCAAATGAAGATCGTCATTAGCCCGTTACATGACCAATGGTTAACAACTCTAAGAGGCCTTTTATGCACATTTACAAAATCACATACATTGCTGTTAACATGGCGTGCGCTAAAACTATAAGTATAAGCGTTCCATATATGGTTATTTATAGAAGAACACACGTCACGTGGTTAAAGCGTGACGTCAAAGTCAACAAGCGTTCAATACATAGTTATTTATAGAAACACATGATACGTGGATATATTATGATGTCAACATTCTATACTAAACATGCACCGATTGAATACATGTAAGTACAAAGCGGTTGTCAAATGAACTGGTTATATATTACACAGAATGCTATAATAGTATGCAGTTAGCGTAGTTACAAATGCACATGATTACACTGTGTATACACAAACATTAACACACTTTCTAATAACTGTAGGACAGGTCTAATATCTATCCAATGCATGTCTAGACGTACGTATTCAAATGCCGTACCAATGTCTACACTTTATCTTGTAAACATTACAACCCCTCTTACGGGCGATAATATGCTTGTATCTAAGTTTAAATCCTACAGATGTAGCTACATTTGTCATTGATGGTTAAACAATCTACCAATATAGTCTTTACTGTGAGATTAAGATTCATATTTTCTTTGAAGGTTGACTAGAATACAGCTAAATTAAGAACAATAATAATAAAGGTATTACGAATACAAAATCGTAGATCTATAGTATGTGTCGAATAAACATAATAAAAAAAAGATTGATTAGTGTAAAGCATCGTAGCATTATTCAATGTTGCATTAAGGTACATCGTTGCCAACCAGTGCATAACTGAATGCTAGGGTTATATGGAATATTTCATTTAACAAGCTGTACTCTTAATATGTTGTTATAAAACATAAATAACAGTGAGTATACATGTACATTGGCATAATGCACGCGCTCTGGTCGAAGACTATGGGACACCGAAACAGCAGCAATGGAAGTTTAAACAAATCATGATATTAAAATCGTCGTTTAATTATCGAGTTTTTGTTACGTGTTGTCTTAGGAAACAATTCACCTTTTCTGACAACTATTATACACTATAGAACATATGATATACTGTACCGACTATTCAACTATGTCGTCCGGGTGTAACTGATGTGAATCAAATGTTAAAGTGACTGCTAAGTTAGATACATGTGCGGTCCTACATGTAGCTGAGAAACCAATCCACCCGACTCGCCAAACAGTAGTTAGTATAGATTTGTGTCTTGAATAAAGGTTAGGACTAAATAACACTTAGCATGAATGGGCATACGGATTTGATGGGTTGTTCCATGTTCTATGACTGGTTCTAAACTTCTAATTATTGCTTCCTATACGTCAACGACCAGAGATAAAGAAAAAACACAATTTCATCACACAAAGTAGATGTTATATACATTTATATGCTATAGTGTTATTGTAAGTATTTATTTTTGCAAACTCATGCGCTGTTAAAGCTAGTGGATCATGAAAACATCACGATTTGAACATTTCCCATTTATTCTCCCGTTTCCCCTTGTACTATTTCATTATTTCGGAAGTCCCATTGGGAGACAGAGCATCCGCGCATCGGTTTCTGGAAACATTGTCGATGAAAGGTGGCTAACATCATATAACTGATCACCATAACACCTTAGAGCGAAGTTCTGGCTGTTTAATTTAGTGGTTTTATGAATAAGGGAGAAAGCTCTTGTATTTAGACGGAGGAGTGTCGCTTTAAGTAGCAGCCTTTTTGTCAATTTTTAAGAACTTGACCTGGAAACGGGTACGAGGTAGACAGAGGTTCCAGCTACTTAGTTTCGTGGTTTGGTAAATATGGGGACATCTGCTGTATGCGGGTTAAATAGCGGTTAAAGCAGTTGTATTTTGTTTGAAATATGAGAACCAGACCTAAAACCTAGCTAGCAAAGGTGTTGATATCTTTTCAAGTAACACAATCCTACGACAACAGAGAAGGGAGTATTTGTTCAGAATGTTTAGTTCATAATTTTAGAGTCACCGCTCATTTAACCAACAAGAAACACAACCAAGCTTGTAAATTTGTCTTTGTCCTTGAAATATAAACAAACTTATCGGTAAATCATTTTGGGTCTAGCGAAGGAAATTTAATTTCAGTTTTAATCCGTGTTTCAAATTGTACTTTGGGGAGAGATTAAGTGTGTTCGTGCCTCGAATGGGAATTACTGCTCGCTCTTTTTTATTCGACCTCTCCGTGATTTAAGGTTTGCTTGTATGCAGTATGCGACAATAACAAAAAGGAAAATGCATATGATTAGGTATGTACTTTTATCAGCAGATGTCATAGTCTGACAGCGATAGTTAAAGACAATAAAACTATGTAGCAATTAATAGTTATTTGTCACTGTTGAAAACTTGAATGTATTGCTAGCTAAACTTGGACACTGCAGCTTTCTCGCCAATAAGACTTCCCAAAGTATCCGAATTGTTTCTCCAACGAAACATAAAAACATGAGATTCCAATGCATTTGTACAGAGAGTTGCCTATACAGAAACAACATCAATGCCAATGGAGTTAAACATAGACTATTGATATAGTAACAATGAATTTATGTGTTAGCAATTGTTAATATAATTATGTAGAACTGTGATGTTTCCATGACCACGAACTTGTTTCGACTTACTACAAAACGGCAACATATCGTGTATTCCTCCCATTGCTATATGTTTATTTATAGATATGCAAATTAGAATACTCATAAATATGCAAATTTGAACGTGATCATATTAAGACGACTATACACATGTAAAGTGATATTGTGAAAACATGATACAAATTTAGCTATATATGCAGCATTGATAAATATAAGAAGCACATATAAAGTTTGCAAGTAAATGTACTCGAAAACTTGTTTTTATATGATGTATAAAGAACATCGACTAAAAATATATATATATGTATATATATAAATATAATTAGAAAGTACAGATAATGTGATTGCAGACAGTACAGTTGATGAAAAAATTTAACGTATATTTATAAAAAATTGCATTCATGATTGAAACATTAAAAGGTTTTACGGTTTCATTATGTTCCAATAAAAAACAAGCACAACGCAGCAGTAATTGTTGTCTCTTTCGCTTTGTACAGACATTTTGAAATTAGCTACATGTTGCAAGAATGAGCAAAATGGTGCAGAATAATCAATTTACCGGTTATTCAAAGCCACAAATGCAAAATCACGTTCGTGAACGGCTATGAAACAAGTGACATTATGTGAGGATTTCAACATTACGTAAGCGTGTCTGAGGAAAACATTGACGAATCACTACTGCTAGTTAACATTAAAGAGGGGGGAAAAAGATACAATATTGAATCGTTGAAATCTCGGTGTCTTCTACGGTCTATTGATAAGAGGTATGGTATATAAGTAGAGGTTGATTCTAAGTTGTGTTTCTATACAAGATTTACATGTAGAAGCGGCTAATAATCAACGAAGGTTCTGATTTACTCTTGATACAATATGCATTGTGACGTTACTATCTCAAGGGGGTGGACATGATATACAATTAAGTGTAACAATAATAGCCACATAGCCAAACATAGATTACTACTCACCCAATCGTCCCATTTTTACATCTAAAGCTCCCGGATGTGGATGCTTTATTGCGTTCATTCTACGGGTTTGGGGCCCTCCACCACCAGGCATGCCGACTCCCTTTGGACCCTTAGGACCTCTCGGCTGTTCTACCGGTAAAACTCGCCGTCTCTTTTTCGGTAATTTGGATCGAGCTTGTGTATGGGAGTAGAATAGAGCAAAGTTGCTAACTATAACAGGTACTGGCAGAGCGATCGTTAACACACCTGTCAGTGCACATAGCGAACCCACAAACATACCCACGTACGTTTTGGGCGCCATGTCTCCATACCCAACGGTTGTCATGGTTACAATGGCCCACCAGAGCCCAACTGGAATACTATCAAAGTCGTTGTTTGGATTGTACTGTATCCGCTCGGCATAGAATATCAACGCGGCGAATACCACTATACCTAGCACTAGAAAAAATATTAACAGCAGCAACTCTTTGGCGCTGGCTTTAAAGGTATGAATTAATATTTTGAGACCCGCAAAATGTCGGGTGAGCTTATAGAGCCTCATAATACGAATGATGCTGAAAAACTCGAGAATATCGCTTTCTTGTTTTAACTCCGTGAGTAAAAAATCCAAATAGAATGAGAGTGTGGCCACTATATCAATTATATTTACAGGGGCTTTCACAAAATCAAGTTTTCCTGGTGCCACCACAAAACGTATGATGATTTCAAACGTAAACCAAGCGTTACTAACACATTCTATATAAAAGAACGCCTCGTGAGGCTTAGTGTCTGTCTTTTCTACACGCCAGGATGCGCCCCCCTCTGAGAAATTGGTTGTAGCGTTGTTTAGAACAGGAACTCGCATCTGTGGGTGGGTCTTCAAACAAAATGAGAGAATGGAAACAACGATGAAAAACACGGATACGACGGCGATGATCTGCAAAAGAAGAAAGTTGTGTGAGAACAAGGCTGATATGTCAGCTTCTAGACGATGTACACACACAAATCAAGCTCATAGTCTCGTAAAATTAGTTCACTGGACCACAATACACATAATGGTACACACAAATATACACATCAATTATGAAGAAATATGGCATTTGTATTGCTAAGTATTAGAAGAGACGTTAAACACATGCCATAAGCACTAACGCAGACACAGGCAATAGTTTCTGAAATAGGTGTTCTTAAAATTATCAACTTAACTCATATGTTGGTTTATAAATAACATCAATTGTCTTAATCCGAGTTAGAGAAAACGAAACCGAACTTTTACATACATACTTGTGTTCAAGGCTCGAGAGAAAAATGTCACCAATAACATGTTCAATGCAACTACATGTATACGAAGTGTTATCGTGAAATGACGACATCGTTAAACACTTAAACGTCTTGACAGAGTTTAAAGATACCAATTCAAGGACAATAAATCACAATGCAACTTAGTTTTATGTCATGTACAATTACCACGTTACTTAATATTATTCGGAAACTGTATGTCAAATAAAAGCTATTTCTTGAACTCCTTTTGGTCAAAAAACAGTTATACAAGGGATAATAAAATGAGTTAATGACACTATCATTGTTTGTCTATGGTTCTTGTTAAACCATTGTGTATCCAAATATATACATGTAAAAAATTAAAAACTACATGTTACTAGATTAGTGTGTGACATGTCATTAACAACATTGTTTCTTTTTATGAATTGTTGACCGTGCTAAGTTTGCATATCGCCCAGTTGATTTCTTTCTTATTTCACGGTGTCCTTAAACATAATGCTGAAGCCGCCCCATTGACCAATACTATACACAAATAATCGAGCGTTGTGCTAGTCACTTTTGATAAGTTTAAATACAGGAACGTTATAAACCAATTTTCATGACGGCAATTTATATAGCGCCCACTTAAGTTTCCATTACTGAAATGACATAAAATAAAACTGTTCTGCCATTTGGCCTTTTTTCTTTTGTTTTCCTTTCAGAGTATATTTTTCCAATACAAGTCATGTTAGTTTGCGTTGGTTTCCCCTGTATTTTGTTGGCCACATCGTGGTCAGAACAAAAGCTACATAGAAAAGCAATTTGTCTTCGACGTTCAAGTCTAGCTCTTGGCTCAAGCTATATTTAGACCATGTACGACAGCAAAGCATTCTGGGATGCTTCCATTGACGAAGTGGGAAGATAACACTGTATTTTTTCCTGGGAAATTTTCTGTTGCTATGGTAACCAGCTGAAAATGGTTTACACACAGAAAATTCTCTTGTCTTGCTACAACGTCACTGGAGTGTCAAGCGCGAATGACATAGCGTTTTATTGACATTATAATGACGGTATCTTGATAGATATGCCAGTGTATTGGAAGGCTTGGACTAGCTTACATGTCCAATATCTCTACCAGAGAATTTCCCAGAGATCTAAGAGCGGGAGAGATGGCTTTATATGGTAGGAACAGTATACATCATGTTATTCAAAGTATATATAAAGAAAGAGTATCAGATTCCAAGAGTCTTTTGTTAGTCGTTTTATAATCAAGGCTGATGATGGTATCTTTATTGCTCGTTTTACGATTGTCTTTGTTACTGACAAATAAGGACAAGTAGTAAACGCACTATCATATAGTCAACAACATATATGCGATTACATTGCATCGAACAACGATATCTTAATTGTATAGGTTTCAAGAACTAGCTTAATTAAAATAGTTTCCTGTCCCTCTAATGTATAACGTTTATAGTATAAAGCAAACCGTTTGTAAAGAAATGCGATGTAAGTAGTTTATGAAATCTTAGAAACCATTGGCCAATTATCCAAATAACTAATTAGCAGATACGTTTCTTAGATATCGACGTTCTTCATCAAAAAGGGTTCACGGTCAATCGTTAAACGAGTCAATTAAACAAACTATTGCCAAATTTAGCGTACTTATAATGAGCAATCCAGTTTCTACATATCAACAACACAGTTCATGGTACATATCATCTACTGTTAGGAAGATTAAACTATTTCCAAAACGTGTTTATATTTTATTTTACTGCAACATTTAGCCCTCCATCTAATAGTTGGGTGTCTTTTTGTATATTATAACTCGTAATGCCATACCTATTTGCATATTTCAATAAAAATGATATTAACATATACCACCAATTTCTTTTATTCTATGTTTACTGCTAATATGGTTTATAGACAATTCATTTTATCATGTATGATAGGTTGCGGAAAATCGAAGTACACGTACCTTTGCGGGATTCGATGAGTAAGGTTCGTCAAAGAGAGCCCATATTTTTGGTTGTATACGTTGCCAGAAATTTAAATCTCCAGACCGGTGTTGTTCCTCCCATCCAAATTTCTTCATTATATCGTCCTCAGTGGGTTTATCGGTATCTAGGTCAAGTCTGTCTAAGATGCCCAACACGTCCTGTGTGTCTCTATGAGTTGTATAGGTCATCCAACAACAGGGCTCTACCTGGTTTGAGTCTAACCCCCAGAACTCGAGTTCCTCCTCAAACAAAGGACCACACACATCCGTCGGGTAGTGGAGCTTGCCCGATCGATAATAGTTCAAGATTTGTGCAAACACACCTGGATGGCGATCAAAGAAGTACTCATTTAACACAGGGTCATAGTTAGCGAGTGCTTCAGTCAAACGGGACAATCGAGTTGCAGGAATTTTCTTCAGGGTGGCCTTATACGTTTCATGCCGTATACCACCAACGTTTATAATGACACGATTGTCCGCGTCTTGATTGCTGTTATTCATATTCATGGGTTTTTTCAGGTCTGGACGTGTGCCAGAGGAAGATCAAATAAACTGATATATCTCCACATCACCTCTAACATATTACTCCACTGAACTTCAAGAATTTCAAACTTTATCAGCATACGTTGATGTATACAAACACTATTCCTGTTTACTGAATATTATTCACACCAGTATCGTCGTGTGTCACAAAACAAACACAACTTTATTTCAAACACTAACTTAAAACAAACTGCAAGTCGACGACGAGGTTGGTTACACACACAAACGGTAAATCCCGTGGTTTAGACGAGGTTTGTTTTCGGATCTTTGGACACAATATTTACAAAGTCGATAACATCCTTTACCCGAGCACTGCGTAATAGCACAACATAGTACACGTGGCGTATATGTTTAAATTAACAATTAAAAATACATACAATTCGTTATGAAAATAACAAACCTCCCATCTAAATTCATTCTGTGACAGTGGTTGCTCTTGCTAACATCCGAATACGGGTTGAGTGATCTATTGTTAGCTTACTTATATTTCAATCAGTACACATGCATCTTTTACATATGTCAAAGTGTTAACATCAGAGCTGTACCATGTTATTGTACATAGGAGTTGAACATTTCATACATCAGTTCGCTAACGTTGACAAAACACCTAGTGGTCATGTCGAGGTAAAATGTGTCATCATCAATATTTAAGTAAGATACAAACTACAACCCCGTATATCAATACCATCAACTCGTTCTTATACGCGAAGAAATAAATGTATCGGATATTCGCTCTGATTTGGTAGTAATTATAAAATAGTTCTTATTGCGTAATAAAAAGTAGTTCCTGACAATGTACAAACAGTCACAGCTGTGAGTTTTGCTTTCTCTGGTAAGTGGCGTAATAAAGCAATAAGGTTTCTACTTTTGTTGTTTTACAATTTTGATCATTCAATTCTTGAGAACAATATTATTGGTGGCGTCTGTGTAATAGCCAAACGAGTCTGTTTGTATTTCAATTTGAAACGGAATCTTCTAATTGGCTAAGAATCAGAATCAATAGTTGAACGTTGAAATATCAAGTTTTGTTCCGTTTGACGGTAAGACTATACGGGTAACTTCTTGTATCATCTACGTTTGAAATCGCAGTCATATACATATTATCACAGTTTTGACAGTGCTCTAGGGCTAGACAGCTAAGAATATTTTGTTAAGATCATTGAACTCGTGTATTCAGCGCTGAAACGTATGGAGACTGGATTTGTGTTTAACACTCGGTGCAGTGGTGGCGTGGAATGACTTGACGACAGATCTATATTCCGTTCTCGTTACCATGGAAACCGTGAAAGTTTTCTCTGTCACTGTAGAAAACGATAAGCCATATCAATGTTTCCTTTTCGCTTGTCTTTGAGCAATCTGGAAATAACAGAAAAAAGAGAAAACATATATTTTTGGTTCATGAGGCCTTTACATATAACGTTGTGTTATATTTGCAGATTAATTCGTACCCTAAAATGTGAGCTCTCTGTAACACCAGTTTAGAATGTGTGTCTCCGATAGAAAGAGAAGCCTTATAAACAAAGTGAAACTGAATAACAAATGGTCTAGGGGTTGTTTGCTATAAAAGGAACAGTCACGTTTCATTTGTGTCTAGCCCGTGTTCATATTTGGAATCTGGGTTGATTATAAGAATACATTTGTTTCAATGAACTATAAGAGACGTCTGAAATGAAAACCGTAGACTTGTTTTCTGTACTTAATACACACTTATGGTTTAGTAACGATGCTACAAACAAGTACCGCATACTGTCTACATGACTTTAAGTCCACTATGAGTAGGAAAGTAAACCGTCAACAAGGAGATGCCATGAGGACAAACTATACGATGACTGACCCTATGTTGGTCATTAAGAGGCATATGCTATTGTACCCTGATGATGCTCCGTCATATTACGTCATGCTCGGTAAATCAATGTTTTTATCAGTATAATTATTAACCTTTTTTCAAACCAAACAATCTAAAAGGCGACGGAAAATGACACGAATCGCACCCTTTTGTTCATGTGCACGATTCATGCAGTCGTTTATTTTTCCTGTAAAATGTCATAAAAGCCAAAACATGAACAACCCTGACCATGGAAGAATCATGGTTTCACACAAATGGTCGCCAAACATATGCATCTAGTTGGAACCAAACATAGGCCAATCAGAGTCTGCGTAATATATATGATCCACGTTATGAAATGGGTTTGATTGGTCGTATAAGGATGCCGAAACAACACGGATATTACCGAGTTAAATACGAACGAAACGCTTGAAAAAACTGGATAAATGAATCTAGATCTCGGTATTATATTCAACTCATCTTTCGCAAAGTTAACCTAAAGGATACGGTTACAGTAGTGAAACGCACGACACACATGTATCCAGCCTTCCAAAATATGACCAAGCCTTATTCAAAATACCACTCTTCATCTATTGTCGTACACTCGTATTAATGTAAATGATGTATACACAAACAAGTGATTAAAACATGGCTATTATTAGTAAAACACTTGTTATATATTCGATTGGGTATGTTTGGTTAGCCCAAAATGTGGGTACTGTAGATATGTCCCTGTTCAACTTCAAACAACGTGTAACAGATAATCTTCGTCAAGGGTGGCTTGAAACAGTGAATACAGCACCATGTTGCTATACGTATACCTAGTTTAAGACTATGTTAAACACCCAAAAATACTTAAATATAGATTGTTCATATACAATGAGAAAACAATTTGCAAATTTTAGAAGTTCCAGTCATAAACTAAACATATAGTTAGGCATGCATAAAGGAACCAGTAGGGAAGACAGACGTTGTTAGTTTTGTCTTCAAAACCGTAACATTATATGTATTGAGGACGAATTTCATGCATTTTTTCAATGTCTAAGATTCTGAGAATTGGATATTGGTATAGTTGGTATAATTGTAGACCAAGTATAGATATGTTTATGGGTTGATGATTGAAACAAATTCTGTATTTATTAAGAAAAAATAGTTTTGTTTGGCATGTAATGTACACCTTTAACATTAACGTTTCAAACAATACCTATTGTATTATGTTTGTTAAAGCTGTCGTATTATACTTATATGGTAAGAAATCATTGAACATATAAATGCTGTTTAGTATCAATACTATGTGGACATAACTATGTTTGTATATATGTTTATTTATGTGAATACTGTATGATGGGCCTGTAGCCTTTATGTACAATAAACTTCTGAATCTGAATGTATTAGTGAAGTTTGTTTTCCTTTCCAACAATACTTCTGTGTTTAATTGCTGTTTTTATTTATATTGCTTGGTTATGTTTCCAACTTCAGTTTTGCTACATTGTATTACTCTAACGACTTACGTTAATACAAGTGGATAAGGCCTCTCTCCACGTTGCAAACGGCACTAAAATAGTAAAAAATAAAACATCAAAGGAACACAAGATCAAAGAATGTTAGGAGCCATCTGTATTGCTGAGTCAATAGTTTTAAAATATTGTTGAAGGAGTCTTTAAAACGGGTACAACCTTCGCTCGATGGAATTCTTACTTAATATGACATGACCATGGACAACATTGCTCTTGCTGGCAAACATGGTGAACATTAATTGCTTTATGGACGAACTATTTTCTACCTGATGAACACGTGATCGAAACGCAGCAGTAGTTTATGATATTGGACTCAATACACAGACTTTACTTTAATAAAATGAGATATCAAATGTTATGTATACGAGAAACAGCAAAGAATCGGACATACTGGTGAACAGTACACCTTGGAATATTTAGACGAAACAACCTGATTTAATTGTAAAACCTGTTATATAGAAGTTACTACCTTCACAGGAAACAAAACAAGAACAAGACGATGTACGTTTCTTTTGAAGTAAGTAAAGTAATATTAATAACACAATTCAGTTGATATTAACGTATTCATCGCAGTACATGTTCATCATTGGGTCGACCTTTACTGTTTAAAGAATTAACAACTATCAACTATCTTGTCGTATACCTTTATTATGAATACAAACGACCAAAATGGCTATTCCTTAAGTATGAATACAAACGACCAAAATGACTATACCTTTAGTATGAATACAAACGACCAAAATGACTATACCTTTAGTATGAATACAAACGACCAAAATGACTATACCTTTATTATGAATACAAACGACCACAATGACTATACCTTTATTATGAATACAAACGACCACAATGACTATACCTTTATTATGAATACAAACGACCACAATGACTATACCTTTATTATGAATACAAACGACCACAATGAATATACCTTTATTATGAATACAAACGACCACAATGACTATACCTTTATTATGAATACAAAGGACCACAATGACTATACCTTTATTATGAATACAAACGACCACAATGACTATACCTTTATTATGAATACAAACGACCAAAATGA
>ENA-OREC01000865-OREC01000865.1-marine-metagenome-genome-assembly--contig:-NODE-865-length-13688-cov-12.848431_pt1 | contig 13688 bp, 6 predicted proteins | sample MGYA00248626_ERZ508543 | MGnify/ENA primary metagenome ERZ508543 (study PRJEB26211, sample SAMN05518279) | marine metagenome | isolation source: Puget Sound, Washington, USA | host: Bankia setacea... | reverse complement strand
AGTCTCAGTCTCGAATCGACTAAGATTTTGGTCGTGTTTGGTTTGGCGGTTTGTTTTCTATTTTAAACAGTGCTATATCAATTTTGATGAATGAAAGCGTACTATAATCAATTATTTGCAATCTACAGACAACCTTTAAAAGCGATAACATGCTGCAAATGTGTTGACCAATCGGGGATGACACTTTGAATGTGCTGTTACACAAACACATTCATTACCACCGAAATGGAATTACTTGCTTCTAGTTTCCATTAAAACGAAGGCAATTTAATTACGCTGATGCCAACATTCAGAGAAATTAAAAACAAACAACAAATCTAAAAACAACCCAACCTTTTTGCATGTCCTACAACTCAAACAGACAGGTGTTCAGCAATCCTATGCATGCATATATATAAATTGAGATTTAATATCAGGTCTTAATGCTTCGTCAAACTTCTTTAATTGGATATTAATCACTTGTCAATCAGCTATCAATCAATTCTAAATTCATGCAATTTCAATTTACATGTTTAAATACTAAATAGTTAAATTCGCGCCTATGACGTCATCATCAAAAGTTATGCAGAATAATGCATGCAACAGGAGGAGGTGTTAATTGTGTTCTCGTTTATGTTGAAAAAATGTACATGTACCAGGCGTATAATTGTATTAATAGATGAGAATGTTGCGCATGTGTGTATGCATAAGTGAGTTAAATAAACATGTATTCAGTTAGACACATGTACTCGAAAGAAAGTACATGTGAATGAAAGCGTAAGAAATATTTACAAATTGGGTGAGTAGTACTTTAATAAATATATCACATACCTCAACTTAATTAAGCTACGTAATTATAACACTGTCTACTAACACGTGTTGCCCAAATACAAATAGTGTAGTCGTTGTAGAATGTGTAAATTAACACATATGAACACCGATCTTAGATTGTTTTATGTCTATTGGCGTTATGTACAAAATTATATCTGTGAAATTGCCCATACTAGTTTATTTACTATTTTTAACGTTACCAAACAGGTCTGAAGTGAGATAGAGACTCATGAAATATTGCTAATACCCATCATTTGAAGAAACGTTTAAAGAAATAGTGAACATTGAGTATTATTTTACATATTTCTAGTCAAAATGTGATACAATACTATCGGACATAAACGCAACGCCATGTTTACGAGGTTGGACTGGTTGCATGGATTATTTGATTCGATGGAATAGGAACCATTGACATCCACTAAGCTGTAATATTCAATGTATCGCAGTTACAATTACTTATGTCTTGGTCAAATAAAAACAACTGCAGTCATTATCGTTCCTTGTTGTTATACACATTGTATAATTGATTTATTTTGGTGGACATAGCTTTTACCTTTATGTTTATACATGTTAACGTTGTGATATGGTGTGATACCTTTAACCCCTAGTTTGACGTATTCAACAAAATGTGAAAACTCTAAAAAGCAGTCTGTCAAAATGTTTCTGATGTATATCTATTTTTTTCTCCTGTAAGACTAAACTGTAACATTGTCAACTTTGTAGAGTTAAATTGCTTGCTCCTGAGCCCCCTGTGTTACCCAGCAAGGTCTCAAGTGCTCGCAGGTGGGACTTCTACAGGGTCAATGGGCTTTTTCAGTATCACTTAAACAGTTTAATTCATTAAAGAAAATGAATCCTCCTAAATATTTTGTTGTGGTCTGCGTGTGGAATCAGGCATAACATTGATCATGTATTACTAGAGCAATGTTTTGTTAGCCCAAAAAGGCCGGTTTTATTAAAAACGTACCGCTCGTTTGCACGGCGAGCTCACACATGCGTTGTTACTGCATGACAAAGTGGGGACCAAACACTTTTGTTAACAATGTAAATTTGCTGACTCGATAACTTGAAAATGTATGAAAATATTATGCAAATCCTAAGTGACTGTATAATGGTAATTGGAGCAATCAATTTGTGAATATTAACATATTAATGAGTTGTCGAAAAAGCGTGTTACAGATTTGCACGTTTCATAAATACTGACCATGCTAGAGTGATTCATTTGAATAAACATTAAAAGTGCACGTTTGCAATTGATTGTTTGTTGTGATTGTGACATAGCGAATACATTGACAGAAAAATGACAGATTAAAGTCCTTTAATTGAAATATATGCACGATCGAAAAATGGCTGTGTTAGGTAAATATATCTACTTCAGGTGAAGCGTATTGTTAACTGTTAATTATATACTGGACGGTCTCTGATCAATTTCGACTAACAACTTATAAACCAAGGGTCAGAACGTAAATACATCCTATAACAGACAACTATAAAGACACACAACTCATGCAAAAACTCTGTAATATAAATGGCCTGGCGTTGTGTAACTTTCTTTTTTTGTTTCAGATGACTTACGAAATCTATGAACACCAATCGTTTACTCGAGAACAAACAGTTGGTCGAACCAATATTGACCTCAAATACATCATATTTAAAATCTCATATCTGCCCTGATTCTGATGAACCCACTAAACATCGTGCTCGTCTCTTATTATACCAGGTGTAACATTGTATATACCGATGTGTGTTCATAAATGCTTTCATATACACTATAACATCAAACACATTTCTATTCTGTCATGTTATATTCTCGGATAATGTAATACATATAGAGTGTTTATTCCTACACTAAGACCGACATAACATGGTTCATACTCGTACTACAACTCAAGGTGGCTCTTTACCGTGTTCCTTATCTTGGCATAATTGTCAAATCCGTTGCTATTTCTCCGTTACGTTTTGTCATTTACGTTATGTTACTACAGTACGTACACTACAACAGGTCTTGTATTACATAGATTACACAAGATTCCATTCCTCTCCAACAAAGCTAATGTGACTAGATGGTTCCAGCACTTTAAGACATTAGTAAGCGATGAGGAATTAACATCAACACTCTGTCTTGGCACAATGATGGCACTTTCTATCTAATCATCTAACACGAACCGTTGGAAGATTACGTTATGGCTTACTACCCAAAATAAAAATATCATTAACACTGTCCATTTAGTTTATGAATATTTTTCTAGACGTGTAAGCAAAAGTGTAAATAGTTTATGTAAATAGCTTGTGTAAATAGCTTGTGTAAATAGTGTCTTAGATAAGCACCGCTTCATTATCAGTTTTTAAAATATTCCGACATGTTTCTTGGAGTGTCAAAACAACAAGGTTGACCTGAACGAGATGGAAACACTTATCAAAATTCTTTTAGCAGTCCATGTAAGCTTGTCTCGGATATTCACAATTGCGGTTAGTGTAGCCTGTGCGAAAACCCAAGGTCACGTGGTTTTTGGCATTGCCCGAATGTTCTTTTTCATGAATAGAAAATACAATTATGGCCAACATAGTATTAGCGAAGAATAATGTTATTCTTGGTACAAAAACAATCTAAATAAACACAAAATGTAAAAATAATAACACTGCAGGTATAACATAAAAACGGTTGTTTGCTTTTCAAATATTCGCCTGTATGTTCTTGCTTTTTTGTATCTTCAGGTCAACTAACCAAACCTATTCGTTTGTTAACAGAACCATACGTAGACCAAGTGCGTAGCTAGTGCACACGAACGGGTGAGCGGGGGTAGCAAGTCTGAAGAAAAAAATAGTTATATTATAAAGCTGTCTTAGTACAAATCTAACTATGCCTACCAATCTAAATATAAAGTTTCACATTAAACAATCAGAGTGGCATACCAGTTGTCTAGTAATGTGTTTAGAACTGTAAATGATGCAGCTTTGAAGACTTCATTTTTATGAATTTACATCAAAACTTTCCCTAATTGCTTTTAAACAAACCACAGCGTGTTTTATCAAGTATTCAAATACCAAATCATTACGAGGTGACAAATCACGAAAAATGTGTGTACATGTCGCCTATAAAAATGAGCATTACAATCAATTATCAGTCGTTGATATATGCATATTTCAGATAATCGATTTTTATAGTCACACAATCTACGAAATGTCAGATATTTAAATTCTACATGCATCTCAATTTGACAAAAGCCCATGACAGTAATCTTTTTAAATTACAAATTAATGAATGTGCAAATGTTGGTATTTAACTATAAGTATGGTGTATAATTAATTAGGTAAGACATGTAAAGACGGGCCTCGATATTAACTCAAACATTGCAGTATAATATTAGTATTACCTTTACAATCAAGATGCCAGGTATCTTAATTATTCGTCCAGGTCTTTCATGATTGGACGCACACTTGATTGACTGCAAAATAAACAAGTTTTTTAACATTATCAAATAAGGAAAACCACATTCAGATATGAGTCCCAAAAAGCGATTAATTGTGTCATGTTTATAATGGTTTATATGTATTTCTGCGGCTTACATCTGTAACCAATTTTTCTTACTGTCGAAATACATAAGAGTCTTTATATGCTCATCTATTTTGGCATTAAACAATATGCAAATTGACAGCACATAAATGCCAGTGTTACCTCCGTTGTGTAGTGACATAATTAGTGTTACCGTGTACCGTACTCAGACACAGTCGTAACTTACTACGATGTCAATGTAAGCAAGAGTTATAATAGCTGCGAAACGTTTAATTGTATTGCTCTAATCATGACACACTTTGTTATACTTTCTAAGAATTCTTACAAATAGTTTAGAGAGGTTAAGTAGATAGTATCAGCAAAGTAATGATTCGATCGGTTAATTCGGTAAACTATCTAGAGTACAAAGTATGTTATATGAAAGATTCTAACGAAAAAGTAACGTTTGACACTTTTATCTGTATATAAGGAACTTTAATCCCTCTTTCAATATATAAGTGTTAGTTCTTGTGTGGAGGACAGGGCTGGATTCCATAATCATTTAATCCGGCTTAGATATAAATCCAAAACTGTTTCTTGCAAAATTAAACATATTTCTGACATATTTATATGGACTGTTAACAGCTGAATGTATAGTATACCTATAAGTCTACATAATCATCAGTTAGAACAACACAGCGAATCGTTTAACACATTGTGAGCAGATATTAGGATCAACACTGAGGGTTAATCCTTGATTATGAAATCCAGACCAGGTCAGTTGCTCTTCACATATCATTAGATATCAAATGTGTAACCACCACAGACAAATGGTTCATCCAGTAGAAATAAAGGTCTTAGAAATAAAGTGTAAAGTTGAAATGTCTTGGTGTTTCAAAATACTAAAATTCAATATATGTTCTCTATTATTTAAGTGTTGGACAACTAGAAATTCATGTTACAGGAAGTTAAAATGCTTTCTTCACAGAGACATGATTGTTAGTATGTTAAGCACTCTGAACTAGGTGTCAGATATATTCCGAAATTAAAAGAAAATTTGCAACTTGGAATTCAACAATTTCAAATTTACACAAATGTTACAAAATCCCAAGACAAAGCGATGCAACATTCAGCAGAAATAACTATTCACATGGATTGAACAATCAACAACCTGTTTGCATGTGTTTGTTATCTGAAAATGAAAGAAATGTCAAGAAATAAACAATTAATTTCAACAACCTTTGCAGCTGAATACAACCAACAGGACGTTCAACCTTTCAATGTTGACGAGGTGAACGTGTATAAGTGAAAACATACTTGGAAGTGAGTTTGTTAACAGTGGAAAACTCTCTAACTTTACGTAGTTGATTTTGACATTCATAGTTGTTTTATCTGCAAAATTCACGGCAATGTGCATACAGTCCTTTGTTTCCACGATGTACCTTTCAAAACGTTAAAGGGATACATTATTTTATTCTAGTTGACATGTAGTTATAGAGCTGCACTGATTTCTGTTTGGTATACACCTTAAGTGGTATGAGTCTGTTGTTGATTTGAAATGTTGCTTTGTTAAGAGAAGAACTTTTTGAATACAGACGAACGAATATTTATGTTAAAGGAAATATCTTAATAAAAAGTGTTACATGTATATTTAGCTATATACAGTGCAAACAAACATTGTTGCGGTTAACGCTTGTACCCACACCACTAAACGACAATATATATAACTTGCATAAGATGACCTACATTTTAAGATTACCATAGAATAACCGTAATGTCACTCAAACATATCTGTACTTCATACGTTTCAATAGTTTACGTGCTCAAAGACTTACACGACACACCCTTCCCTTTAGAATGTATAATCCCCGCACACATTGTTTGTAACGTTATCGTCCATCTAGTAAACAGGCTTCACACATTGCTGCATGCAACTTTTGGACGTTTACTATCAAGTCTATATGTAACATGTTTGTTTTCCTTGCCTTCACTATTTCCAAATCCTGGAGATCCAAAGTTTAAACTGTGGGAATATGGTTATCTTCGTTAACAAGTCGTGGAAAATGCACAGTCTTTTCATTTTTTCTGCACGGTGCATGGGAAACATAAACAGATGGGTTGATTTTGTACAGTTCTGGTGTGATTCGGCTGATTGTTTCTGATATTTCCTTTCAGATTAAGTGCTGTGTTTGCATATTTTAACACAGTTTGATAGTTGATAGCTCTACCATTGAACGTTAATACTTGTACTTTATTGTTTATATACGTAACCAATGCTTGATTAAACGTAGAAGTTCTGAACTGTATACTTTTATATAACGCGATCTTGTCCATCATCGGTGCCAACAAAATGTATGTGAAAATACAAACTTATCCTTTATATCTAAGTTGTTACACATATCAATAGACATAAACTAGCTTAATTCGGGCATATCTCAGCTATTTCCCCTCTTTAAAATCATACATTTGCACGAAACCTTTACTTGTTTTAGTTATATAACTCCATACAACAGAGAACAGACATCAATTATAATATCATCCTTCATTTCACCAATTATTTATAATGTATAGATTGAAAATAATATGTTTGTTATTAATATGTTTTTTGTTTGTTTTTTAAATCGATGTATTTTATCTGCATTGTGTCTGTACGTTTGGTGTTAAGCTAATATTGAGTTTGAGTTAAGTGGTATACATAACTGTACGTCTTAAAAAGCAGCACCAACGGCAAAGCATCCCTCTTGTTCTATACTGATATACAAAACGTATTCCATATGTAGACACATCATTAAATGACAGCTATTGTACTGATTGGTTGACCGGGTTTACGATCGACACATATTCTCTTCCACTGCTATAATTCGAATGTTCTGCAGACAAAAACAATTGTCTCGACAGGGTGGCTCGAAACTGTATCAAACTTTTAACATTTTATTGCAACGTATTGCACAAATAGTTGTTATATATTTTACCTGTATTGTGCATAAATCTTGACATAAAGTAGATTACATCGATACATCGTTTAGGTAAAACATTTGCTGTATTATAAACACATGTGCGATATGAGTGAACTATCCCATGATGATGTCGGATGTTCAGTTATTGCCCGGGTTTACAGATGGTTATTTCATTCAATGCCAATATATGTTACTGTTTACGTTTAAGAGAGCCAACTATATTCCGACTCGAGTCAGATTTTACGACCAAATTAAGATAAAGTGTCGGGTAATGACTGGAACACTATCTCATTACAACGGAACAGAGGCCCTTGTGGTACTGAACCAATGCCGTTGTCCAGTACAAAACAGGCTCTGAAGATTACTAGATGTCAAAGCAAGTCTTAACTTTCCCGCGGGCTGATCATCGCCAGTAATTCCCAGTGTTGTGGAAACGGTTGATTATTAATGACATTTAGCTGTTTGACATTGCTTTAGCCGGTCCAACAAATGTAAAGAATATTCAATTATTTTGAGCTGATGTATTTCAGATAGGCGGTATCACGGAGGAAACTCTATTAGATGATTGACTCGCGAAGCTCTGGGTTTTGCCAATAACCATATCGCAGCAATGCTTGTGGAACTATGTTAGATAGCAATAGCAAACAGGCTAGATGTGCATAACAAATGAACACCGTCGCTATCAGCATCAGCTCTACTTTCATTGTTTCTTCACCAAAGGCAATGCTGATTTCCATTATTTGGGGATAAAATCTGGTGGCTTTACTTCCCTGCAAGACTAGCATTGGTCACGTGACACTGTATTAATCTAACTGATGCATCAAATAACTGTGCGACAAGCATCGGTAGCAAAGTTTCATTAAATCCCGGACGTCGAACAATCTCTAAGCCCTTCTTGTCAAAACTCTAAAATCAACGTTCCCAATGAAGTCCGCAAGAATGTTTCACCAGAGCACAAACTGCAATGTCCCATAATCCAGCGCACCGACCTGAAACTTATGTTTACAACGTTTTTAATCGGCTTATGAACATAACGTTACGTTTCTACTAATAATCCTATTAGCATTGCATGTAATACTCGCAGAAATGTGAATACAACCATCGAAGCAGCCTTAAAACAAGACCAATTAAAAGCCATCAAACTGGAAACCAAATTTGATGCAATTCGGCGCAGTTCAGTTTCTAATAGTGTCATTGCAAACATGTCACGATTATTGACATGATATGCACATGTAATGACAAATCTTGAATTCCATACAGATTAGCAGAAAAAAGCAAACTTTAGACAAATCAATATGTTAAGACCTCTCAATCAACTTCCATATTTGATTCCCAAATCCCCCCGTAATCAACCACTGGCGAGTATTTAATAACACTATGGATTGTTAAACTTCCAAGGCATTGTCGTTGTATCTCGGTATACATAGAAATAAACAGAGACCCGTCAGAGCGGACATGGAATCTACCGGGACTACTTGAGAAGAAACTGGCAATAACGAGCCCCCAGCTGCTCCGAATACCGGGCTACCTGACTCCCAGCCTTTGTACAACACCGCGACGCAATGTTCCCTCTCGAAATAAATTGAAGGAGACCAATTCACGCGGAACTTCCGACTAAACGAGATCTTTAAGATGCCAATTTTATCCAAACATGTCAATCATAGTATTAACTTGATACCAAACATATTTCATAACATCTTAACGCTGTTCAATTTATTGATAAACACAGGGTAAATGGAAAGTTGCCGTTCAAGAGGATTTCACGGTCTTGGTACGGGGTGAGTGTAGTTGCTAAATGCTGGAATTGAGTGAGGAGAACCAGAGCCAAGAACACTCACTTTAATTAGTTCAAACGGCTCGAACAGACCAATGGAGTGTGCGCCTTTTGAAAACTTGAAACTCAGTTGTGTTTATAGTTCTTGAATTTAAACACTAAGTTGTAATGTATTCGAAATCGTCGTTTTTCTTCTCAGTTTTAAAACATATTATGTAAAGAAAGCTAAATATCTTGATTTAGTAAAATATAGTGCCACGAAACTCAATGCATCGTTTTTTTGTTCGCCTTTGTAAACTGACTGACTTGTATACGTGAAATGTTTAGAAATACTGATATAACAGAATTCTACACATGTAGTGTCAAAGGAGTGTCTTCAAAGTAATTTATGCTGAGCATTTCTACAGTAAGCGCAATTTGCAAAGGATATTGTTTTTTGTAAAAAGTAGGACACACTTGATTGTTCGATTCCTATCTTAGATCCACAATGTCGGTGTACCACACTATAAAGTCGGCTCTGTTTATGTGTTGTCTGTTTTAACATAATTCAACACTGTCGTTATGCAATGCTGTAAATGAATATGTAGAGAGTATGGACTATTGACGTATAGTTCAACAGGTGTATGTAAATGGGAGACTTTAACGTGTGCGTGGAAATGCTGGTGTCTGTGAACAGCGTGATATTGTATAATGTATTGAGAGGTGAACGTTAGAATGCCAAACCTGCACACACAGTTCGACAGACCAAACACAGCTCATAAAACTTAAACTATGTAGATATGTAAGTTGAAGGCTCAGACATGGCGATAAAATAGTTTAAATTTGTAGTATCAGCAACTTGATAGTGATGAATCGTACTGGTTTAATGTTTGGCTATTCATCCGCGATAAAGTAGTCCCAACATATAAAACGAACTAATTAGGTGGAAACTTTGTAACGTGTAATCTGACATTGTGGTAATATTATTTCAAAGATTACATCCTATGTACGAGTTTTTACTAGCTTACTTGTTTGTTTGAATAAGACTAAAATAATTAACCAATGTCGTTACTTGAAACGATGTGAGGAACGCTTTCATGACTTGGTGATATTTAAACAATCACAAAACACGGCCGAAATACTACATAGAAGTGTAAACAAACCGGGCATCTGGTAATGTTTTTTTCCAGTTGACAGTACGCGTACATGTATTATCTAAATTGTAAACACATTGTATATCGTACCCAACGACGTTTTAGGTCATACAAGCATAATATAAGACAAGACAGACTAGTCCATACAATACGAAACAAAACGGTTCTAAACTTTGAGATGATACGACACACGTCATCCTATTAAACTCTTAAAAAGTTTAAATACAAAATGGCAAAGAGGTAATTACACACTTTAAGATCGATCCCTTTACACTAGATAAAAGGATTCTCAGCATCTCTATACTGTAACGCGTCCCTATTGTGTGTGACCACGTGTGTTTATTGATGACAGTGTACGGGATGTCCAGGGACTCGCCACGCGTGCCAATATTGCTGACAACCACTCCTTACTTCCTGCTACAAAACAACAAACAAACACCGTCAAGGCTCAACTCATGGATTGACTTTCTACACACATTTTCACTCTTAACATTAGGTTTTGCATTGAGAATTCTAATGAGTTATACTGACAATTAGAAGCGTGTTTAGCTGATCAATTATCTATTTTTTGTCAGTTCTGACAATTATGCCCATTGTTCTAAATTTACACCACATGGTTTCTGCAAACCTTTGAATAATCAAAATTAACGTAATGGGCAATTATATAATTGGTAACTGACAAAAAGAGTAGAAATAAAACAGTTGTTGGAAGATAGACCGCTAGACAAGAGGTCTCGTGGTTCCATTAATCGCATCTCTAGAGAAAGTGGAGTCGTAAATCATATTATTCAAATTGTCCATAAAAAGTAACATGCTGGACACTCATTTTATTTATAAGTGATTATTTGTCTTATGTCATTGGTTAAGTCGGGGAATCAGAAACAAATAGTGGTTACCATTTTGACAATTTAAACCTTTAAATAAACATATGGGGTTATTTCAGAGAAAGTTGTACGGCAATATTAAAAGTACTGAAAAAGACCAGTGTAGATAGGCCGGGTGACAGGGTAGATAGGCCGAGTGACAATGTAGATAGGCCGGGTGACAATGTAAACAGGCCGGGTGACAGTGTAGATAGGCCGGGTGACAGTGTAGATAGGCCGGATGACAGTGTAGATAGGCCGGGTGACAGTGTAAATAGGTGTGAACGTAAAGAAGAAGAATAAACAAAATAACACAATTGTATTTTAAACTTTTATTATTCTGACCATTGTTTAAAAACCGCACACATATTTCAAAACAACACCTTACACATTGCAATTTAAGCTGATGTCACACACGACCAAGTTTATGTCTTGTTTAACCTATTTCATTAAATGCAAAATGCGCATTGCCGATGTAAATCAAATTTAGTTCCTTTTGAACGTGAAACTCATTTGTTTCGCGTTGTGTTAACATTACTGTCATATCATTTCTTTGAACATGTTTTGGTTTATGTTGGGAAGAATATTTCCAGCATTTGGATCACTCTTGGTGTCTTCGGTGTGTGCAGGTCTGTTATATATGTGACAACACGAGGCGCTCACTGACAAATAAGACAAATAATATGTCAACGGATGTAGGCTTTTTGTTTTAAAATTTCGCAGTACAATTATTCGCTAGAGTGCACATCTAATATCGCTCGTATGTGGATATCTAGATGACAGACCTAGCTAATTAATCTTCTATACCGTGGTGTGCGTATCGTGTATGATGCATTTAACAAACGACTTGATGTTTTCGTTTGCATATATTAAACAATGATTTAATACTCGATAGATCATTATTACATATTACTTCGCATATATCCGGCAATAAAGGTATGCAAATGAAGCAGTAGGTCTAACATGAAGACATAGGTCCCGGGTTACAGGCATGTAGTTCACACTCTGGAGGAAGAAGGAGGTCGTTGGATGCAAAGACAGTATCGTTTGTTACAGCAGCAACTTCAGATACGGCTTCATACTCGGCGTAAGTTGAACACCTAAAACATGGCGTACATTTCGGCAGTCGGATGATCGATAGGAACTGGGATAGAAAGTGCAAGGAAGGAGCATAAATCTCAGTATAAAATAATCTCTTAAACACACATTATGATGCAGCAACATTTGTTTTCGTGCAAACGTGGGTGAGGCAAACCATCTCAGTTACATACATGGACGGTAAATGTCAAATGTTATGATCTAAGGACCAAGTAGGCATGTTGCTTAGTGCTTCCCGAATTGACATATAGTAAACTACTTTGTCCGGTCACTTTGTATTTACTTCAGCCGCAGCTCCGTATCTCCATCTGCAGAACACTCCAAAGAGAAGCTACCAGCAACGAAAAACACTTGCTAGAATTTATCACCGCCGGCTTTCAGATACAATTTTGGCTTCTGTACAATCAGCCTATCTCGCCCGTCAGCTTGAAACAATTTCTTTATCGGTAGACAAAAACCAATCACTAGAAACCTGCAAGATTATCAATAGACCAAACAATCCCTTGGAGAAACTGCAGTATTATCTGAGAGACAAAACTAATTTACACTTGTTGTCTGACAGACGTCCAGAGCCATAGCAGGCTTATCTTAGACCCACATAGATTCCTCCAGTACTGACAACAATCAGACAGAGATTGTGCACACCAAGTCTTCTGTTAACAAATGAAATTGAATTCGAGTAAATGAAATTAACAAGTTAATCTATGTTTCAAGTTGCTGTGATTCTGATCCAGTACGTCTGATATGTCTTTTAACTTGATGGAAGCAAAACTGTTTTAGATAGGAGTAGAAACTGTTTGGATGGCTTTGTCTAACTAGATCAATACCTCGAGATTGCTACTTTCTCTGGATCTAGTCTGCAATCTCTGGTCTGAATGATTGACATACAGTTATACTTAGATGTTGTATTCGTTATTGGTATTTTCACGAATGTTTGGTGTGTTCATATTTGTTGTACCCAGTTGTGTGTTCATGCCATTATAGTATGACATGGTGTTGTCTTAGATTGATACTTTCATATAGTTTAATTTCAGATGTGTTGTTATTTTCGAATATATTTGCTTTGTTCGTGTAGCTTTTTATATTTTAACGAATGTTTGTTTTGTGTTGTGTGGTCGTTTTCTTTGTTTATCATTGTTTGGAGTTATTTGCAGAATGTTCATTTGTTAATGAAGGTTTGTTATATTTATGTGGTCCGTTCTCATGTTTTGGTAAATATAAGTCACTGTGACCAACAACCAACAACGTATCATGTTAAGCGTTTATCTAAAACATTACTAACTAGTATGTGTCATACTCTCTACTTGTCATTCCACATACATATATACACCACAAAACATAATAATGCCTGAACAAGTCGAGAACAGTCTATTACGTCACACCATGTGACGTCATAAATGTCTAGTGATCACGTGACTACTATTCACAACCGTCATTAACGTCGTTGTGACATGTTAAAGTTAAATGAATGTTTGTATGTCTTTCTTTCATTTTCATAACTATTTGTGTGTGTTATTGTTATGTTAATCAATGTTTCTGTAGCTTTTTCTCATGTTCATG
>ENA-OREC01000864-OREC01000864.1-marine-metagenome-genome-assembly--contig:-NODE-864-length-13691-cov-13.738064_pt1 | contig 13691 bp, 12 predicted proteins | sample MGYA00248626_ERZ508543 | MGnify/ENA primary metagenome ERZ508543 (study PRJEB26211, sample SAMN05518279) | marine metagenome | isolation source: Puget Sound, Washington, USA | host: Bankia setacea... | reverse complement strand
TATGAACGGTTTGAACACTATGTGATGTATATGAATGGTTTGAACACTATGTGATGTATATGAATGGTTTGAACACTGTGTGATGTATATGAATGGTTTGAACACTGTGTGATGTATATGAATGGTTTGAACACTCTGTGATGTATATGAACGGTTTGAACACTATGTGATGTATATAAATGGTTTTAACACTCTGAGGTGTATATTAACGGTTTGAACACTCTCTGATGTATATGAATGGTTTTCATTATTTAAAACGGTGAAATAACATTTTGATATTTCTCACTGTTCGGATTACTACATTTGTTGCATAATTCGAAAAAGAGATTTTTAATTTATAATTAAATTCCAAACAATAATATAACTATCTTAATATTTTCATCAAATTGTTTATATCGACTTTTTAATGCTGTGTAGCTTAACAGTTGGTAAGAGATCGCACTAGGTTTTGTCTTTTTGGTAGTAAATAGTAGTTTTCCTCCAACAAAATGTTTGAATGTTTAAAAATACCAAAATAAAATGAATATTAGTTTATTTCGATTGATGATCGAATTCTATTTTACTTGTGGTAAAAAAAAAAGGTATATTTCGTTTGACCTCTCGTGAAATAAAATACAATCTTCCATCAAAATCAACAAATATCCTCTATTTCTTATAAGGAACACGGTCTGTACATGAACTATCGTAAGTGCATCTCGGATTGGCTAAGTACTATAGAGCGTATAGCGCCAGGAAGCTCGGCAAACACGTGCAATTTGTTGTAAAGTAAAATACTTTAACAAATTAGATGCATGTTTGGTCCCTTGTTCACTCACTGCGAGTCTACGTGGGTAATGGACCTGCTATGATCACCGTGACACAAGCTCAAGCAGTTTGTTGTCATGTTTGAGGGGTATTTTTCTAGATGAAGTAAAAAAGGTAGACAATTAATGACATCCTACACTGCAAATACTCGCCACGAGGGATGCAAAACATGCCAGGTCAAAAACGATTTGTCTTATCCTGCAGAGAGTATTTATCATGTGTAAACAATCAACGGTCTGTCTTATTGTGCGTGTTTCTAGTGATGACATTTCTTTTCTATGTTTGGATGGATCATGTGGTGAAGCGACAAATTTCAGAAATGGATAAGACCTTTTGCTCCCAGTCTGTGTATAGTCAATCAGTCGAGAAACCGCAGACTAACCTCTTGATCGCTCGTCCCCTCGTCTCCCATAACCTGACATTTAACACAACAAACAATTCGTCCCCGTGATTTTGTAATTTTATAAACTGTGATCTTTCTGATTGCCACATGTAGGGTTCCTTTCAACTGGATAAAGGACAAGGACAAAAAAACATCTACAGGGTTGAACATAAGTATAATAACTAAAGTACCATCAGCACAATGTCTATCACGTTTGATGGTACATGTATGTATTTGCTTTAGGTTTCTACGGCAGATGGTATATTGTTTGTTAAATATAATTCTAGGAGGGACACGTGGGAAAACTTGCTTCCTTTGCCGTGACCGGATCTCTTCACTGTTCCCGGCTGTTCTCCAAAGAACACAAACTTGTTATTCCATCCCGACTCTTAAGATTGCATTTGTCTTTCACGGGTATTTGTGCAAGACAACAATAATTTCATCTATAACTTGACCGGGTTTCTTTCCCTTTCCTGACTGCCATGTTTGTATTGGCCTTGTTGTCTTCTAAGAGATAAAAACAAATTTGTATGTGGTCTGTGGCATGGTGTGTTAAAATATTGCTGTACTTGTTGGACCTTCCCGTCCGAACTCTATATAAAGCAATATTATTATTGTTATGTGTGGCAGCTACACTTGGAAGGGATGTGGTAATTACTGACCGAGAACCACAGGCTCGATGTTTTTGACCCGTTTCATTGACCTGTCACAAATCGGAATGTATGGTCGCCATATACGCATGGTTTGCCGAAATACGTCCATTGGCTCTTTAAATGCAAACGGTGTCTGTCACTGATGTCATTGTTGTTGTGTGTGGATTTATTTACAGTATACATAACAAATAAATCAGATTAGTTGTTAACTATTTATTCATATTTAGATTTTCATGTTATATTTTTCATATTAAATTTTATTACCTTAACTTTTAAACTGTCAAACAATCATACGGCGAACACGATCCACGTCCAACTATGAGGAAAGTATATCGGGTTACGATCACATATTTTGTCTAACTATTTTTTGATAATTTTTTAAATAATATTTATTGCTACTATGTAGGTTGGTACTTAGTTTTGAGCAAAATGTACCAAGAGGTTAGGTTCACTATGCCTAGAGTTTATGATGTGTGAGTAATTTATAGTTTTGTTGTGTAACTTTTAATAGATTGACTGTTGTTTGAGGGGACATTTTAATTGCAAAAACAAGAATATTTTCATGATAAAACTAGAAAATAGTTCGTGATATATTGGAGCCATAAAACTTATTAGAAACAGTGGTATATGTCTAACCTTTAGGTACTGTAACTGTGTGTGTTATTAAGCCATGCTTATACATCTTGTATGAAGAGACAACAAGCGTGCTTCGATCCAAACGTCTATGTTAAGGTGATATAACACACAACGTAAACTCATTTTTAAAACAAGATTGAAGATATCACTGGCTGACTTTCTTGTATAACACCTTTGACCTTTTAAGATAATAAAGAGATTGTAAACTATACATACTGCCAAGTTTCGTAAGTTAATTAATGTCGTAATTTGCTCGAATCCTAAATATAGTGTTAGGATAAAAAAAAACAAGAGACAAAAACGTTAATGGAGAGCGCAATTAACTGGGGGCAAACATACCATCGACACAAGGAGGGAGCAACTGTGGTTACAAAATACCAGGTTGCGATAGTGTTTGGTGCGATGTTGTCTTAATTAATAATGTTAGTAGTTAGCAACAACATGGGTCAGTTTTCATCCTTTCTGTGTAACGTATAAGGTGAGCTACATTCCTTTCTTACAAGTCATCAACCATTAGCCGAGACGTTTCACCAGTCAGTTTACCTTTCTCTGTTTTTGAAGATAATCAAAAGTGTTGAAGGTAAATAGAAACACTAGCCCATTTTTCTATGATAAGAAGCATTAAAGATATGAGAATATTAGGAATAGCACCATTTAATATATGGGGGGTCTGCTTAAAGATAAACATCATTTAAGATGCGGGCTGTCTGCTTAAAGATAAACATCATTTAAGATGCGGGCTGTCTGCTTAAAGATAAACATCATTTAAGATGCGGGCTGTCTAACTTTAGATGAACAACACCATTAGAGGTTACGTTGAGTTTAGATATCTTACAGAAGAAACGTTTAAACATGTATTATTAGATAACCTTCTGGTATAACATAATAATTAAATGGTGTTGAAAGATTTTACAATATATGAATTAGTTATTGGTGTATCATCAGCAACATGATTGAATATGCCATAATTATGTTCGCTTGTTTCAGGATACGCTCCATTGTTGAAGGTTAGTGTAACGTGTTTGACCAGTGTTTAAGATAAACGGTTGGCTTTCTTTTTATGACAAGCATTGGTTTTAACATTTGAGATTGGCAACATTATAGAGGTAAGCCACAAACTGGGTGGTTAAAGAGGCATTTCGTAAGAACTATGTGTTCATGTTCTTCTGTATAAAGTTCTATACCTAGGCATAAGGTCACGTGGATCTGAGTGTGTCGAGAGTTCCCTCATGTTTCTAAATATAAACGAGGTCCAATATTTGTTAGGTCGAATGTCTAATTAACATTATTGCTGGTTGTCAGGGTGAGTGTATCATGGTGAGGTTGTCATGGTGAGGTTGTCATGGCTAGGTTAACATGGTGAGGTTGTCAGGGTGAGGTTGTCATGGTTAGGTTAACATGGTGAGGTTGTCAGGGTGAGGTTGTCATGGTTAGGTTAACATGGTGAGGTTGTCATGGTGAGGTTGTCATGGTGAGGTTGTCATGGTGAGGTTGTCATGGTGATGTTGTCATGGTGAGGTTGTCAATGTGAGGTTGTCAATGTGAGGTTGGCAGGATGAGGTTGTCAATGTGAGGTTGTCAAGGTGAGGTTGTCATGGTGAGGCTGTCAGGGTGAGGTTGTCATGGTGAGATTGTCATGATAAGGTTGTCATGGTGAGGTTGTCAGGGTGAGGTTGTCAATGTTAGTCAAGCTTATAAAACTTTGTCTGAAGATGTTTTATGTGTGCTTTGTATTCTGCTGCATTAGACAATGGTACTACTAGGTTTGGTTTGGTAAACGTAATAATATGTTTATACAAAAAGGAAATACAGGTGGTAACGTTGTGTTAAGCACTAAACGTATTTCTACATACAAACGTAGGAACCTTGGCTTAGTGTCCTCATAAACGTTGACACACATTTTCTAAAACCAGTATTAGGTTACACGATGTACACGTCAGTGCTTTCATTGTGTGTTTTCCAGCTTTCTTTATGCGATAACACGCTTGTTTTATCGCCTTTGGGTGTATTTGCGGTCAAGAGAATGAGGTACATGTACTTTCCTTGTTTATGCTTTGCCGTTGGTAACTTGAGCCAAGTTTTTTTTCTCGTTTCTAAAACTGTAACTTATGAGTATAATGACCTTTATTTCTTACATAAGTAACTTCATCCAGACACAAAAACCCAGGACGACGTACCATATCTGACCTGGATACATATATGTGCAAGTTACTCAGTATGTCGAAATGAGTATGGTGCCATATTTTAGTCAATACAAAAAAAAAGAAAAAAGAAAAAAGGAATAATACATGAACTTTCATTCCCATACGTATCAAGTACCCAAATTCAGCAGTTGCCATGTATTTGCCAATGGTAGTCTGTTCACGGGCATGCAATCGGTTTTGTTCAAACTCCTTTGTAAAAGAAAGGGAAATAAAGAATATCTATACCTGTAAACTACGTGTTAGGGTATCGTGGCAAGCGTCATATAAGAATACTGTCCTAAGAAACATATTTGAACAAGAACAAATGTGTAGAAGATGATAAAGTTAACAGCACACTGCAATATTTTAAAATGTTTAACGCTGACGACGCCACTGACGTCACGACTGTGACATGGCTATTGTATACGCTCTATACGTATGTACAATGTATAATACACCTCCTTCTTAATACTGGCTCAATGGTGTTTTACAGGACGGTCTAGAAAAACAAGATTTATTCCACCAGATTCTAAATGTATATCCCTGCTTATGTTTGAGAATACACTTGACAACTTGTGTGCACGCATTTCCTTGTCATGTGCTTCTGTGGTGTTGTGGAGTTTGCCAGATCTAGAAACAACTCCACAACCCGCTCAATGTGTTCGGGCTGTGGTAACTTGTTTTGATTTCGGACTGGTGTGCCGCAACATGTGTTTTAGTGAACCCTTATTTAAAGACTGCGTACACATGACAATCAAAAATGCACCTTGCACTCACGTTATGTCGATATGAGTTGGATACCTATAGTTGGTGCAATATTTATGGATAACAGAGATCTTAACTCATGAGGGGCGTCAGATTCACATTAAACATGAACTTTTTTGTCATTATGCTATTTCAGGTGTAAAAATGTCGCTCGTTCGACCACGGACTGAATTTAGAATGTCTCTACATATAGCTTCAAATAGCACTGACACGCGCATGTATGTTGAAATTCCAAAAGAATGATACAACAACCTTAATGGAGTTGTCTTGGTAGCCGTAATTTCTTACTTGTAAAGAATGTCCCCGTTTTTACGAGGCGCGTGAAGAAAAATCAATCTCCATCCGTTTCAAACATCACCATGCGTGTTTTAGTCTGAGTTATATGTAGTAGGATTTATTTCTTAACTTAACATTAGCTCATGAAGGTTCTTTTACGCTTAGAGGTGTTGTAAAAACAACATTCTATGTACATGTCTGAAATTCTGATCTTGTGTCGTGTGGTGAAGCATGTAAATATATGAGATGTAATTATTTTCATCGTCTAAATCGTGAGGTGATGTACATTGTATCTGATTTTATATTCTCTATTGATTATGCTGCATACATGCCAATTAACGACATAATGAGCTCATGACAGTCTCTTATCGTTCAACACAGAAATAGATACAATAAAGAAAGCTCTTTGCTGAGATTAGTTGCTGATCACCATTGACAAAATTCTGTTTCACTTTTTACTATGCACACAGTGGTTTATATTTCAATCTTATGGTAATAGACGTGTGCGAGAACGAGGACACGATATAGCTTGAAGGTTTATACATAGATGAATACAGTTTTTATTACATTCCTATTGTCCTGGCCGTGTGATAATAATTGTGTTACATGTTTCGGTAATACCACTCATGTTATATGTACGCAATTGATAGTTCGGATCGGATTGTTCTGTCTACCATACCTAGTACACAGACTGGTTTTGTAATACTAAGCAATGCATGTATTCATTAAAACAATTGGATGTATTACCATACTTGAAGAAAAGGATGATGGTTTAGGCCCACTATTTCTCCAAAACACTAACATCTATTATATCACATAATGGTTGGGAAAGTGTTCAAAATCACGATGAATCCCTTGTCAAAAAATATTTAAATCTCATACTCGCTAGAAAGTTTTACTTTCTTATTCTTATATTAAGAGGGTTTAACGACGAGAAATGTAAGAGAATTCACCACAGAATAGTTGATAGCGTCCATATAAGCTTACTCTCTCATGACCTTTGAGTGTATACATATCACTAATTTTATTTCATTTAGATTGCATCTTTTCTACTGTTGTGCGTGGAAAGGCCAATACTGTTTCACGCAGATATATGAACATCTTATTATATCTATTGATGTAACACGCATTATCAAAATACGCGAGATGCTTTATTACAAGTAAGGTTACATTCCTGTATTAAATTAAAATCATAAATGTCTCTAGAGGATATCTTATTAAAAGTTTAGATCGTTTGATTACTCATCGAGAACTTTTAATTCCGCCTTTGTTTGCCATCGATAGCTTTGACCATTACCGTAAATGCAAATGTTCCACCATTGGACTTATCATATCCCCCCTCCAAACGAAAAGTACGCTTGAACATTGCGTGTGTATACCTGTAATTATTGTTTAACTATTGAAGATTCGGACATTTTTTTTTTCATTTTAGATGTTCCCTTTATCGTTTCATGTTCATGTCTATTAAAGGTAAGCTTTACACGTGTTACAGGTTATCACGGACTCCAATGTATACTGTTAATTGGAATTTATTGTACCAAGAAGATTTAGTGGTCGTGGTAGTAGTAGTTGATGATTATGTTTTGACTTTTATTAACGCGAGTGTTTCTTAGATATACATCTATCTTCCATAAGGCCCTCAACACAACATAGATTAACAACAGTAACAACATGGTTTAACAACAATAATAAATGACTGTGATATGGTACCAAGGCACTTATTAGACATGAGGTGGACGAGTCAGAGTATAAATAACCAATAAAGGTTAGTAGGTAATAAACTTCATTTGTAGATAAATAACACTATAGTATGTGTTGCAGTTCATAAGAGACAATAATGCACTTACAAGGACATCAGGCAAAGCTTTTCACAATCAAGATCAAGATTACGCTCAAGTTCAAAATTATTTTACTATGGACATTTCTTAAAACCTACTATAATTATATAACTATTGACTGTTGGTATTTAATAAGATATGTACTACAAACAAGACTTCTCGGAATTCTAAGCTATTTCTATGAAAGAAAAGGTAAATATTATAGTTGTGACCATTAATTGTGAAGATTTTAGCTCACTAAATAACAGTATCAACTTTATTATAGTTAATTCTCTGCAAAATATACGTTAATATTATGGATTTTAGGTCTAAAACAACATTTACCATGTCAATGTATACACAAATAATGTGTCTGCTTTCTTAAAAAAAGTACCGTTTGGGTACAATCTAAGGGGAAAATATCCAAGGGAAACAACTGTGCAAGTTTTAAATATTTTCTTTGCCTCTGTAAATATTCTTTTCGGCTATTTATTCTCTGACGACCCTTTCTAACCAAAACGTTGAGTATTCGCTTTGCGTGCTTGGAGGAAAACAGACAAAAAATGCTATAAGGATGACTTTATTTCATGAAATGGTGTAAAGCTCTACATTTTAGAGACGTAACACTTTAAAGGAAAGATGTCGGAACAGTTGGACACAAAGGTGGTTCAGGTGACGAACATAGCGCCTGCTGCCACCCGGGATCAGATGAAGACTTTGTTCAGCTATCTTGGCAGAATTGATGAAATCAAGATGTACCCTTCTGAGTAAGTTCTTATGAGTTTATAGTTTTGAGGGAAATAATTTAAATGCATTAAACAACGACAAGAAAGCTTACAATCGACTGCCAGTCCACTGAAAGAACTTTGTAAATGTGTCTGTTGTTGAGTCAATTTGCTTACAAGTGCAATCAATGTCCTCATTTTAACAAAGGTTTGACTGTTTATTGCAAGGGACTGAATGGTTTATCTTCCTACAAATGAATGTGATTCAACCATTTCTATCATCATATCTATGGGGTCTGAAAACATTAGGAATCTATAGAATTTACTAGAAAACACAATTACCGAAAACTTATACCGCAGTGTGGTATTTTCGAAGTAGGGGAAATTTTGAAGGTTCCTGGATTTTCATGGTTACTCTATTTGTATGAGCACGGTCCGCCTCAATCACATGATATTCTAATAATTATTTGTTTCATTTTAGGGCTTCACAACTGCAAGTCACAGCAAAAGTGTGCTATGTAAAGTATGATGAGGAAACCAGTGTTGGTGTGGCATTACATCTTACAAACACAGTGTTCATTGACAGAGCTCTCATTGTTATACCTGTTATGGAAGGTAAGGAAGTGATAAGAAAGCGTAAAATTTACCCAAAAAATATTCAAACTTACTGTCAAAAATTTATTAATATTCATGAACCAAGTAAAATAAGTTTCCTGTTAGATCTTGTGCAATATATTTTATTTGATCATGTTCAAACATATATTTCTTCATTTGTGTTAATATCATAAAAACCTGCGAACAAAACAATGTAAACTTTTAACTAGTAAACAAACATTGTTCATGTTTTCTAGATTTTTCATTACTGATCATGTGTACATGTTTTTAGGTAATACACTGCGACTCAATTATAACCCGGTTACCGTGTGACTCCCAAATATTTTCCCAGTGCAATATGTGCAAAAATGTCGGCTGTGAAATTCATACTCCCTGTGTATTTCCTAGCCAGGTTTGACACTAGTTAATCTTCCCTGGGGCGGTGTCAACAAGTCACTCGATATACAATGCTTACATAATCTTGGAGCATGTGTAATTAAAAGATGATTGAGCAACTCCTGTTTGTCGCATGTTTAACACTTTACATGTACCTTACTTCAGGTAATATCTGACGACCGTCAATTTGTTTGCAAAAAGAATGGACGAGTCACGTAGAAAACGTGATAATGATGTTTAACCATGCCGTTTATGCATGCTTATGCTTTTATTTTTACAATGCACATTTTTTACGTACAGGCGAATAACTTCCCTTAGTACTAATTTCGCCATTACATAACCATAAACAGGATGTCGGAAATATCGGCGTTTTGGGGTCAATTTTGCTTGATTTGAAGGCATTTATAAACTTAAAAATTTAAAAAATTACAATAGCATGTATAAGAAGCACCCCGACTTTGAGACAAAAATTGGAGGAGTAAACGTGTGTCTTATACACAGGCGTAAATGGTATGTGAAAACCTGGGACAGAGGTCGCATTAACGATTTTGATCCATTTGAACCATAATCGCGTTTCTATAACCCGGTCCGTTATAACGAGTTTTTTCCTGTAGACCGCGTTATAATGGAGTTGCAGTGTAATAGTTTAGAGTAAGTGCCCTGTTGACCATTTGACAGAGTTAGAATCAATTATTAGGCAATGTGTAATATTTGCCATTTTTAACATAATAAAGAAGCCAAACTTTCATTCAACAAATGATATTCTGTTTGTTTTGTAGGAACTATTCCAGATGAGCAGTTGGCTTTACAAAGAGCTCCGTCAGCAGTAGCTGGAATGTTACCCGGGCAACCAACATGGCCCAGTAATGTTATCAGTCAGGTATGTCTCAAGTTAGTTGGTACCAATCAAGCTAATGTAGACATCTATTATGTCAAAACATCTTCTGTTACTAGCAGTGTTCTGCCAAGGATTCAAAAATGAGGGGACATTTGTACCATCACCTCTGAAAATGAGGGGACATTTTCAAAACCTTAGGGACATGTACCGGTAGTATAATAAAAACACCAAAATTCACAACACGTTTCACCAGTTATGTTTGGGTACCTCTAATCCCACCAATTCATCAATATGAATAGTAAATAAACAACTCATTACTTATGACATATAAAATTGGCAATTTTAAACTGCTACTTTAAACTGTTAACACTCATTGTAAACATTTGTACTGTCACGTTACTGGAATAGTTTTCTGACTCTAATTCCCCTTCAACAGCTCAAGGGCTAATTCAAGTGTTCTTGCTTTCTCTTTCTGTTATATGCTGTATTTCACGGGTCACACAAATGAAGTCGTGAATCAAACATCATTTTTTTGCATCTAAATACTTTTATTAATCAGTAAGCTTAGCAATCGTATTTGACAATGTAATAGTGTTTTTACCACAATGCCCCCATAGTACTTGTAGAAAGTCAAGCCTACATACTTTCTGAATTGTTAATGCAATGGAACACAAGATGCAAAACTTTTGATAATGATCATTATGATTATTCATACTATCAGAAACTATCTGCTTTTCATGTTTTTTTATATGAACTAAACTCCAGTGATATAATACATTCTGAAACCTTGTCTTTACTATTGTAGATAAAAGAAATATCTGGAATTTACTCCTGGATTGTATTTCTTTTCTTCACTTAAGTTGTTAGACTTTAACCAATTTAATATTGTTTTCCTTTAATTTACTGGGATTTTAAACTTCAACCGATTTATGTTATCTTCCTTATTTTCAGTTACAAAGTATAGGAGGCAGCAATGTGATTATAACTAATGACCCGAGACTTACAGCTCTGGGTTTGTCCCAATATCCACCATTGCCTAGCAACACTGACCCCAGTAAGATAGAGGAAATTCGTAGAACTGTATATGTCAGCAATCTAGACCCTTTGGTAAGTGATAGTATAATTACAACATGGGTCAATCATTATGTAGAATAAATGTATAGAACAACTAAAGAATGGGACAAACATGTATAGAACAACTAAAGAATGGGACAAAAATGTATAGAACAACTAAACAAATGTCCTTTACATGTATAGTTAATGTTGAGGGTGTCACTGTTGTTTTACTAAATCACTACCGCAAAACGTAAAGTTATGCACATATTGTAGATGTTAACAAATCTGAAATCTCTTATAATGTACAATGAAATTTAAACGGCACTGAATAAAATATGAACAAATTATCTGAAAATTAAGGTTCTCTACAATTTTAAGGATTTAGACTTGTTTTCAAGCCCTAAATGAGTGCTAAAGTTAATGTTTTGCTATTGTAGTACGGTACCCAGTACAACAATCAACTGTAAGTTTAGAGTCAATGTTGCAATAACTTACGATATAACTTGAATTTTTGATCCTTGACAAATCACTAGAACTCCCCTTTTTCAAGATGCAAAAAACTTGTTATGGAGAATGTGTCTTGTAAAACTTCATCTGCTGGTTTGGTATTTCAGATTTCTGGAGAGCAGATTATGGCGTTCTTTGGTCAGGTTGGGGAAATCAAGTATGTGCGTATGGGAGGTGAAGAGGTAGAAGGGGGGAAGTGTGCATACGTAGAGTTTACAGACCAACGCTCTATAGCCACAGCTCTTACCTACGCCGGTGTCATGTTCCAAAGTAGACCACTCAGGTAAATTGTGTTTGTGTGTATTTTATTATACAGTAAATGGTTTTCTCAGAAGAGTTTTAAGGGTAAACTAGTGGTATTGTATACAAATATTGACCTGAAACTACAGAGTAAATTTCATAGACCAATGCACTACAAAATAGGTGTTACATGTGTATACAATGAACATGTGTTCTATACTCTGTTGTACCAACATGACAGTCTAATCCATCTGTTTCACAATTCAATAATCTGTGTAATGAATTCAAGAATGTCAATGTTCCCATACACTAATATAGATTGTTTTATAACAACAAACACCCTAGGTTTCACTTGTAACATGTTCATGTTCCTAGGTAGAGTCTAAGACAATTCACAAAGGTTTGTTGTGTACATGCTTATATATTGCTCCTTAATGGATGAATCAATACTGATGAAACAGTTGCAGTAGACAACCTGGTGATTTAAATGAACGAGGATAATCATGGTCCAAACTTTTTGAATGGAGATAATTCGTAGTGCAGGGCAGGTGGTATCCTTATCTGATTTGACTCGCATATCTAGATCCCTCTTTAACTAAACAGAAGAAGTGTTATTTAATTGTGTATTTGCGTGTCTATTTGCAGTGTGACTCATTCCACATCTTCTATAGAGAAGCCAAAGACCAAGATGCAGGAGGCAGCAGACAGAGAGATAGAGGAGGCTATGAAGAAAGTGAAAGAAGCTCAGTCTCTTATCACAGCTGCTGCAGACTCTGGTATGTATCATTGAACACTGTAGTCTACCCCCCTCTGTTAGTATAAATATCAGAGCACACAAATTCCACTCATCCTAGTAGATTCTTACTGTCCTGTGTAAAAGTCAGCGCTATGCCATAAGCCTCTATATAATAAAAAAGTGGTAAAGTTTAGTAGTATTTATATATGGCATGCTATATAAGTGTTATGTTATATAAGTGTGCATCTAGTGGATAAGTGTATAATATTGGAAAGTACCGTAGATCCTCGCCCATAAGACAAGTGCTCAGGGGGAGCTTTTCTGATCAGTCTTTGTCCTTTGTCCTTACGTCTGTCAACAATTGCTTAAAAAACAACATCTCCTCTGAAACTACTTGGCCAAATTCAATGAAACATCACAGGAAGCTTCTTTGGGTGACTATCTACAAAAATACAACAAGGTGTCATGATTGACCATCAACAACAACAAAATGTCTGACTTCCTGTTTTGCTTTAAAGAACATTTTTTCTTAAATAATATCTCTGAAACTAATGGGTCAAATTCAATGAAACATCACAGGAAGCTTCTTTGGGTGACCATCTACAAAAATACAACAAGGCATCATGATTGACCATCAACAACAACAAAATGTCTGACTTCCTGTTTTGCTTTAAAGAACATTTTCTCTTAAATAATTTCTCTGAAACTAATGGGTCAAAATCAATGAAGCTTCATGGGAAGCTTACTTTGGTGAACCTCTACTAAAACTAAAAGGTCTCGATTGATCAATAACAGCAACAACAAATTGGCCGACTTCCTGTTTTGCTTTAAAAACATCTACTCTAAACCTAGCAGGTTGTTGTAAAATTGGATTTGCAGCACTGAATGGAATTTCACATTACATCATACATCATTAGTTTAAATTAGTAATAATAATCATGTTTGTTACATTACATAAGTTCATTTATCATTTTCATAACTTAGTAATCATGATCATTTTGTATCGGTTTCATAATTCTCATTCTGTTCACTCTTATCTTTTCAATCAGTGACATTTTGCTTACACTCTACTTTTCTTAGAGA
>ENA-OREC01000863-OREC01000863.1-marine-metagenome-genome-assembly--contig:-NODE-863-length-13695-cov-15.474152_pt1 | contig 13695 bp, 7 predicted proteins | sample MGYA00248626_ERZ508543 | MGnify/ENA primary metagenome ERZ508543 (study PRJEB26211, sample SAMN05518279) | marine metagenome | isolation source: Puget Sound, Washington, USA | host: Bankia setacea... | reverse complement strand
CGTTATACTGGCCTGAAATAGAGGGAGACAATTGTAGATTGCTTAGTCCATGTGATTGCTTAGTCGATGTGATTGCTTAGTCGATGTGATTGCTAGAACAGTTAATATGAAATACAAGTAAAACCAATTCAAATGTGTTCATTACTAATACTAGGCCTTTAAACAAAAATCTTAGACATGATAAAATTAGAACACTTTTAAACATTCTATCACATAAATGTAGCATTATAAAATTAGTAAATTATAAGAAAATACAGGAAAAAAATTCCAAACATTTTATCGTGTATAGTCATATGACTTGTGATTGTACTTCCTATAATAGTTCAGGAGTAATTTAAGGCAGTGTTAAGTCTGTTAAATAAATAGTGTCTTTGTTTGTAGTGTGAAATAATAAGACTAAGTACAGTGTATGAACAATTAAAAAAGGGCATCCGATCCAGGACATGTGATAATTCTCAAAATCTCCAATAGTCTGGCTCATTATAGTGTATGGTAAAAACCCCAGAGATTTACGCATAACAGATTTCAAAATGTTCACACGTCCTGCATCAAAACCCCTGCAATCAAGGCTTACCAGGAGCAGGGTTTCTCGCTAAGTCCTTTACGCCTACAACTTCTCGCTTTGACTTTGACTTAAATGCTGCATCTGCCGACACGTTATTGACTTTACCTAACTTTGTCTTCAATACCTGAAAAAGTACACAACAAAACATTGATTTGCAAGAAAGGGACGAACTCCACCAATGGATTCATACAAAAGTGAAATTAGAAGTATGTGACTGTACCAGGGAAAAAGCCATCTGTAACAGTGTTTTTTCACAAGTGGAACATCTAACAAACGCACACACCAGCAAGCATACTGTCACATAGAAAAGGCCTATCATAATAATTATCCTGATTACTAATTATTTTTACAATTCCAAATAGTTACCTCATAAGCATTAGGCGCAGGTCTGTGATGTTTTTTGTCGTTTTCTATTATAACAGCGATAGGTTTGTGAAAGTTTGCTGTACTTCCACTCTTGTTATAATCTTTCTGTGTGGTTAGTAAGCTTGGTAAGGCATAGACTCCAGGACCTGGTGCATTGGACATGAAGTACCGTGATGAACGTTTGCTCTGGAATGGAACAAAACAAGAAATACAAACATAATATCACATTTTTGCAGCTGTTGTTTGTGTATTTTATTTTTACTACAGCTGAAACTCAGTCTGTTCAAACATTTGACACATTATTCTTGCATTGATACGCACCTGTGAAAGAAATTTGAGTACTGTAGTAACAAAGGGAAGCAACTGCACCAATGTTGTCATAATTATAAAAATATGGCAAAAAATACTTTACTTTACCAAGGTGAACTATCCATACCAATATTGATTACTTATGCTCCAGGATAAACTTAAGTGTCTTCTGTGTTCAAAACCAACATACAACTAAGGCCATTCATTTTTTGTAACTGTTTGTGTCTTTGTATGAGTAAAATTCATATAGCCAAAGAACCTTAAAGGGTACAGAAAAAAATCTCTGTGAAGAATTAAACATGTCTTAAAGAAAAAAAATTGTCGGATTAAAAAATAAATATGTAGAGGCCTTTTTGTGAAAATGACTAACGATATCATAGAAACATAACATAGGAGAATGTTAAGAGAAAGCATAACTTACCTTTGAGGCAAACCCTCCAGTTCCTTTCTTGGATATTGATACACTACCATTGTCTACTTTTATATGACCAACATAACTACCTGGCCCTGGTGCATCAGTCTGCAATAAAGAGAGATAAATAAAATGTGAAATATTAATATCAAATAATTCAGTTTCAGGATGCTGATATGACTTTGAAAACAATGACACTCTGAATGGTAAGGACCCTTTGTAGTTTTTCTGACAACCAGTGTAGTATAGCTGTGAGCTTCGTTGTTGTTATCATTATTGCTACATGTATAACTGTTACTATTATAGTATTGGTAATATCATCACTATCATTTTAATATCATTAATATTACTAAAAAAATCATTATAATTTAATGTCATTAATAAATAAAACGCATATTCAGAAAGAGCCATTGATGTGATATGTATTAACTTCCCAATAAAAGGCAATACTTGTAGGATTCACTTCCTGTAGGTAAAGGCATATGTATGACTGTATCACATTAACTATATGGAAATGTTAAAATTGACCTTTCTTTTGTCTGATATAAGTTATTAAAATGACTTTGTTTAAATTAAATTATTCAATAGTTACGCATCAGCCAGCTAACCATTGAATATTGACTCTTTTATACAGTCCCCTTCTCAAATCAGCCAGCTAACCATTGAATATTGACTCTTCTTATACAGTCCCCTTCTCAAATCAATATCTCTGTTTCTGTTTAGGGCTAAAATCTTATGCAACATTTATGATTAAACACCAATTTAATGTAATGCTTTTATCAGATGTGAAAAGATATCAAGTAAATGAAAGGGGCTTTGAAAGGTGATAACAGCTGATCCCCTTTGTAAGCTGTGATATAAAACCATTGCAATATTGTTTGGAAAGGATTAAATATTTCATAACTAACTTTTATCAATTGAAATGAATTTGATGTTGTTACCACTTTTAATAATACAATACAAGTGATATCATTATAGCCCCTAGGCATCTGTCACAGTACACTTATATAACTGTGTGTTCAACCATGCATAACAGGGTGTTTATGTAACCAGCCCCTTATTCACTCAATCATGACAGGAACTTTATGTAACTCTTATTCACTCAACCACGACTAGGGGTTGTTGCATAAGAAGTCAAATTTGGAGTTTATGTAACCCCTTATTTACTCAACCAAGATAAGGGGCTGTTGCATAAGGAATATACTGGGGAGATTATATAACTATAGCTATAGCTTTTGTGACCTAACCTGATAACTGGGTACCACAGGAGTTTATGGCTCCTGAATGTTTACCCAGATGGTTAAGTGATTAATCACCATTGTTAAATAAAGGTTTTGAATTTGAATTAATAAGAGATAAAGATTGAGCTTCATGAAGTTCATAGCTACCATAAACTAGATGCATGTATGTGTTATAATAGTTTTCATTTAAGCCACCAAAGAAAGGGATACTATAGTGTAAGACAGAGCTCCAGATAAGGGTCGTTTGCTCGTAAAAACGAATTGGTTTTCATTGAAAACAAATTAAAAATCAATTTAGTTCATAAAAAAACGAATTAGAATTTGATTTATACCCTAGAAAGATTGTGCCAGAAAACGATTTGTGTTGGAAGGTTTGGGTATGAATATAAAGTCAAATTGCTATTATCACGACAATTATTTTACACGCGTTCAATATCTCCAAGTAAACGGGGACTAACACCAAGTGTTCCAATTTTGGGAGTGGATTATTTATCTGAAAACAATGTCAACGAAACATGGCCAGGTTCAGAGTAAAACCGAATCTGCAACTCCATCAATAATAAATATCTTGGCAAGAACCGAAGATGACCAGGTGTCTCGCCACACATCTCTATAATTTGTTTTCAATGTTGTCACAAATAAAACATGCTCGATTCTTACTATTTGTGCGAAAAACGCATGTAGTCGGAAAGATTTAGATTAATACTGCGATTGTCACTCAATCTTTGGATAGGACGATAACAAAAGTAAAGATTTCCAGGTTGCAATCCATTTGGGTATAACAAGCATTCGTAGATACCCACCCCTCTTATTAATTCAGATACTCGAACAACCTGTATTGCCCCTTAAGCTCCCATCAAAACCCTTGCTAATACATACATGAACATTATATTGTAAATTTGCTCTTGAATGAACCCTATCTGCACTAAGTTTACAGCTGTGACAAGTTCAACCAAAACAAACTTACAAAATGACTTTCTGCTGTGAATCTTTTGGCTTGTGAAGTAAATCCTTTCCTGTCTGAATTGTCTGTTACTATTGTCTGATATCTGCTTGGAATGGAGGAAGTGGCTGCTACTATTCCATGCCCTAAAAAAAAGTACAATGAAAGAAAACATATTAATAAGGTTGAAATTAGAAACAGACCCCTATAGTGTGTGGGAAATTCAAGCTTTCATTTTTTTGTAGTTTTTGTATGATATAATGGAGCGAATGGTAACTTTTAAGCATTTAAAAAATGATGAAAAATTAAATCTTTATCGAGACTGAACTGCAGATAAGGAAAACAATACTAAAAGACCATATATTTGTGTTCATCCTGAATCAAAGAGGAGGATGCATTGGTTTGTTTTGGTGGGTTATTTAATCCTTTATCAACACATAATACAAAATAGCGCGTTTCTACCACCTTTCCCAAATACATGAAGGAAAGTGATTTATCACTACAACACATATATTTATTTCGTCTTTCCTTAACATATTCTCAACTAGGGTTGCATACCGGTAACCGGTATCGGTACAGTACCGAATAGTCACTTCAAAAAGTACCAGTATATACCATTTCGTAAAAAAACGATTCCGATATGTTGATATTTTTCACATTAAAAACAGAAATTCCAATCAAATCCTATCCTGGATACACATAAAAATAACAATGAAAATGTAGAAAATAACGTACTTTTTAAACTAATAATAAAAAATCATGGGCGATATTTTACGGTAACACTGTGTACGCATTACAATTAGTTTCGCACTGTTAGAAATATATGTTGTCATTCCTATCAATAAAAATGAAACCATTGTAAACAAATTATAAACATAATGTGTTTTTCTACTACGTATATATTTTAGTGAACAAATAAATAATTTAAATCACACGAAACCAATGTGTAAACATTTAGTGAGCCTTGTTTTTAGTTTCAAATTTTGTCAAAGTATTTGTTTATCTGTATTTGAAACAATTGAAAAATATATAATAAAACAACATTAAATACGAGTGCATATATATGATATACCCATGTAATATGTTAACGCACTATAATGAATTATCTGGTTAACTATACTTATGAACTATTTGATAAACCATTAATTGTCCAACATTATATATAACTACTATCAGCCAAGAAAAGGACATAACGAAATTTACCGATGTCTAAAGTTCAACTGACAAAATCCGCTGCGTGTCTACGTTTGTTTCCATACGTAATCCTTTTACTTTGTTAATAAACATTAAACAACTTATTCATAACACATGGTTATTGAATTATCTTCATTAATTAAGAATCTCGCTAGTATATTATAATGAAATCCCCCCCCAAAACACGCTTGATTCCTGATGCTCGATCAAAATCTCTTCATTTTTGCTCCCTAAAACACACATGGTCGGAAAGATCGAGATTATAACTGCGATCGTAACACATACAAGAAAGTTTTGGATATTATTTTAACAATTGAGCTTAACCTTTTAATAGTTTTATCATAAAGACGATTCTATCTACGTTTCAGGAATCTTCAGAAAAAAATAAGATAGGGGGTATTCTTAACACAATCAGTAATTGTTCTATATTTAATAGATAGTTATGGGTTAACATTTATTCAGACATTAACAATCTCCTTACATGTATTACATATGTGATAAGCTCTTTGGATTGTATTTGCAAACAATAACTATCACAAGACACAGCTCTTTTTTCTGACTGCGGTACGTTTATCTTTCACTCACTTGGGTAGCAACTATTATTCTCAGACAAGTTATGGATTCTAGGTATTCAATGAATTTTAATGACAGAAATAGTGAGCTAGATAATTTATATCAATCTTGAGGAGTCTGAAGTGATATCACGTCTTACAGAAACATTACATACAGTAGGCTTTCCTTTTAATGTGTCACACTGGAGGTAAGAAAACTAATAGTAATCGCTCTGAAATCCAAAATCTGAAAACACAAAACGGTGCTTGTGTAGTGTTAGTCGATTATCAAGTTTAACCTTTAAGTACGCCACTTTCACGTTTCACTTTCTGCTGCTCATGGAATGACGATACCAGAGTTTGACATTAGTTGTGATAAAATAGGTTGTAATGCCAAGAAAGTGTTCTTTTCCCCATTGCAAACAAGTAACACAATATATCGAGTCTGTTCACCTTTGTGCAAATGGCCAGATGGGTTTCTACTATGAATCCTCCGTACATAATCCTCGTCTACCACCCTGATGCTATCGGTGGCAGCCATGTCTAAACAACCTAATTTCACCCGTAACAGGAAATCCGATCGCAAAGATGAAGTTCGGAAACAATCAAAGTATTTTAGTTGACTAACATGTTTTGGATGTTTCTTTAAATTCAAAAGATAATTAATCTATTTTGATAATAATACAATAGGTTTGCGTTTTCGAAATTAGACTATAATTTGTTAGTTAGCACTGGTAATATCTCTTCGCTATATACTGAAAGTAGTGCTGTTGCTTGGGAAGCAGGTTGGACTTTTCTCATAATTTGACAAGGTAATTTGTTTAAATATTGCTACCATCCTACTCTACGTACACCAAAAATGTGGGTATTCTTGAAACTATTGACACTTACCATTAATTCAGATTTCAAACAAAAATCTGGATTGTGTCATAAATTACATAACTTTAAGATTTCGATTTTCAAGACTTATGTAAGATTTACATAATACCCATTTTTACAGTGAACTCGTCTTGTTTGACTCTAGCGATAAAACCAATGAAAACGCTGTAATAAAGAATGCAACGTTTTGATTGGCTGCTCTTGACGAGCGCGCCAGAATATGAAGGGAGCTTTCCACATCTGTACAGCATACGCCAGCTATAACGTTTTGGAAGTAGACATTATTTTCTGGAAAAGCTATACACTTTAATTGAAACAAACAAACGATAATAATTTAATCATGCTATCCACAAGATCTATCCAGAAAGAAAACGAATTGTCATCGAACTTGAACAAAATGAAGATTATGGAGGAAAATCAGGTAAGCACTTTTTTTTCTGGAGCGGAGTTGTCATGCTAATTGTATCTGCTATTTCCGCTTTTTTGCTTGCAATGAAATCAATTTTAAATAGCGTCACTATAGGGTAATGGTCGACGTCTCGGAGACATTTACGTTAGTCTAGTTTTGTCACTTTTTTGTCTGGTTGTCTTTGCAAACTTCAGTAAGAAAGCGCGCAATCTAAAGTTCCCGTTACTACTGTAGTTGTACCAAGTCGTGTAGGCTGTATTAGGTTTACCAGGCTTCGTTTACCATACAGGAATGCGTTATGTGTTATAAACTAAATTATCTAAAAAAAGTTAATGTATTATTGTATACAAAGAAATGACCTATTTTAACAATGGCGGGAGATATGCCTACTTCGTAGATCTAGGTCATTAACGAAGAGCACAGATTTACCGTATGCTGAACATGTTTGGGGTATAAGACTAAGAATTATGACTGATGTGAAGTTATTTATTGTCAGTTTTTTACCACTTAATGACTTATCAAATCCCTTAAATTGCACACTCATATTTGTGAACCTGTAAAGTAAACCATGACAAAGCAGATTTCACGGTCATAATACAAGAAACCATACAAAAATAGCACATGAATTGTGTAATCACCAATTATTGCTCCATTATCACACAAAAGGAACTAACTTCAACTTTGATAGAATTGTAAAACATTTTTTTACTGTATCATTCTTGTTTTTGCAGGGTCAGAAGAAGAGAGTACTGGGAGAAATCACTGTAAGTTAATAATTTACTTTGTATGTGGCAAAACACTTTTGAAAAATGTTAACAATTGTTGCTGGCTATAGTATAGATTTCAACTTTGTGGAAAATTAGTTTGATGTCACTAGTTCAGATAAAACTAGTGTTGACAACAACATTGTGCCGAAAACATGCTTAAAGCTTTTATAAATTCATCTAATCCTATATTTCAATAACTGCACATTGCATCATCACTGTTACTTATTGTTATGTTTTCTCTCCATTTTTAGAATGTCCAGAAATCAACAGTTGTAACACTAACAAAGAAAGAAATTCAAAAAAAGAAACAAATGGAAGAACCATTACTTAAAGATAATCCCCGCAGATTTGTTGTCCTGCCAATCCAGTACCACGATATCTGGCAGATGTACAAAAAAGCAGAGGCCTCCTTCTGGACAGCTGAGGAAGTAGATCTATCAAAAGACCTCCAACACTGGGATGCTTTGAAAGATGATGAACGTCACTTCATTTCACATGTACTAGCATTCTTCGCAGCAAGTGATGGCATTGTCAATGAAAACTTGGTAGGTGATTGTTCTTTTATTCTTTCATTATGAGCAAAGCAACAGTCTGGAAACTTTTATTTTGTTTTGGCAACTTAAGACATTTGTTTCTTTGCAATGATTGGTTAACAGTCTGTCTAATGAATGCACTGGACATTTTATAGTTGGCAAAGACCATAATAAATTTTCAAACCCAATAAATTTCTAGTTTAATGCATGCAATTTTTTTAATTGACCTATTATATAATGTCTATAATTGTTTCAGGTGGAACGATTCAGCAAAGAGGTACAGGTAACCGAGGCCAGATGTTTCTATGGTTTCCAGATAGCCATGGAAAACATTCACTCTGAAATGTACAGTCTTCTGATCGACACATACATCAAAGATACCGTCCAAAGGTAAGTTTGGTTACTAAATATTGTAACATTTGTCTAAAATGAAGAATACCACATTAAGTATCCGATCTTACAGATGAGGTTCTGATTTTCATTTATTTCTTGTGCAATGTATTCCACTTCCTTAAACTTAAGACTTTTCTGTTTTAAACTAATAGTTGCGTTTGTTTCTCCAGGGAATACTTGTTCAATGCCATTGAGACCATGCCATGTGTGAAGAGAAAAGCTGACTGGGCCATGAGATGGATTGATGATGACGACTCAACATATGGTGAACGTGTTGTTGCATTCGCTGCTGTTGAGGGAATCTTCTTCTCAGGCTCATTTGCATCCATTTTCTGGTTGAAGAAACGAGGTGTTATGCCTGGTCTAACCTTCAGTAATGAACTGATCTCTAGAGATGAGGTATGTATGCAATTTTCACTATTCTCTTTAACACTTGAAAGTTTAAAGACACTTTTATTTTTTTATAAATTATTCTTATTTGAGTAGTCATTGTGCTAAATCAAACTTATTTACATAAGAGGTTAGACTTATCAGCTTTAAGTTTCCCCTTATTTGTGTGAGATAAGTAAATATATTTCCTGGTTCCTTGTTAAGCTTTTGAAGTCTCGTAAATTTGGTTATGGTGTCAGTATGATTAGCAAGTGTCTTCCTTCAACACAGCATGCAGTCAGTCTTGTTCTATGAAACATTTAAATAATTCTTTAATAGCTAGAATGTTGTGTAATTGATTCCAAAACAGCAAGAAGGGTGTTACGAACACTGTTAGATAAATCTATTTTAGCCAAACAATGGTGTTAATGGTACGTTATTTTCTATTTCAGGGTCTACACTGTGACTTTGCTTGTCTCATGTTCAACCATCTTGTAAACAAACCATCACAAGAAAGAGTACACCAAATCATACAAGAAGCCGTCATAATTGAACAAGAATTCCTCACAGATGCTCTCCCTGTCCGACTTATTGGAATGAACAGCGATCTCATGAACCAGTACATTGAATTTGTAGCAGACAGATTGCTGGTTGAACTGAAATGTGATAAGGTAAGATCAGAATATTGCTTGGTAACAATCGGGCCTGCTGGCTCAGTGGTTAGCGTGTCTTGACTAATGTAAATGCCAGTCTGAGCGTTAAGAAAATGCATAGAAGACTTAAAGCAAATTTAATTAAGCTGAATTGTTTTCACTATCACCAATAAAAATCTAAACCTTACGCTATATAGAGTACTGTTAGAAATAACAAATGATTCAAAAACATAACTCTTACCTTGATTACGTTTGTCAAGAAATTTTCATCTTGGAACACCTTACATGTCTAACAGAATCATATTAGTAATTAGCTTCTTTATTGCAGATCTTCAAAAAAGAAAACCCATTTGACTTTATGGACAATATATCATTGGAAGGAAAAACAAACTTTTTTGAGAAACGTGTCGGTGAATATCAAAAGATGGGCGTTATGGCAGGAGCATCTGATGGCAGTCACGCTTTCACTTTGGATGCTGATTTCTGAGATCTCAAATCTATAAACACTCAAATCGACTTACCGTGCCAAGGAGAGACTTCTGGAGAACTTGTGTAATAACCACGGTGTGTTTATACCTGGTACTCAGCAAAAATGGCTTCTGATTCGAGTCCATAGTTACCAAACATGTGATAGAGATAGCTACGAAAGAAAATAGTGCAAAAGAACTTATATTTTAGAAATCTAAATGAGGCAGCTTTATGGCCTTATAATTTTTAACAAGTCTTACGGTTTGCCATTTTAAAAGTAGTTTTATCAGTATGAAAAGTTTTAAAGCATAATAAGAATCACTACACAAATACTTTTTAGATATGTTGATTGAGATTTAAAGAGAAGCTTTTACTGCCATACATGACTATTTATTTAACCAGTATATCATTATTATAAAACATTTTTAATTTATGATTTTAATGATGTATTAAATGCTAATGTCTTAAAATATTTGCTGTGTTTTTTTGTGTTGTATTAGCTTAATCATGTTTCTAATGAGATTCTTCATCAAACATTAAGGTCTTGAATTGTTCAACTGAAGCACTTCCTGAAACAACCAATTTATGGATTGAAATTCAGTAAAAACTTTATAAGTGTCCTAAAGTTAGATCGATTAGATCTGAGGAAGAGCTTCAGTAAAATGGCATATATATGATAATCAGCACACTCTGAATGCTCACTAGTGTTTCCAATAATTCACCACATCATCTGGGCTTATTTTGAATACAGTTACTAGGTATACTTAATTAACGAAATGCACAGCATCCACCACATTTAATATACAGTTGACTACACTATCATTTAATGACAAGTAATTTCAACTGAACAACCATTTATGCGTTTTAACCGGATAACATCAAAGGGAAAACCAGCGTGTAGTTGGAAGACTATATAAAAGAAGGTATAATACACTATAACCAACTTAACACTTCTATCTTCAAAGGAAGTGCCACTTGCAAATTCTCTTAAATCTTATAAGATTATGGAATGGCTGCATCCACATAAAATGTCTTTTGACAGTTTAATTCAAAATAATCAAACACCTGCATGAAAGGTTTGAAAAATACTCTTGAAATGAACTTAATTTCATCTATTTCCATCAAAAGAACTGTTAACTAAGAGAATGACAGATGTCTTAACACATGGTATAGTTTTAGGTATTCTTTGAATAACAAGATAAGCGATGAATGCTCCCCAATTGTCTATAAAAAAGCAGAACTTTTAATCCAAAACCATGACTAAAGAAAAACACCTTTTATGAAAATAATTGAGAGATAACTCAAGTTAAATGTGAGATAGGATTATGGTTCTTGCCTTCTGTACTTAATCTCATGAACAGTATGTTATTTGTATGTACCAGGATTAATTTTAATCCGTTTTGTACTTTCCAGGACAAGTGCAAGCATCCATTATGAAAAAATGGTTATGGGGAGATAACTCAATAAATATACAGTGTAGGATTATGGTTCTTCCACTCATTACCATCTACCTATAAACTAAACTGAAGTTTCATTTATATCCTAACAGTAGTTTTAAAGTTATTTGCCAGACAAAGCTGTGACTGCTTCCCCCTATGGGGAGCATAAAATCAGCTTAACTCCTTGGTCAACATTTTACTTCATGGCTAAGTTTACACCCTTCGCTTAGTGTCCAAAGAACTGATTTGAAAAGATCTTCATGTATCAAAATATCTGCTATAGCTATCCAATGAAGCTGAACTAGTTAACTTTTAGGTAAATCACTGACTGATGTTTTACCCTCTGCTCCTGAACATAACTCTAACATGCTTTAGCCAGGCCTCACATGTGTCATGCACATCTACATGCCATTTGAATCATGTGTAGCAAGTTTCCTTCAGATTACTTAAAAATGGTGGGAAGAGTTTGAATCACAACATTTCATCAACTGACCAATCACCCGACTGTTAGCTGACTACAAGTAAACTCACACCTTTTCTTTAGTAGGGAATATAACTACAAAACTTGCATCAATGACGTGTGTTATATGACAAACAGACCAATGGTGAGATATCTCACTCACACACCCAACATTGGGCATAAAAAATAAAAACAGAATTTAACGTACATGTGTTATTCAAAATCAACATTACACATATACACTGATACCACTAAAGTTAATAACTAAGCAGTGTTCCATTTCCTTCTACCATTTTATCATATCTTGCTCATACTTGTGAAGGACTTTGAACTTTATATGCCATTAAATCTTTTCCACTCTGTCCATTCTGGTAGATGTGACGTGGTAGCTCATCTGCTGAACCATGACAGCTGTAGTTCAGTTGAAGCATATTTCTTTTTCTTAAATTGTTGCTTTTTTTAAAAATTGCAGACATAGCTATTCAACTTGTCTAATATACATGGCAGTTTTAATAATAAACAGCTATCTGGTAGCACTACATGATACAACACACAGTCACATAATCACTGGGTAATGTCCGGTTTAGGTTTTGATAAATGAACTTGATTGAAAAGTCTGTCTTTTATAACTTGTGACATCAGGCCATGAATTGCTTCCATTGTGGTCTTGCACCTGAAATGATAAATACATCTTATTAAATTCAGAAGTCCAATCACAATACACCAAAGATGTTCACAGCAATAACTGTTCATACAGTCAACAGTACAAACAATTCTTGAGGCTGTAAAAATATCCAATTTAGTGATAATTGCGTCACAAGATTTATCAAGGTACATAACAACTAAAAATAAAATCAAAGGCTATGAAGCAACATCAGTCTGGCGGAACACTGTTTAGGAAATTCCAGCCTGCTTACATAGCTGTCCATGATGTGGTAAAAGTTTGAAAACAGAGAGGACTGATGTGGCTATTTAACTCATCTGAGGTCCATAAATATATTTTGATTTGTTGTAGAATTTTTAAACACAACAATACCCTTAAATGTTTTCAAACTAGTCTCATTTAAACTAGGAAACCTGCACATTCAAACACTAACACAACTCAATCTATACTGATAAACTTCATTAGTCGTTACTGATAAACTTCATTAGTCATTACTGATAAACTTCATTAGTCGTTACTGATAAACTTCATTAGTCATTACTGATAAACTTCATTAGTCGTTACTGATAAACTTCAATAGTCATTACTGATAAACTTGATTAGTCGTTACTGATAAACTTCATTTGTCATTACTGATAAACTTCATTAGTCGTTACTGATAAACTTCATTAGTCATTACTGATAAACTTCATTAGTCGTTACTGATAAACTTCAATAGTCATTACTGATAAACTTCATTAGTCGTTACTGATAAACTTCATTTGTCATTACTGATAAACTTCATTAGTCGTTACAGATAAACTTCATTAGTCGTTACTGATAAACTTCATTAGTTGTTACTGATAAACTTCATTAATCGTTACTGATAAACTTCATTAGTCGTATCATTTATTAAGAGCCATAAGACTGATATCTCAGCTAGGTATATAAACACACCAGTTATAGGACTGATATCTCACCTTGGTATATAAACACACCAGTTATAGGACTGATATCTCACCTCGGTATATAAACACACCAGTTATAGGACTGATATCTCACCTCGGTATATAAACACACCAGTTATAGGACTGATATCTC